>CEPV01057868.1_pt1 | contig 12877 bp, 7 predicted proteins | sample 530451 | NCBI WGS metagenome assembly CEPV01 (sample SAMEA2620097, study PRJEB7988) | marine metagenome | isolation source: saline water (ENVO:00002010), including | reverse complement strand
CGGGGACCCCGAGAGCCCCACTCCGACCCGCGCGCGGCGCGCCGTGCGCGCCGTAATCCTCGCTCGCGACCTCGAGCTATCGGCCGCTGGTTTACTCGTCGGCAACGAGCGAGGATGGCGCGGCTCCACGGGACCCGGCGGCCGGCGCTGCCTCCTCCGATTGCCGCTTCCGGCCGTTCGTGCTGCGCTTCCGACGGGGCTGGATGGCGTAGCGCTTGATCATCTCGTTCAAGGTCGTCGGCTTGACCCTCAGCAGCTCCGCCGCTCGCTTCTGCACGCCGCCCGCCTCGTGCAGCGCCGATTCGATCAACTGGCGCTCCGAATTCGCGATCACTTCCTTGAACGAGATCCCTTCGGCCGGCACGACGACCCGCGGCATCTGGAACGTCTGGGTGGCACGGACGTGATCGGGAATGAGCGCCGTGTCGATGCGAGGGCTCGATGACAGCACGACCGCGCGCTCGATGACGTTCTCGAGTTCCCGAACGTTGCCGGGCCAGTCGTACTCCACCAGCAGGTCGAGCGCGTCGGGTGTGATTTCCAGATCCGACCGGTCGTTCTCGCCGCCGTACTTGCTCAAGAAATGCTGGACGAGCAGCGGGATGTCTTCCTTGCGCTCCCGGAGCGACGGCAACCGCACGGTGATGACGTGCAGCCGGTAGTAGAGATCCTCGCGGAACCGGCCGTCATCGACCATCTTCTTCAGATCGACATTCGTCGCGGCGATGAGTCGGACGTCGACCTTGATCGTCTCGACGCCGCCCAGACGCATGAACTGCCGCTCCTGCATGACGCCGAGCAGCTTGGCCTGCGTCTCGAACGGCATGTTGCCGATCTCATCGAAGAAAATACTGCCCGTGTCCGCCAGTTCGAACAGCCCTTTCTTCGGATACAGCGCGCCGGTGAACGCGCCTTTGACGTGCCCGAACAGATTCGACTCGAGCAGATCGTGCGGCAAGTTGCCCGAGTTGACCGTGATGAACGGACACTCCGTTCGAGCCGAATGCGTATGGAGCGCACGCGCCACCAGTTCCTTGCCGGTGCCGCTTTCGCCTTCGATCAGAATCGTCGTGCGGCTCGGAGCGGCCTGCATGATCAGGTCGAACACCTCACGCATTCGCGGGCTGCGGCCAATGATGTCGCCGAAGTTGTGACTGCGCGCCTGCAGGTTCTGGCGTAGCGTCCGGTTTTCCAGCGCCAGCCGGCGCCGCTCGACCGCGTTGCGCAGCACCTTCAGCACTTCATCGTGCTTGAACGGCTTCGTGATGTAGTCGAACGCCCCGGCCTTGATCGCCTCCTTGGCGCTTTCGACCGATCCGTAAGCCGTCAGCATGATCACCGGCAGTTCCCGATCGAACTTGCGCAGCTCGTCGAGTGTGGCCATCCCGCCAATGCCCGGCATCATGACGTCGACGACCGCCGCGTCGAGCGTCTCGGCCCGGGCAATCTCGAGGCCTTCTTCGCCCGTCGCCGCGGTCCGCACGGCATAGCCCTCACGAGCCAGCAGTGCGGTCACGACCTCCCGCATCACTTCCTCGTCGTCGACGATCAGAATGGTTCGCTCGTCGGTCATCACGTGTTAGGTCGCTTTCTGCACCGCGTGATCCGTTCGAGCCAAGACTGCGGTGGCCAGCGGCAGTCCCAGCACGAACCGCGTGCCCTGCCCCTTGACGCTGTCGCACTCGATCGAACCGCCGTGCTCCTGCACAATGCCGTACGTGATCGACAGGCCGAGACCGGTCCCCCGACCGAGCGACTTGGTGGTGAAGAACGGATCGTAGATCCGCGAGAGATGCTCCCCCGAGATCCCCGCCCCGGTATCTGCGACTTCGATCACCGCCCGCTCGCCGTCGCGCCGTGTGGCGATCCGGAGCCACCCCCCTTTGGGCATGGCGTCGCGCGCATTCAAGAAGAGGTTCAGGAAGACTTGCTGCAGCTTGTAGTCCAGGCCGAGCGCGATCGGCGCGGGCGTGCCCAATTCCTTTCGTACGCTGATGTGCGACGCCTTCAGCTGGTGTTCCAGCAGTGCCAACACGTCGTTGATGACCGCGTTGATGTCGACAGGGCCCGTCTCCGAGCGCACGGGGCGTGCCAGGTTGAGCAGCCCGTTCACGATCTTGGCCGCGCGGAAGGTCTGCCGCTCGATCTTCTCGAGGAGCCGTGTCTTGGGATCCTCGGCCTCGGCTCCTTCCAGCAGCATCTGCGTGAAGCTCGAGATACCGGTCAACGGCGTGTTGACCTCGTGCGCCACCCCGGCGGCGAGCAGGCCGATGGATGCCATCTTCTCCGAAATCTGCAGCTGCTCCTCGAGCTGGACGCGCTCGGAGATGTTCTCCAGGATCACGATGGTGCCCCCGCCGCCGCCTTGCGGCGTGCGCAGCGGGGCGGTCGCCGCGTTGACCAGTAGGCGCTCCGAACCGGTGTCATGCCGCGACTGCAGCGGCACCCGGTATCGAACGCCACCTGCGCCTTCGTCGCGCGCCTCGTGGAGCAACTGGACGAATGGCGCATCGAAGAGCTCCGCGAGCGTCTTGCCGAGCGCCGCCTCGCGCGGCACGCCATACAGCTGCTCCAAGCCACGGTTCCAGCTCACGACGCGCCCGTCGACGCCGACGACGGCCAACCCGTCGTTGAGCGACTCGATCACGTTCTGGTTGAACTCGTGCAGCCGGTCGAGTTCCGCGGCCTTGGCGTGCAGCTGTCCGTAGAGTCGACCGTTCTCGATCGCGGTCGCGACCTGGGCTGCCACGGCCGTGAGCAACGCGAGGTCCTCACTGCTGAGCGGCTCGCCGCTGTCCTTGCGCCCAACCGCCAGGACCGCCGTCGTGCCATCCTTCGACACACTCGGCACGAGGTAGTGGATTCCGATGGCCAACCACGGATCGATCTCCGCATCGTCCAGGAGCCGTTCGGCATCATCGAGCGCGACCGCCTGCGACGCCCACAACCTCTCGCCGACCGACGAGCGGCGCGAGAGGGCCGGCAGGTCGTCGTCCAGCCCGACGGCATGGATGGTCTGCAACTCCGCGTCGCGGTCGCTGCCAGCCGGCGCGAGCATGAGTGCCATCCGATCGACAACGAAGGTCTCCATGACCCGCGTGACGAGCCGTTCGCTCAAGCTCGAGAGATCCAGATCGCGGTTCAGGTCGCGCGCAAATCCGACCAGCGCACGACGATAGTCGTACCGGTCACGGTAGTAGACGCGATCGAGGGCCGACTGAATCGCGTCCTTCATTGGGCTGGCCAGCAGCACGACGACGAGCGTGGCCAGCAGGGCGATGATCGTGTTGCCTTGCTCGGATCCGCCGAGCGGCACCTGGCTGGCGACCCGAAGTAGCACGGCATAGACCACGACGATCGCCAGGATGGCGGTCGTGTAGGCCATCGCGCGCTTGATGATGACCTCGACGTCCATCAAGCGATAGCGGATCACCGCCGAGGCGAAGGCGAGCGGGATGAGGCCGAGCGGGATCGCGGTCAACTCGAACTGCGTCGGCGGGTCGAATCCGAACGCGAACGGCACCAGATAGGCCGCCAGGAACGGCGCCCCGCCCATGACGGTGCCCCACAAGATCCAGCGCAGCTGCCGACGCGCGGTCACCGACCTGACACGCCGCAGCGCGCGGATCATGATCGCCGCACCGCCGACGACGCAAATGGCAAGGTAGACCAACTCGAGGCGCTCGACCGCCTCGATGGTGCCGATCATCCGGGCGCCGTCCACGCCCGCTCCCGAAATTGCCACGGCGCGCATCGTGCCCAGCAGCAGCGCCGGCAAGTAGAGCGCGGGAAACAGAAACGGCCGCAACTGGTTCTGCATCCAGCCCGGCGCGCGCTCCGGGAAGATCAAGGCGAAATGCATGAACAGCGGCGCCAGCATCAGCATCGCCAGGACGTCTCCCCAGTAGAAGACCCAGTCGAGGCGGTCGAGACGGCCACTGAACGAGAACGTGAGCACGCCGAAGAAGGCGACGGTCAGCCAGAAGAAGTGCAGCGTCGACTGCGCCGTCGGGCGGCGAAGGCGCACGGACGCGCCGACGAGCAGCGTGAAGACTCCGACGGCCGCAAGCACGAAATACAACGTGCGGTTGCCGGCGGGAATCGGCTGCAGGGTCAGCTCGAGCAGTTCCTGAGACCCCAGCCTGAGAACGACGTAGTTGAGCCGGTCACCTGACGCGCCGGAGTGGAGATGGGCGACGACTTCGTCCGGTGATTCGACAGGCTGCCCGTCGATCGCCAGCAACACGTCGCCACGCCGGATGCCTGCGGCGGACGCCGCCGAGCGAGCACCGATCTCCGCGGCGACGACACCCTCCACCCGTGACACCCAGAGGACGCCGTCCTCGACCTCGCTCCAGCTCGACCGCACCGCGATGTTCGCGACCGCCAGGGCGAGCAGGCCCACCACGACCGACACCGCGAGCATGCCGCGTTCCAGCCCGGCAGCTCGTGGCCAGGACGTGACGCCGCTCTTTGCAGCGCCTCGCATCTCAGCCAGTCACCATCCAAACAACCGAATCAAGAGTTCAACAATTTGAATCCGCAACGACTCAAAAAAATGGTCGGCAGTCACTGATTCCCGTCGTCTCAATGGACTGCCGACCGAGTACTAGAACCGGACGAGCAAGCCGCCGACGATCCGCTTCGGAGGCTTGACGACGAGCAACTCGTCGTAGACCCCGACGCCGTCGCCCAGATCCTCGCGGAACAGATTCCGCACTGCCACCAGGACTTCCCAATCGCTACCGTCGAACGGCAGGAACGACAGCCGCTGCTTCACCTGGACGTCGAAGCGGGCATCGAGACCCGGCACGCCGACGTCAGGATCCGCCGAGGCGTACGCGGTATTGATCTTGTACAGGACGAAGACGCGCGTATCGGTTTCGGGGATGTGGGTCTGCACGGCCGTGGTCACGTCGTGGAAGCGTTCGGTCCCGGTGCGGATCGCACTCGGTACGCGCGCCGCGAACATCGACGTCTCGGCACTCGCGTCCCAACGCGCTCGAGTGTACGAATAGTCGACCGACCCGATCACCCACCCGGCAACGTCCCGGCTGAGCGTCACGCCCCAGCCATCGGCGCCGACGTTGCCCCCATTGGCCACGAAGTAGTGATTCAAACTCGACTGCAGCCCCGACGCACCGCGCCCGCCAAACAGCGTGACCAGCTGATCGTCGACCCGCTCGCTGAATCGGCGCACGCCGACCACGTAGGCCGCACCGAGGTCCCGTTCGAGCGCGACCGCCAGGTGTCGCGCACGCTCGGCCCGAAAGTCCGCCCCCGGTGTCAACGGCGAGAACGTCCGCTCGGGCGGCAGCCACAATCCCATGTCGGACGGCGGCAGGAACTCCTCGGCCCCGGGTGCGCGCATCGCCTGGGCGAACGAGGCTTTGACGCGCGTTCGCTCCGCCAGCGACACCGTGACGCCGAGCCGCGGACTCAACAGCGACGTCTCGGGCAGGTAATCGTAGTTCGAGACGCGCAGCCCGTAGTCCACCGTCAGAGCGCAGGAGGCCCGCCAGCTGTCGAAGCCGTACATCGAACTCACGGTGCGGCTGTCGGTACGAAGCGCGGCAATCGCCGCAGGTTCCCCACCGTTGTAGCGCTGGGCCGCATAGGAGACACCGACGTCGACGGTGTGCTCGTTGGCCAACTCGTCGACATACGAGCCCGCCACGATCCACGACGACACGTCGCCGCGCGTCATCGCGCCCTGGGCCGACCAGGCGCCGACCGTGCCCACGGGCGTGCCCACCTCGAGATAAGCCACCCCCCGCGGGCCGAAGTCCGTGGAGAGCAGATCACCCGGACTGTCGATCGCGCCCGTGGTCAGCAGATTGATCTCGCCGGTGAACGGTACCCCGCTGAAGAACGACGACGCGACGCGCGCGGACGAGGCCATGGCCTGGCCGAAGAACGACATCGTCCCAGGCCTGAACGGCGTGTCGTCCTGGCTCACATCCACGGCCGCCATCCGGGTGGCTTCCTTGAGCACGCTGCGCCGTGCGTGCCGCAGCCGCCAGGCCAGTTCGCTGTGGTCGTGCCCTGGCGTGGCCTCCGGCGTCAGCGCGCCATCGGCATTGGCGGCTTCGGCGCCTAGCTCATCGGCTGACGAGGCGGCCTGCGGCGCGGCGATGAAGCCGGCGGCAATGACTTCAGGCTCGGTCGCGCCGCCATCGGACTTCGCTCGCAGCTTGAGCGAATACTCCAACGTGCCGGCGGGCGAGACCTCGACGAAGTCCCGACCGTACGCGGCGTATCCCTGAAGATGGGCTCGCAGGAGGTACGGCCCCGGGGGGAGGCCAGTCAGTTCGAAGCGGCCGTCGCGGTCGGTGACGGCCAGGGTCGTGGCTGACGTGCCGAGCATCGACACCATCGCGTCTTCGAGCGGACGGCCTGCCGCATCGGTCACGACACCGTGGACCACGGCCTCTCCGGCGACGGCCACCTGGGCCACCGGACGTGCCGGGCTCTCCCGGCGCTGGGCCATGACCGGATCGCACACGCCGACGACGACGCTGGCGACGACGGCGGCAACGGCACGGTAATGCTGACTCATCGTCCCTCCAGTGTTTCCTCAGGATCCGATGATGGTGAAGTTCACGTTCCGTGAGATCGAGGCCTCGGCCGCGTTGTCGATGACGTGGATCTCCAGCCGGTAGATGCCTTCGGGAAACGCGCTCAGCGGCACGTTCTGACCGGCCGAGAGCTGGTGGCCCGCCGCCATGTCGAACGCCGGGGGCAAGGTCTCGGCGCTCAGCGTCTGCGGTGTCGTGGCGTTGAAGAATTCCTCGCTCGCCGCGGTCCGCCGGTGGAAGTTGTACTCGACCGTCACGTTGGGCTTCTGCTCGGCGAGCTGCGGGTTGTAGATGAACAGCAGGAACGACAGCGTGTCGGTCTTCTCGTACTGCATGACGTCGCGCGGTACGATCCGCGCGGAGCCGATGGCGTACGGGTCAGATCGCTGCTGCTCGGGCGACAGCGGCGCCGGGATCGGCTCCACCCGCTCGGTGACGAAAATCGAACTCGTCGTGAACTGGCCGCCCCACAGGTCGGGCACGTCCACGGTGCGCTTGAGCACACCGCTCCGGACCTCCACCGAATCAGTCTCCACTAACTCCGAGTCCTTGATCCCGACATACAGATCATAAGACCCCGCCGGCACCGCGAACGCGCGCCGCAGGACATAGTTTCCGCTCGCCGACGGCCGCATGTCGACGAAGTGCACATCCTCGAACGGATACGACGGAGGCTCCACGGGCGGGGCCGGCTCGCCCGGTACGGGCGCGGGCGGCGGTGTCAGCACCATACCGGCCGGTGCCAACCGGACGTAGACGGTCACCGACTGGCTGATCGTCTCGGGATTGAGGCTGAGCGTGAAGGGCACGTACACCTGCCCTTCCTGCGCCTTGAGGTAGTCCCACCGCAGGCTCGCCACCAGGTCGGTCGCGCCTTCCCCGGACAGCGCCGCATCCATGAGCGGCAGCAGCCTGGCCGCCTCGGCGCGTTCTGCCTCGGTCAACAGCGCTTCGGGCTCGGCCTGCTGGGTCCGGGGCCGTGGGGGCGGCCGTTGAGCCGACGCCACGTCGGCCGCGACGAACAGGCTGACGCCCAAGGTGAGGACCCAGAAGGTCGCTCGCTGACGGCTCACGGACATTGAACAGGCTCTCCGAGCTGCTGGGACGGGAGCGACGAATCTCGATTAAGTGTACAGGCTTCCAGCCATCTTAGGCAACCCCGATGAGGCGGGTCGAACCCCTGATTCCGGGCACACTTAGCTCGCCGGCGGCCCCGTACCGGTCCCGACGTGCATGGTATGATCCCGGCCGCCGGGCCGGTGGCGCAGGCAGCCCCCGGCCGGCGTCGGCGTTCCACCTTCGGGGGAAACCGTGCAGATCACAAAGGTCATCGGTCGCGAGATCCTTGATTCCCGCGGCAATCCGACCGTCGAGGTCGACGTCATGCTCGCGGGCGGTGCCGCTGGCCGCGCCGCCGTGCCTTCGGGCGCCTCGACCGGCATCAGGGAGGCCCTGGAGCTCCGCGACGGAGACGCCGACCGGTACCGCGGCAAGGGCGTGCTACAGGCGGTGGGGCATGTCAACGGCGAGATCGCCGGCACGCTGATCGGGACCGACCTCGATCAGGCCGCCCTCGACCGACGCCTCATCGAACTGGATGGGACGCCCAACAAGGGCCGTCTCGGCGCCAACGCGATCCTGGGCGTGTCGCTGGCGGCGGCGAAGGCGGGGGCGGTCCACGCCGGCCTCCCGCTTCACGCCCATCTCGCCTCGCTGCACGAGGGCGAGGCCGACCCGGCACCGCTGCTGCCGGTGCCGATGATGAACATCCTCAACGGCGGCGCACACGCCGACACAAACGTCGACTTCCAGGAGTTCATGGTGATGCCGGTCGGCGTCTCCACGTTCGCCGATGCGGTGCGGGCCGGCAGCGAGATCTTCCAGGCCCTGCGCGATGCACTCCGGCGGCGCGGGCTGGCCACCGGTGTCGGCGACGAAGGTGGTTTCGCACCCGACCTGAAGTCGAACCAGGAAGCGATCGACTTCGTGCTCGAGGCGGTCGCCGCGGCGGGGTTCACGGCCGGGCGGGATGTCTATCTGGCACTCGACGTCGCCGCGAGCGAGTTCTGGGACGACGGGTCGCCGGGGCGCTACGTCCTGAAGAAGTCCGGGGGCGGAACGAAGTCGGCCGAGGACCTCATCGCGCTTTACGGCGAGTGGATTGCGGCCTATCCGATCGCGTCGATCGAGGACGGGCTCTCGGAGCAGGACTGGCCGGGTTGGCAACTGATGACCCGCGAACTGGGCAGCAAGGTGCAACTCGTGGGCGATGACGTCTTCGTCACGAACCCCGCTATTCTCGAGCGCGGCATCGCGGAGGGCGTCGGCAACGCCCTGCTAGTCAAGGTGAACCAGATCGGCACCCTCACCGAAACGTTCGAGGCGATGGCGATGGCCAAGGCGGCCGGCTACGCGTCGATCGTCTCGCATCGCTCCGGGGAAACCGAGGACACGACGATTGCCGATCTGGTCGTGGCCACCGCCGCCGGGCAGATCAAAACGGGCTCGGCGAGCCGGACCGACCGCGTCGCCAAGTACAACCAGCTGTTGCGGATCGAAGCGGCCAATCCGTCGAGTCGCTACGCCGGTCGTGCCGCCCTCAGACACCTGACCGACTGACCACGACGCGTGCCCATGCCCCCCCACTCGCCGCCGCTCGTCCTCGTCGTCCTGGATGGATGGGGTCTCCGGCAGACACGAGACTACAACGCGATCGCGCTGGCCAGCACCCCAGTGTACGACGAGTTGCTCGACCGCTTCCCGCACGCGTCGCTGGTCGCGAGCGGCCAGGCCGTCGGGCTGCCCGCCGACCAGATGGGCAACTCGGAAGTCGGCCATATGAACCTGGGCGCCGGCCGTGTGGTCTACCAGGACATTACCCGGATCGACGCGGCGATTGCGGATGGCGCGCTGGCCACGAACGCTATTCTGACGAAAGCCATGACCCGGGGCGCGGACAACCACGCACTCCACCTGGTCGGGCTCGTGTCGGACGGCGGCGTGCACAGCCATCGCCTCCATCTGGACGCGCTGCTCGAGCGGGCCGCCGCGCTTGGAGTGTCGCGCCTGTTCGTGCACGCGCTGACCGACGGTCGGGATACCCCTCCCAACGCCGGTGCCGAATACCTGGCCGCCGTCGAGCAGACGATGGCCCGTCTCGGTGTGGGCCGGATCGCCTCGGTCTGCGGCCGCTATTTCGCCATGGACCGCGACCGGCGGTGGCCCCGGACCGAACGCGCCTACGACGCGATCGTCTCGGGCGAGGCGCGGCCGGCAGCGCGCGCGACCGACCTGCTCACCACGTCATACGCCGAGGGTGTCACCGACGAGTTCATCGACCCGGCGGTCATCGTGGATGCCGACGGTCGTCCGATCGGCCCGATGGACGACGACGACTCCGTGATCTTCTTCAACTTCCGAGCGGACCGCGCCCGGCAGTTGACTCGCGCGCTGGCGTTCGCGGACTTCGACGGTTTCGCCCGACGCCGGCAGCCGCGGCTCCAGTGCACGACGCTGACGGAGTACGACGCGACCTACGGTTTGGACGTCGTCCTTCCGCCGCAGGAGTTCTCCAGCAACCTGGCGGAGGTGCTGGCCGCACACGGCGTCACGAATCTGCGGCTGGCCGAGACCGAGAAGTACGCGCACGTGACCTACTTCTTCAACTCCGGAGAAGAACGGCCCTACGCCGGGGAAGACCGGATTCTGGTACCGTCACCCCAGGTCCCAACCTACGACTTGCAGCCCGAAATGAGTGCGCGCGGCATCACCGACCATCTCGTCGAGGATGTCGGGGCCGCCCGGCACCGGATGATCATCTGCAACTTTGCCAACGCCGACATGGTCGGGCATACCGGCAAGCTCGATGCGGCGGTGGGCGCCGTCGCAACGCTCGACGGCTGCCTCGGGCGGATTGTCCAGGCGGTCCGGAACACGGGCGGCACGGTCGTCGTGACCGCCGATCATGGTAACGCCGAATTGCTGTGGGACGCCGAGCGACAGTGCCCGCACACCGCGCACACGATGAACACCGTTCCCGTGCTACTGATAGGAAGTCAGGAGAATGGCGAGCTGCGCGACGGCTCGCTGCGCGACGTCGCGCCCACTCTGCTCGCGCTACTGGGTATCGAACCGCCGGCGGCGATGACGGGCCGCGACCTGCGTCTCGCCGGTTGACGGCGGCGTCCGGGCTACTCGACGCCGGTGTTCTCGGGGGTCTCGGGCTTCTCTGGCTTTTCTTCAACCGCAATCCTGAGCGAGCGCAGGAAACGGCGGTCGTTGGCGCTGATCTCCATCCCGTGGCCCGCCGCGACCTCTCGGGTCGTCCCAACCTTGGCGAGCGCCGTCGGATTGGACCGATTCACGAAACCGATGACCGCCTCGAGCGACACCCGCATCTCGTACCCGGCGGCCCGGGACTTCTCCCGACACGCTTCGACTTTGGGGTCTTCCGCAACGGCTGCGGCGATGGCATCGGCCAGCTCGCGCGCCAACCGATTCACGACGTCGTCCATCCTCGACCCTCCTTACCGGATCGCCCCGCCGTACGCGTCGTACACAGGGACTCCCTGCCATCCGCTTCTGCGCTTGCAACGCGAGAGGAGGATCGCCGCCATGGTTCGCTCATCTGTCGAAAGAGATATCGATGAACTAGGCGCATTCTAAACGGGCGATCCGGGGGTGTCAAGGCGAGCACCGACGTCGGCTGCATTACAATGCAACGCATCCAATGACTGGACGGACTCAGTCGACGCGGGCTCGGTCGACGCCGCCGGCGCGGTCGGCCCCCGCGGCGATCCGTCCGCGGGATCTCGCGGCCTGGGATCCCGACCGCGATCTCGGCGCACCCGGCGAATTCCCGTACACGCGTGGGATCCACGCCGAGATGTATCGACGGCGCCTCTGGACGATGCGGCAGTACGCCGGCTACGGCACGGCGATCGAGTCCAACGCGCGCTATCGATATCTGCTCGACCAGGGCGTGACTGGCCTCTCGGTCGCCTTCGACCTCCCGACCCAGATCGGGTACGACTCGGATCACGCCATGGCTGCCGGCGAGGTGGGGCGGGTCGGCGTCGCGATCGACTCGCTCGACGACATGCAGGATCTCTTCGACGGCATTCCGCTCGATCGAATCACGACGTCAATGACGATCAACGCGACCGCGTGCATCCTACTCGCACTGTACGTGGCGCTGGCCCGCCGGCGGGGCGTGTCGCTCAACCAGCTGGGTGGGACGGTGCAGAACGACATCCTCAAGGAATATGTCGCGCGTGGCACCTACATCTTTCCGCCGCGGGCCTCGCTGCGGCTTGTCACTGACGTCTTCGCCTACTGCGCGGACGAACTGCCTCGCTGGCACGCCATCTCCATCAGCGGGTACCACATTCGCGAGGCCGGTGCGACGGCGGCCCAGGAGGTGGCCTTCACGCTCGCCAATGCCGTGGCCTACGTCGAATCGGCGGTCGCCGCGGGCCTCGATGTGAACCGCTTCGGCCAGCGACTCTCGTTCTTCTTCGCCGCCCACAATGACGTGCTGGAGGAGGTCGCCAAGTTCCGCGCGGCCAGACGGCTCTGGGCCCGCATGATGCGGGACCGATTCGGGGCAACGAATCCGGCCGCCCAGCAACTCCGGTTCCACACCCAGACGGCCGGAAGCACCTTGACCGCGCAGCAGCCCGACAACAACGCCGTGAGAGTGGCGCTGCAGGCGCTGGCCGCGGTGCTTGGCGGCACCCAGTCCCTTCACTGCAACGGTCGCGACGAGGCGTTGGGGCTGCCGACCGAGGAGTCCGCGCGGCTGGCGCTCAGGACCCAGCAGATTCTGGCCGAGGAGACCGGCGTGGCGAACACCGTGGATCCCGTGGCGGGCGCCTACGCCGTCGAGCATCAGACCTCCGCGCTCGAGATGGACGTCAGCAAGATGCTGGACGCGATCGACGAGCAAGGTGGCACCCTCGCGGCGATCGAAGCCGGCACGGTGCAGCGCGAGATCCACGAGTCGGCGTATCGCGAGCAGCAAGCGATCGAACGCGGCGAGCAGGTCGTGGTCGGCGTGAATCGATTCGCCGACGCCCACGCGGCGACCATCGCCGGCCTGGAGATCGACCCGGCGATCGAACGCGCCCAGGTCGAACGCGTGCGCCGCCACCGCACTCGGCGCGATGACCGGGCGTGCCGCGACGCGTTGGAAGCGGTGTCCGGGGCGGCGCGCGGGGCCGCCAACCTGATGCCGCCGATCGTCGCGGCGGTCGAGGCCGGTGCCACGGTCGGCGAGGTCGCCGACGCGCTACGCGCCG
>CEPV01094535.1_pt1 | contig 12892 bp, 14 predicted proteins | sample 530451 | NCBI WGS metagenome assembly CEPV01 (sample SAMEA2620097, study PRJEB7988) | marine metagenome | isolation source: saline water (ENVO:00002010), including | reverse complement strand
CTACAGCAGCATCTTCGGTAACGGCTGTCTCTTCTACAGCAGCATCTGCTCGAGCATGGCTATCCATAGGCGAGGCGCCTTCACCGGCTTCGCTTCTTCCTAACGCATGAGCTTTGGGGCGAGAAACTGGCGAATTGACACCTTCGGACAATTCGCCTTTAGAGCCGGTGCCCTCATCTGACAATGCGCTCACTGACGCACCCTCTGGCTGAAACGCCAGCATCCTCAGCAGGACCATTTCAAAGCCACTTCTGGCATCGGGTGCAAGCGGCAGGTCTCTTTGTCCGATAAGGCCAATCTGGTAGAAGAGATGCACATCTTCCGCACATAGCTTGGATGCATAGTCAACAATCTGGTCTCTATCTCCCTGGCTGTTATCGACGCTCTCCGGCACTGCCTGGGCGACTGCGATTCGATGTAACAAGGATTGCAGATCTGCTAACAGCATCGCATAGTCAGGCGTGTATTCGTCGACTTCAGCAATCCGGTCCAACACCGCGCCGGCATCAGCAGCCAGCAGCGCATCCAGAATACGATAGACTTCACGTTGATCGATCGAGCCCAGCATTTCAGCGACGTCTTTGTCGGTTACCGAATCATCGCCAAAGGAGATCGCCTGATCCGTCAAGCTCAATGCATCCCGCATGCTGCCGTCTGCAGCCCTTCCCAATCGCCACAGGGCAGACTCTTCATAGCCCACCTTCTCCGCAGTCAAGATATGCTGGAGGTTCCCTACAATCAGCTCTGGCGACATGTTCTTGAGGTTAAACTGCAGGCATCGCGACAACACGGTGATGGGCAACTTCTTCGGAGTTGTGGTAGCAAGCAGAAACTTGACGTGTTCGGGTGGTTCTTCCAGAGTCTTTAGCAGTGCGTTGAAGCTGTGGTTGGACAGCATGTGCACTTCATCGATCAGGTACACCTTGAATCGAGCACGGGTGGGCATGTACTGGACGTTTTCCAGCAGCTCCCGCGTATCTTCCACCCGGGTTCGAGAAGCGGCATCCACCTCGATCAGATCCACGCTGCGGCCCTCATTGATCTCGACACAGGTTGAACACTGATCGCAGGGCGAAGACGTGATCCCCTGCTCACAGTTCAGACACTTGGCAAGAATTCGAGCGATGGTGGTCTTACCCACACCACGTGTGCCGCTAAACAGGTAGGCATGATGCAGACGCTCTTGATCCAGTGCATTGATCAGCGCTTGCAGCACGTGTCCCTGACCGACCATCTCTGCAAAATTCCGGGGGCGGTACTTTCGGGCAAGGACTTGATAGCTCATACGTTAAGTCGGTGATGGATGTTGGGGTGAAGCGGGCCTGTCCAGACGAGTTCATTGTACGGTTAATTACCTACCAGGTCACTCTCAAAGGTGGCTCGGCTGTCAGACTACGATGCTGTGCATGATCACACCGACGATCTGATCGTGTTATATTTGGGCCGCCTGGGCCACGCTCGCCCGTCTCACCCGATGGCCATGGCGGACCTGCTTCGATAATACAAGGCCCGATCCGGAGTCGATCATGTCGGCAAAGTTCGATCTGCAATCCATGCCCTTCGTCTGCATCGGACACCGGGGAGCCTCAGGGTATGAGCCGGAAAATACCCTCTCATCTTTCGAGCGAGCCATCGCTATGGGTTGCCGCTGGATCGAACTGGATGTCTATCAGGTGGAGGGAGAGCTGATCGTTATTCACGATAGCACGCTGGACAGAACCACCAACGGGCAGGGTCGGGTGGCCAGCCAAACACTGGCGTACCTAAGGTCTCTGGATGCCGGTAACGGTCAGCAGATTCCAACACTAACGGAAGTCATCAGCGCCGTGGATCACAGAGCGGGGATCAACATCGAACTGAAAGGTAAGCACACTGCCGCTCCGGTGGTCGCTCTCCTGCACCAGCTCGTAAAGGCCGGCTGGGATCTGGCCGAGTTCCTAATCTCCTCCTTCAATCACGTTGAACTTGCCGAGGTCGGTCCGTTAGAGCCACGCCTCAGAACGGGTGCCATATTCCGTCGTCAAGATGTTGAGGATTGCATCACCAAATCAGTCATCTTGGGTGCGTCGTGCATGGGCCTAAGTTTGCGTGCAGTGGAACCCGACCTGGTAGAGCGGATTCACGCGGCCGGTCTGAAGATCTATGCCTACACCGTTAACAAGAGCGCAGACATCAACAAGATGATTGCCCATGGGGTGGACGGTGTGTTCACCAATTTCCCCGATCGCGTATTTGAACGGCTCCCCGAGAATTAGCGATGGCCTCAGATGCTCGCTCGCATCCGATCCGCGTATTCAACGGCTCAAGGGTCTAACATGGAACTAGGCAAGGGCGTTTAACATGGGTGTCAACGTTCATGCAGCAGCAAAAGAGGAAAAGGGGATCGTTGAGAATCTGATGCAGTGTTATCTGCACGACTTCTCCGAATTTGAAGATCTGCCAATCCGAGACGACGGCACGTTTGAGTACGAATACCTCAATCACTATTGGCAGGATCCCAATCGATATCCGTTTCTGATCCGGTTGGACGAAAGACTGTCCGGGTTCGCATTGTTGCGATTTGACGTGGCGATGCCGGTAAAGACAGGGCAGATGGACTTGGCGGAATTCTTTATCGTTCGCAGCTATCGACGCAGAGGAGTGGGAACCGAAGCTGCAAGACAGCTGTGGGACCTATTCCCCGGCCATTGGTCGGTTCGAGTTCTGCAAAGCAACAAGCCCGCGTACCCCTTTTGGAAGCAGGCAATTGGCGCCTATACCGGTGGCAATTTCGATGAGAGAAGGGAGGAACAGATGGTTATCAAGTCGACAACGTTTCATTTCAAGAGCAATTCAAGCGCGACGAATGACGATTCCTGACCGGGTTGAGTTCCGGTATGCGTCAGCAGCGTTATCCAGCCAGGTCCTTAAACTCCTTGTTGAGCTGATATTTGTCATCCGTCACGATCTTCTCCAATACTTCCACCCGGGAGCGAAGATCTTCCGTTTCCGTCTCCAGATTGACCACATCCGCTTCCAGATCCTCGATTCGTGATCGGTCGCCCTTGGTGCCTCCGGGCGCCTTTGAGGCCTTGATAATGTTGACTACGCCACTTGAGACAACAGCCAGTATGACTACTGCAACGACCATCCCGAAAAGCAGTTCTACTATTGCACCCATCTGTGTTCTCCTGGCTGTGACATCTGTATTCTCTGAATCGTGATCCCAGACCTGACATCCGGGTTCTCACAATACTCTATTGAGTCTTCGCCTTCTTCATACGTGTGATTTTGCCAGACCCAAAGATCTGTTTCGTGACCTCCGGGTGACCCGTGTAGTGCACCTTGCCACTACCGGTTATGACCACGTCCAGATCGTGGTGTACTGCCACGGTAGCGTTCCCCGGTCCGGTGATCTTAAGACTGACGAAGTCGCTGATCAGCCCCTCCGCATCGTATGTGCCGACGCCACTGATCAGCAGTTGCTGCGACTCGACATCTCCAGCCACTGAGATCCTGCCGGAGCCGCTGATTGTGCTGTGGATGAAGTCCGCGGTGAGCTCTGCGATTGAGATCTGACCGGATCCCGTGGAGTACAACTTGATCTCATCGGTATCGAGGTCAGGTGCCGTTATGCTGCCGGAACCGGACAAGGTGATCGCCCCGATCTCCACAAGCGTGAGACGGTAGACCAATCGTTCGCGCCAGTTTTGCAGAGCAACGATCTTGGGGCTGCGATACCCCAGACATAGATTTTCATCGTGGACGGTGGATTCAATCGAGGGGAGCATGTAATCCGGTGCATCGATGGTGAGAGACTCACGATCCGCTTGCGTGATGTGCAGTTGGCCCGGCCCAGCCAGTTGAATGCCGTTAAAGTGTCCTACTGTTCTGGTGACGATGGACACGGCTCAGTTTTCTCCTGACAGCTTCTTTAGCTCGCGCTGCAATTCAAACTTCGAGGATGTCACGTGGGTCTCCATCGACCGAACCCGATCCTCCAGCTCCGTGAACTTGCTCTTCGCCGTGCGCAATGCGAGTCCATTTGACATACGCGGTTTTCGATACTCTCTGCTGTCTTGAGGTCGGTCTTCATTCACGCTGTATGAATCCTCTTCTTCATCGATCGTTGAGCCCTGCCATTGCCTTGCCGCTCGGTCAAACCGGTCGGTCACTCTGCGGTAATAGGGCTTTTTGTCCATTAAGAAATAGGAGACAAAGTAGCCACAGAATGTCAGCTGCGGGATGAATACCAGTCCCAAAATGGCGCCGAGCCGCATCTGCCACGCTTCAATGCCGAAGTAATCGGCGAATCCTGCACAGACGCCACATATCTTGGCCCGATCCGGGTCGCGATAAAGGCCGCTGCGAAAGCGGTTTCTCTGTCTGGCGGTACGTCGGCTGCTTCTGGCGGCACGTCTCTGACGTCTTCGGTACTTTCGTTCAGATCTGCTCATCTCAGGTCCTGCATTCTGCTCGGCAGCCTGATCATCAGTTCTGGGATCAGGTCTGGGATCAGGTCTGGTATCAGTTCTGGGACCAGTTCTACTCCTTCGATGCGCCCGCCCATGGCGGTCGCGATCACCCTCGAACAGTCGTTCAGTGGTGTCTTCCACCCACCTTTCAGCCTTCCTGGACCACCGGTCAGCCACTTCATCAACCACATCCTCGATATTGCGTTCAATTTCCTCGGAATGCCGTTTTATTCTTCTGGATACTCTATCTGCCAACTCGTCAGCCCTGGCAGCCGCTCTCTTAGCCCGATCTTCCCGGCGGCCGGCTCTCTGCTCGGCCCGCTCAGTCAGGCGTCTGGCCCTTCTGGCTGCTCTCTGCATATCTCTTTGAATACGATCGGACCTGCTCACAATTCTGATCTCATTATTCGGTTCGGTCTTGATTGCCACGCCAACGTGGCCGGGATTCCTGCGCTGGGAAAAACCCAGCCACATCTGCTGCTATGATTGCTGCTTTTCGCGCCACTCGGGGCTTTCCACATCCAGAATCGATTCCAGCGTCTCGATTCTTGCAGCCATCTTATTGGCCACCTGAATCATCTCGTCGACCTCCATGCGCTCTGCATCGGATAGGTCGCTAGCTGTGCGGTTCTTGCTCTTGTAGTGCACGATGATCCAGATGGGCGCAACGATTACAAGAAAAACCACGATCGGTACAAAGAAGATGATCTGTCCGCCGGACATGGCAACACCTCAGTTAAGACTTTTCTTCATCAAGTCGTGCTTTCAACTTGGCCAGTTCTTCGTCCACCTTTTCATCTGACTCCAGATCTGCGATCTCATCGGACAGATTACGCTGACCCAGATCGTACGCTTCTATCTCGCCCTCCAGGTCATCCATCTTGCGTCCATACCTTTCAAAGCGATTCATCGCGTCATCGATGTTGACATCGTGAAGCTGGCGCCGGACTCCGAGGCGGGATGTGGCAGTCGTTCCTCTCATAATCAGCGCTTTCTGGCGATTCTTGGCATCGACCAGTTTTTGCTGCAACTGCGTGATGTCGCCGCTCAGTTTCTCAAGATTCGCATCCAGTGTCTCAAGATCGGCTTCGATCACTTCGACGGCCTCGGACGCCTGGGTTTTCTCCTTCAGCGCTGCACGAGCCAGATCTTCCCGATCCTTACTGAGTGCGACCTCCGCCTTGCGCTCCCACTCGTCGCCTTCTTCGCGCAAGTGATCACAGCGACGCCGGAGTTCCTTCTTGTCGGCGATCACCTTGGCGGACTGCGTGCGCACTTCCACCAGGGTTTCCTCCATCTCCTGAATAATCAGGCGAACCATTTTTTCGGGATCTTCTGCCTTATCCAGTATCGCGCTGATGTTGGAATTGATAATGTCTGAAAATCTAGAAAAGATACCCATTTGTTATGCCTCTCTACGCTTGGATTTGCGGTTATCTACCGTGATGCTGGTCTGAACCAGATCAGGTATAAATTGTCCTTGGCGAGATTGGATACATTTTCTGTGCCAGCTCGGTGAGCCAATCGTAATCCACTGTTATATAAAGATTTTTTATACGGACCAAATGCTGTATGATGACCCAATGGTGAGAAAAACCATCGTGTTAGCGATTCTAACCACAAATTAGCCACCAATCTGGCTCCTCTCATTGCTTTCCCGAGAACGGTGTGAAGAGCTGCTATAAAGCAGCTATAGAGTACCCCAAATTCCATGGCCAATGAACAACACGCGGAACGATTGATCGGCGAATCCAGAGCGTTTCTAGAGATTCTGGAGTTCGTCTCCCAGATTGCGCCTCTTAACAAGCCGGTACTGCTTGTGGGCGAACGCGGTACCGGCAAGGAGCTGATTGCCGCACGACTGCACTACCTGTCGCAGCGATGGGATCAGGAATTCTTGAAGATGAACTGTGCGGCCATCAACGACAACCTGCTTGAATCTGAGCTATTCGGGCATGAAGCCGGCTCTTTCACGGGTGCCGCGAAACTCCACAAGGGTCGATTCGAACGGGCAGACAAGGGAACGCTGTTCCTGGACGAGTTGGCCACGACCTCACCCTTGGTGCAGGAAAAGCTGCTGCGGATCATCGAATACGGTGAATTCGAAAGGGTCGGCGGAAGCAGAACCATCAACACCGACGTGCGTCTCATCGCCGCCACCAACGATGATTTGCCAACGCTGGCAAAGGCCGGAAAATTCCGTGAAGACCTGCTGGACCGTCTGGCGTTCGACGTGATTACCCTGCCCCCCCTCAGAGAGAGACAGGACGACATCATGTTGCTGGCTGAGTACTTTGGCATGAATATGGCGCTGGATCTGGACCGCGAGTATTTCCCCGGCTTCAGCGAGAGGGCCGGCAACGACCTGCGCGGCTACGACTGGCCCGGCAATATCAGGGAACTGAAGAATGTGGTGGAACGGAGTGTTTATCGATCCCAGGAACTGGACGAATTGATCGACGAGATATCCATCGACCCGTTTGACTCGCCGTTTCGCATTAAACCAAAACCGGCAGTGTCGGAAGCCGCAGCTTCCTCAGACGGGGCCTCGGCTGACACCACCGGGCAACAGGCAGCGGCGGCAGATTTCCCGCTCGATCTGCGCAGTTCGATACAGGAGTATGAAATCTCGCTGATCAAATCCGCGCTGGCCACCTGCCAGTTCAATCAGAAGAAGACCGCTGAGATTCTCGGCGTCACCTACCATCAGTTAAGAGGCTACCTGAAGAAATACGATCTGCTGGACAATTAAACGTTGGCGCCGAGGCCAGGAATTCACTCTCCCTTGAATTGTGGCGGGCGCTTGTCGATGATCGCCCTGACCGCTTCGGCATGATCCTCAGTCTGATGTGCTAACGCCTGCAGTGAGGCGGACATCTCCAACATCGAATCCAATCGCGCGTGCTGTGACTCCTTGATCAGCCGCTTAGTCATGCGCAGAGCCGTCGGTGGATTGACAGCTATCCTTCCTGCCAACTGACGTGCCTCAGGCATCAGCTCCTCAGGGGCGACCACTTTCGAAACCAGACCCCAAGCCAGAGCCGTAGCAGCATCCACCGGCTCACCGGTATACGCCATTTCGTTGGCCCGGGAAAGACCGACCACCCGCGGCAAGAACCAAGCACCACCATCTCCCGGTATCAGACCCACCTTGACGAAGCTCTCCGCAAAAATGGCCTTCTCAGATGCGATGCGCATGTCGCACATCATGGTCAAGTCACAACCGGCACCGATGGCCGGGCCATTGACTGCTGCGATAATGGGAACTTCCAGATCGTAGACGGCCAGTGGAATGCGTTGGATGCCGAAGCGGTAGCCGTCCCTAAGCTCGGGCGGTGTCCCGTTGAACATGCCGGCTTTATCTCTCATGTCCTTGACGTTTCCCCCCGACGAAAAAGCGCTCCCCTCCCCGGTTATGATCGCTGCCCGAACATTGCGGTCCTGGTTGATCCGTTGAGCGGCATCTTCGATGGCTTCGATCATCTCATCGGAGGAGATGGCATTGCGCGTCTCGTGGCGGTTTAGGGTCAGGGTGACGATATGATCCTGGTGTTCATACAGAATGGGGTCGGCCATCGGTAGTTCCTTATCTGTCGGTAAGTGCGTGATATAGGAACTTATCACAGTGTTGTGGAGAAGGGCCAGAAGCGAGGGCACTTGGTAGGAGTCGCCCAAAGGAGTCGCCCGAAGGAGTCACGCGAAAATCTTGTCATTCTTGCCGGAACGGCATAACGTAGAATGTTTCCCATATCGGTAACTGACTATGACGACTGAATCGCGTGAGGTGCACCTCAAGTCCCGCCCCGACGGCATGCCCAAGGTGGAGGATTTTGAGCTGGTCGAAACACAACTGCCGAATCCTGCCACTGGTGAGGTGCTGGTTCAGAATATCTACATGTCGGTAGATCCATACATGCGCGGCCGTATGCGTGAGGGATGGGAACTGGACCGAGTGATGGATGGCGGCGCCCTCGGCAAGGTGATCGAATCGAACAGCGATGACTTCCAGGCCGGCGACTACGTCAGCAGCGGACGAGGCTGGCGGGAGCACTTTGTCTCCGACGGTCGAGGATTGGCAAAGGTTGATCCAACGGTCGCGCCACTAACCAGCTATCTGGGCGCGATGGGAGGAACCGGAATGACCGCATATGGCGGTCTGCTGATCACCGGAGAATTGAAGGAAGGAGAAACGGTATTCGTGTCAGCGGCAGCAGGGGCAGTAGGGAGCGTGGTCGGGCAGATCGCCAAGATCAAGAACTGCCGCGTGATCGGCAGTGCCGGCAGTGACCGCAAGGTGGCATACCTCATGGACGAGTTTCACTTTGATCACGCCTTCAATTACAAGACAGCCAACATTTTAGCTGAGCTGCAGAAGGGAGCTCCGGACGGAATCGATGTCTACTTTGAAAACGTCGGCGGACCTCAACTGGAGGCAGCTCTGGCGCACATGCGGCTCCTCGGCAGAATTCCCATATGCGGCATGATCGCCCACTATAACGACACGACTCCCACACCCGGACCGAGAAATCTCACGTCCATGATCTACAATCGCATTACCATGAAGGGCTTTATCGCGGGTGAATTTATGCATGCTCAGGCTGAATTTCGCGCCGAGATGAGCGGTTGGATACGAGAGGGAAAGGTTAAGTATCAGGAGACCGTCCTCACCGGCATCGAGCAGGCCAGCAACGCATTCATCGGTCTCTTCTCCGGTGAGAACGACGGCAAGATGCTGGTCAAACTGGCGGAGGAGTGAAACTGGAGAATGGTTGCTAGTCGCTGCAGGCAATCGTGGAGGTGACCCCGACCAGCCACACCCCGGCACACGAGATCATTGCTACCGTTGCTCCCTTCCGGGCCTGGCGGGGTTCACAACTTATCATTGCGGAGGGACCGATAGGGGTCACCAAAAACCTGTCTCAGAAGACAGGGAGAGGCATTATATGCAACCCGCACAGCGCATTCAATCAGACGTCGTGAGGCAGCTCCGCCACGATAAACAGTGTCTGAGCCAAATGAAGCGATCGAGACAACAAAGTGCCTGAGCGGCTGCGGGATACTCTGAGGAAGTATGTCGATATCGCATACGCCTTGTGGCCACAGCGCGCGCCCACACGCGATGCCCTTCGGAACTGTAAGATCATCTCGCACCGGGGCGAGCACGATAACCTGAACGTGTTTGAAAACACTATGGCTGCCTTCGACAAGGTGCTGGAGAACGGGATTTGGGGTACGGAATGCGATCTCCGCTGGACTCGTGATCTGGTACCGGTCATTTCACACGACCCTTGCGGGCAACGCGTGTTTGGCAAAGAGCTTCACATTAACCAAGTTGACTTTGCCGGACTTAGAGAGGTGCTGCCACTGGTTCCCACGCTGGCAGAGGCACTGGACAGATTCGGCGGTAAACTGCATCTGATGATCGAACTGAAGCAAGAGCACTATCCGGATCCGGCGAGGCAGAAGGAGATCCTACGAAATCAGTTATCCAGGATAACACCGGGTCGTGACTATCATTTCCTGGCGACCCATCCGGATCTTTTCGAGAAGGTGGATTTTGTCCCGCCTTCCGTCTGCTATCCCGTTTCCGAAACCAATTCCACCGCCTTGAGCAGAATCAGTATAGAACGCAAACTCGGCGGGCTCACCGGCTACTATCTGTTTCTGAACAACCGCATGAAGCGTCGCCATGAGCTGGTCGGTCAGACGATCGGTACCGGCTTCATCAACTCCAAGAACTGCCTGTTTAGAGAACTGAATAGGGGAATCCAGTGGATCTTCAGCGATCGGGCCGTTGCGATGATGAAGGTTAGGGATGAGTTCCTCAGCGCTCTGGAATCGAGTTAAGGATTCTGCATCAGCGCCACGCGCTCGCTGCTGGCCGGATGTGAATCAAGGAATCCGGTCGCACCCTTGACCCTTTCTTGTCTATCCTCAAGCCGCATCAAAATCGCGGCGAAATAGTCGGGAGATATGCCTCTTTTGGACAAGTACTGCAAGGCGAAACGATCGGCCTCTGTTTCGAACTCACGAGAGTATTTTGCTTCAACCATTACAACGGGCAGTGTCGCTGCCAATGCAGACACGGATACCAGATCTCCTGTCAACGTCGCGATCAGCAACGTTACAGTCGATCCCTGTATCACCTGACGCAACGTGTGACGATGAACGACATGGCCGACTTCATGAGCCAGGACGGCGATCAATTCGCGGTCGTCATCAGCTACTTCCAGTATTGAATCTGTGAAAACTATGATCCCGGAGGGTAGTGCAAACGCGTTTGCGCCAATGGCTTCGCTATGGCGGAATTCGAGCCGGTAGGAGTGATCACCCTCAACGTCATCTATCACCTCTTGCAGGTACCCGTTCATTTGGTCGCGCCGCTCCGCACTCACCGTTGAAGGTTCAAAGACGGTCGAGTCCATCGATGTCAGAACTTGTTCACTTAACGGACCATCCATTGACGCGGGAATGGCCATCGCTGCACGCTCGGCCAGCACTGGAATGCCGAAGGTAACGAGTAGGCCGATAGCTAACGGTGTCAGTATGGTGATAACAGCCACGTAACGCCATCGCGATTCCAGGAGATAGACCCAACTCTTCTCTCCTCCCCCTATCGACGCAAGAAAGTCGTCAATTCGATCGTTCTCCTGGCTGTCACACTTGGCACCATCAGGAAAATAGAAACTGCGTGGTGTATTGGCAAGACGGCTCGAAATTCGGACCTCACTGATGTCGTATTCCAAGTTCTGGTTCTCCGTTCGCACCACGATGCTACCGGACGGGTCCAGCTCAATATCCGCTTGTTGTGACGCGGCCGTTCGACCATCAAAGAAAACACCATCGACGACGATCATAGTCCCAAATCCAGGTCCAATAGCTCTCCGATCTCTTCGCCAATTGCGGAAGCGTTCTCCTGTTCAGCTCCCACAAGGTCATTCAGATCACCGCGACGTATCAACAGGGTCAGTCTGTCTGCTCGATAACGGGCTGATCTAATCATCGCCCAAGGCGTCAACAGACCTACCGAGAATACGATGGCGAGCAGATTCGTGAAGTAGATCCAGAATAGGGGTATGACTTCCAAACTGCTCTCAAAACTATGGCCCGCAATTCGCGCGTTGTTGAACTGAATGTTGGTGAATCTGACTTTGAGGTAAGTGAAATAGAATAGACCCAACACGATAGCCGGCAATCCTTCTATGAGGGCCGCCGCAAACGACTCTGGCGCTACCGCGCTCAATAAAGGTACGGTAAATAATCCGAAGCCGGCGGTGATAATAGAGCCAAAAAGGCCCGCGGCTAAGTAGGTGACAAAGTAGCCATCCGGCTGTGCAAGATCAAATGTAAACGATGATGTGCCGAACCTGCTGTTCGTGATGCGATACTGATGGCGACGCCAGGTGAACCAATAATAGCCCAATCCAAGGGTGAAGATGACAGCGAGATAGCCGAGCAGATACGTCTTCATTGCCTGGCCCATCGTGCCGTGAAAGCTAAAACGGATATTTCGATAGGCTGAATAGCGGGCATTGAAGCGCAGTGCCGTCACGACCAACAGCGGCCAAACCAGCAAGAAGATAAAGAACAGTGCTACCTGAGCAAGAGCTACCGAATACATGATCGCGGCGATGATGGCGGCCCCCGCTACAACCACCAGGCGTCCCTTCAGAATTCTTGCGGGCTCACCCAGGTAGGCAAATGATGAGCCATCGACCAAGGTATTGGCGTAGAAGTATCGCTTCCTGCGGACCTTGGCCCAGGCACTGTAGATGCCCAGGGTCAGGATGGTCAGGAAGATATTGACGATCCAGATACGGAAATACTCGGACGTCTCACCGGTGAATTCGAATGGCCGGATCTGCTTCAGATGTTCTAGTTGAGCGGGCTGAGTGAGATCATGCTGAGTGGGCTCTTGTTGAGTGGGATCTTTCCGAGCGAGATTTTCTTGTGCCACGGGCGCGACTTCAAGCAGCAGTGCCTTGAGAAGTCGCTCTCGATACACGTCACTTGGATCCTTCTTAAGAACCTGACGTCCGTATAGCAGAGAATCCAAATCCCAAGGCAGTTTGGTTTTGGCCAGACGAACAACGAGAATACTCACTTCCTTTGAAGCTGCGTGTGTTATCTCTCGTCGTAATCGCTCTACACCTGGTGACAAGAACAACAGGAACAAGCTGGATCTTTCGATCTGGCCTTTTGTCTCGCGAGTATTGCTTCCCTTGTCATAGCAGACATGAAATCCCTGATCATGCAGCCACTGTATCTCGCCCTGAATAAAGTCCGTGTCGTCCGGCGCATAGCTCACGAAGATGTAGGGTTGATCGCCGTGGTAGGAAGGAACTGGACTCTCCATATCTTAGCCCCACTTATTATGAGGTTAATGGTACCGAGAGAGCGGTAACTAAGCAAAGCCGTTTTGGATGGAGTGTTTGGTC
>CEPV01008436.1_pt1 | contig 12922 bp, 14 predicted proteins | sample 530451 | NCBI WGS metagenome assembly CEPV01 (sample SAMEA2620097, study PRJEB7988) | marine metagenome | isolation source: saline water (ENVO:00002010), including | reverse complement strand
AACAATGCAGGCACTCGCAAATGGTAGAATAACCGTATTTGGTGGTTTTCAGACTCGCCCAAACATACATATCAAGGATATGGTTGAGGTGTATTTACATCTCCTGGATACGTTTGAACTTGAGAGTGGTATTTACAATGCGGGATTTGAGAATCTTTCAATTATGTCTATTGCGGAGAAAGTTAAAGAGCATGTTCCAGCAGATATCGTTGTGACAAATTCTGATGATCCTCGTTCCTACAGAGTCAATTCAGACAAATTGATTAGCACAGGTTTTCAACCCAACTATGATGTTCAAGATGCCATTAACGAAATAATTGAAGAATATCAAAATGGTAGAATAGATGACGATGACGGGTGCTATAATCTTCGAGTTATGAAAAAAACTTTGGCTGTTTGACAACCGATAGATCAATAAATAATCTGGACAATATTGCCAGAATCGTTAGGGGTGATCTTGTTAAGCTTTCCAACAGTGCAAGGACACCTCACCTTGGGTCTTCATTATCGTGTGTTGACATACTGGTAGCGCTGTACTGGAATGTATTAAATCTGACTCCAGAAAATCCTGATGCAACGAATCGTGACCGATTCATCCTCAGTAAAGGCCATGCCGCTACTACACTTTATGCTGCATTGAACAGAAGAGGATATATTAGCGGTGAACTGCTAGAGAGTTATGCAACCCCTGGAGGCGTTCTTCCAGAACATCCAATCTATAAATCAGCACCTGGAATTGAAGCTACCTCAGGCTCACTTGGGCATGGTCTTTCTCTCGGTTTAGGAATGGCCCTTTCGGCAAAGATCAATTCCCTTTCATACCGTGTTTACATTTTGTTGAGTGATGGTGAATGTAATGAAGGTTCTGTCTGGGAAGCTGCACTCATGGCTCCCGCACAGGGCTTGGACAATCTTGTGGCCATAGTCGATTTCAACAAGTGGCAGGCGACTGGAAGAAGTGAAGAAATCACTGCACTGAAACCACTGGCTGAAAAGTTTGAATCTTTTGGCTGGAGTAGCTATGAGATTAATGGCCATCAAATAGATGAAATATCCAATATCCTCAATGAAGTTCCTGACGGATCAGGGAAACCTGTTGCGGTTATAACCCATACCGTAAAGGGTAAAGGTGTATCATTCATGGAAGATGACAACAATTGGCACTATAGAATACCAGATGACAAGGAAGTTTTGGATGCCATGAGAGAACTGGAGCTTTCTTGAGAGCGGCATTTGCGGAAGAGATCGAGTCCATTGCTGGAATAGATGAGAGAGCAATACTGCTCTCCGGGGACATTGGTAACAGGATGTTTGATTCTCTAAAGAGCAAGTACCCCAAAAGATTCTATAATTGTGGTGTCGCAGAGGCGAATATGGCCTCCGTTGCTGCTGGTTTGGCTATGTGTGGTCATAGGCCTGTTACTTATACTATCACCGCATTCAATACCTTAAGATGTCTAGAGCAGATTCGTGTTGATATATGTTTACAAAACTTGCCTGTAATTATTGTGGGTGTAGGGGGTGGATTGTCATATTCATCCCTCAATCCTACACACCACGCCCTGGAGGATATTGCTTGCATGCGTTCTCTCTCCAATATGACTGTAGTTTGCCCAGGAGATGCTTGGGAAGTGAGGGCAGCAATTAGAGCATCCTTTAATTTGGATGGGCCTGTTTATATACGCTTAGCCAAAAAGAATGAACCTTTGGTTCATGAAGATGTGCCGGATTTTACCATTGGTAAAGGGATGATCATTAAAGAGGGTGAACAAATTTGCCTGCTCAATTCTGGCAGCTTGCTGCCCATAGCAGTAGAAGTCACGGAAATGCTCACAAATAGAGATGTTTCTGCTCAACTAGTAAACATGCCCACTGTGAAACCTCTGGATGTTGATCTCTTGTCAAATATCTTTTCTGATTTTTCGCACGTGTTTACTCTAGAGGAGCATTCGGTTATCGGCGGCTTTGGTAGTGCCGTAGCTGAATGGCTTACTGATCAAAGATCAGCGAAAGCACATCTAACGCGTATTGGGACGGATGATCAGTTTATGATTGAAGCCGGGGATCAGAAGTATGCCCGACATTTTTTCGGAATCACTACAAAACAGATCTTTAAAAAAGTTTCCCAATCTTTGAGGTAATGATGGTTCTTGGCCTTGATTTTGACAATACAATCATCCGTTATGACAAGTTGTTCCACAAAGTTGCCTTGGACAAGGGACTTATTCCCGCAGACTTATCCGAAGAGAAAAAAATTATTCGCGATCATTTACGTGCAAATAGTGCTGAGGATGAATGGACAATTATTCAAGGTGAGGTCTATGGAGAGAAAATTCAAGAGGCTGTACCTTATGAAGGAGTGCTTGGCACATTAAAGCAATTGTCCGCGGGAAATATTCCTATCTATATCATCAGTCATAGAACACGCACACCTTATCTGGGTCCAAAGCAGGACTTGCACGCTGCAGCTCGTGAATGGTTACACATGCATAACTTTTTAGGCCCAAACGGTTTGAACTGGAATGAAAACCAAATTTTCTTCGAACTTACCAAAGAAAAAAAGGTGGAACGCATTATTGAAACAGGTTGTACTCATTATGTGGATGACCTCGTAGAAATCCTAGAGCTTTTACCTGATTCGATCCATAAGATACTTTTCTCACCAAACGGTACTCCGGATATTCAGAATCATCATTGGTCACTATTGAATTCATGGAAGGCATTGCCGGCATTGCTTTAAAGAAAACAACTGATAAGATATCAGCAAATCTCAGGATCTTTTTAGAGAGGAGCAGTATTTTATACCCTTTTTCAATTCAGCGGATTCAGATAGGCAGAAATAGTAAGGTATATCTAATTGATAAGAATGATTCCAAATGGATTCTAAAAGAGTATTATCAACAGGATGCTGATCCCCGTAATCGGCTCAAAACAGAATACAATTTTTTATCCTGTTTAAATTCAAATGACATTGAGTTTGTAGCTAGAACAATTTCCAGTGACAATAATCACAACTGGGGATTATTTTCATATTTACCTGGTAAGAAACCTGAAAATGTTAAAAGTAATTACATCCAGCAGGCTGCCGAATTCATACAAAAGATAAATGAAATCCGAGATCTCCCAGGAGCAAGGGATTTACCCGATGCTTCTGAAGCGTGTTTTTCAATCAGCGCTCATCTCAAGTGTGTTGAGAAGCGATTAGATTTATTGAAGAAAATGGACCTCACTCAGGAAATTGACTATTATGTTTTTGATTTTATTCAACAACAACTTGTGCCGACACATGCTCAAATTGTAACAAGAACTATTGAAAATGTAGATGACAAAGTGTTATCAAAAACTCTCCTCAATCAAGAGCGAATTCTTTCGCCATCTGATTTTGGTTTCCAGAATACATTAATAAACGGAAACACCCTAAATTTTCTTGATTTTGAATATGCCGGTTGGGATGATCCCGCCAAGCTGATGTGCGATTTTGGCTGTCATCCTGAAATACCCGTAAAGGATGAATATTTGCAATCATTTAAAGATTCATTTTGCTCATGGCTGGAAGATGCAGAAAATACAATTGTCAGAAGTGATATTTTGATGCCGTTGTACAGGTTAAAATGGTGCTGTATAATGTTAAATGAGTTTACTTCTGTAGGTAGAGCAAGAAGGAATCATTCCGGTGGAATATTTGATTATGAAAATCAGTTACAAAAATCAAAGACTTACTTTGAAAAATATCTGATTTGACAATGGCCTACATCGATTTCATGTCTGTCCTTCACAAAAGTACCAAACGGGATTATCTAGCTCGTGTAAATGATCCTAACTTTCCCAAAGCAAAGGCAGCAGAATTAGCCAAACAGTGGAGCTATGACTACTGGGATGGTGACAGGCGAATCAACTACGGAGGATACGGTTACATGGAAGGTCGATGGGAGAAGGTTGCTAAAGCGATGGTGGAGCATTACGATTTACCTTCTGTCCCTAAGATTCTTGATATTGGTTGTGGTAAGGGTTTTCTTCTCTTTGATTTCCTCAAAGTCATCCCCAATGCGGGAATCCGTGGAATTGATATCTCACAGTATGCGATTGACCATTCAAAAGAAGAAATCCGTGATCACCTGCAGGTTGGGAACGCCGCTCAACTCCCCTGGCCGGATGACACTTTTGACTTGGTGATCTCCATCAACACCTTACACAACCTCTATAACTATGAACTGGAAATGGCACTTCGGGAAATGGAGCGAGTCGGCAAAAAAAATAAGTATCTTTGTGTGGAGTCTTACCGAACTGAAGAGGAGAAGACCAGTCTGCTTTACTGGCAGGTCACCTGCGAAGCTTTCTGCACTCCAGAAGAATGGAAATGGTGGTTTAAGCAGACTGGATACACGGGAGACTATTCCTTTATTTATTTTGAATAACTTATGAAAATAAAAACCATGCAAGCAGCCATTCTTTTGGAACAGTGCAAGCCTCTGGTAGTGGAAGAAGTGGAACTGCCCAAAGAATTAAAGTTTGGCCAGGTGCTGGTGAAGGTCCATTGCAGTGGGATTTGCGGTTCACAGCTTGGTGAGATTGATGGTGTAAAAGGAGAGGACCATTTTCTTCCCCATCTTCTTGGTCATGAAGGGTCTGGAACGGTTTTGAATATTGGTCCTGGTGTCAAGCACGTCAAACCTGAAGACAAAGTGGTTCTTCACTGGCGAAAAGGGTTAGGGAATGAGTCCGACCCACCATCCTACCAGTGGAAAGGGGAAAAGCTGAATGCCGGCTGGGTAACCACTTTCAACGAATACGCCATCGTTTCGGGAAACCGTTGCACGTCCATTCCCCATGACAGCGATTTAGATGTTGCAGCGCTGCTTGGCTGCGCTGTAACAACTGGCTTCGGTGTGGTGAAAAACAATGCCAAGATTCAAATTGGAGAGTCGGTGGTGGTTTTTGGAGCTGGGGGAATCGGGTTGAGCATCATTCAGGCTGCCGCACTGATATCAGCACATCCGATCGTTGCTGTTGATCAATATGATAATCGCTTGGAGCTTGCTTTTCAAATGGGAGCGTCACATATCATCAATAGTAGAAATGAAAATTCAAGGAACAAGATTGTTGAAATCGTTGGGCAGAATGATCTAGATGTTTTTATTGATAATACAGGTCAGCCTAGGATAATTGAGATGGGCTATCAAATTACTAAACCGCAAGGTCGTGTTATTTTGGTCGGCGTACCCCACAAAGATAACAATATTTCTATCTATTCGCTACCCTTGCATTTTGGCAAATACTTAAGCGGTTCTCATGGTGGCGAAGCCGTCCCACAAAAAGATATTCCACGTTACCTAAAGCTTTACAATGCAGGTAAATTAGCTCTCAAAGAACTTGTTACTGAAACATATACTCTTGATCAAATCAATGAGGCTATTGCTGATATGAAAAGCGGTAAAATACGCGGGCGATGTTTAATTCAGCTATAATACAGAAGTTTATATTCAAATTGAATGAGCAAAATATAATGTATGTTAAATAGTCTGTTCATCTAAAATGATTGGCTTGCAAGGACAGATAATCTGCATTGGCTGTGGAGCGCAGGCTTTAGAATTGCTAATAGATTTTGGTAATCAACCGCCAAGCAACCGCTTTTATGGAAATGGTGAAATTCAAGATGATTACCATCGATTAGCTATGAACCAGTGTAGTCGCTGTGCGCTAGTCCAATTAGTCGAACCAATGGCTGAAGAAATGGTAAAGTCACGTGTTTCTTGGCTTGATTATAACGAACCAGAAGAGCATCTTGATAGGATGGTTGATGAACTCGTATCGATGACGAATCTTTCGTCAGATTCGCGGATAATTGGACTTACCTATAAGGATGATACGATACTGAAACGCTTCAATCAACTTGGGTATACCAACACGATAAGATATGATCTACGCAAAGATTATAACATCGAAGACACACTTGCTAGCCTTGAGACGATTCAAATGGTGCTTACAAAAAATCTTGCAACGGATTTGGTTGCAAAGTATAGTCAGGCTGATCTTGTGCTGGCTCGCCATGTCCTCGAACATGCTCACGCTCCCAATAAATTTATTGCTGCTGTAGCAAAGTTGTTGAAGCCAACAGGATTCATGATCTTTGAGATGCCTGACAGTCGAAAGTTTCTGACTGCTTATGATTATAGCTTTGTTTGGGAGGAACACATCACCTATTTCACTGAAAAGACAATTAGTCGATTCGTTAAGTATGCGGGCTTTGACCCTTGGCGCATTATAAGCTATGATTATCCATTCGAAGATTCGCTGGTTGTGGTGGCACGTCCATTGCCTGTGAATCGCAACGTTTTGGAGCCGACATTTGATGAGCTTTCAATCGGCCGGGCTTACCGTGAAGGTTTCGTAGCAACTCGTGATCTTACACGAGCCAAATTAATTCAGTTTAAGGACAATAACCAGGGTGTCGCACTTTTCGGTGCTGGTCATCAAGGAGTAAAGTTTCTGAATTTATTCAATCTGGAGGAACTTATTCACTGTGTCATTGATGACAATCCGAATAAGATTGGCTTGCATATGCCTGGCTCAGGTATGGAGATACAATCGTCATCTGTTTTGTTAGATCAGCATATAGATCTTTGCTTGTTAGCATTGAGCACTGAAAGCGAGAAAAAAGTTATCGCTGCTAGTGACTATTTCTTGAAAAAAGGGGGAAGTTTCAAGTCAATATTTTCTTTGAGTCCTATAGGATTGAAAACATGAGCTATAATTACAGAGATTTTATCAAAGTTAGTAATGAGGTATTTGTAGCCAACAATCCATTAGTCACCCTGGACCAAAAACATATAGATTTTCTAAAAAAACAAATGGATAAAAGTAATCGTAAACGCGCCCGTATTTGTGCACATACCAGCATAGGCGATTCTTTACACGAAATGCTTATTGCAATTTCTTCGAAGAGTTACATCCATCCCCACAAACACCAACAAAAAGTAGAATCTTATCATGTCATTGAAGGGGATTTAGATGTAGTTATGTTTGATGACATTGGAAACATTTTGGATGTAATTGAACTAGGGTGTAATTCAAAGAGTAATTCTTTTTTCTTTCGATTCACTGATAGTGTTTTTCATACACTACACATTAAAGGTGATTATGCTGTTTTGCATGAAGTGACAAATGGTCCTTTCATTCCAGAAAACACAATACTTGCACCGTTCTCTCCTGATGAGAGTCAGCGCGATGAAGTATTAATCTACACTGAAAATCTTACAAGGAGAGTAAAAGAATTTATTGTAAAAAGAATTAAATAATGCAATTCACCCACTCAACACGGAAATCTTGTCGTCTTTGTTCTTGCACCAGCCTAGAAAGAGTGGTGAAATTACCTGACACTGTACCTGGTGAACACCTAAAAAATAGAATAAATGAAGAAGATCCCATTATTCTTCCAATTTCACTTTATCAATGTGAAGAATGTTGCCATGTCCAGTTAAACACGATACCAGATCCTTTAAGTCTTTTCAATGACTCATACACATTTATGCCTGGAAATAATCCAATGGTTGTTAAACACTTTTCTAATACTATCGATTATTTCGTAGACACATTTAAATCATCTATATCATTTACTTTTGAGATAGGCTCTAATGATGGTTTATTTCTCGATCTTCTAATGAAAAAAACGAGATGTAAAACTCTTGGAATAGATCCCGCTTATCCAACAGTCAAGGTTGCTAGAGAACGCGGTATTGATACAATTCATGATTTCTTTATTCCTGGGTCAGAAGTTAGCATTCAAGGAAAATATGGTCGACCAGATTTAATTGTTGCAAATAATGTTTTTGCTCATATCGATGATTTACAGGGGATTGTAAGGTCAATACATAATCTACTTGAAGATGACGGTTATTTTATCTTTGAGGCTTCGTATCTTCTAGATATAGTAAATAAATATCTGATCGGCACCATAATTCATGAGCACTTATCTCACCATTCTGTCTATAGCATTAGACCTTTTTTATGTTCTTTTGGATTGTCCCTAATCGATATTCTTAGGGTGGATAATATCCAAGGTGGTGCGATAATTGGTGTAGCAAAAAAAAGTGATGATAGAAATTCAAATGATCAAATAAATATGCTCATTGAAGAGGAAATTGAATCCGGAATTACATCAACCGAAGGAATGCATTCTTTTAATGACCGTCTTCATTCTAAGCTATTAAACTTCAAGAATAAGATTCTCGAATTATCAGATAAAAACCAAATTATTGTTTATGGCGCAGCCCGATCAGCACCCTTTATTTTGCAACTTCTTGAAATTGGTGATCGAATTTCTTGTGTTATAGATGACAATCCTGAGAAAATAGGTAAGTACCTTCCGATTTTCAATATTCCAATTTATGGTTCTGACTATTTGAGAAAATATTCTTCTTCACATCAATATTTTTTCCTAATAGCTGGGTGGGCACAAACTACAAGAATACTTAAAATATTGAGATCAAATTACAATGGAAAAGCAGCTTCTATTTACCCGTCCTTTCAAGTTGAAGATCTGTAAAGAGTTATGAAAGTATTAATTATAGGGGGAGATTCTCAACTTGCTAAATCTTTAATAAAATTATTCAGTCATCGTCAAATTAATTATATTAGAACCACCCGCGGAACTGGTCGGCTTTCAAAGAACCAAATATTTCTAGATTTTGATCAAATCTCAAAATTTCGTACTCCAAAAAATGTAACCATAGCTGTCGTGGTCGGTGGAGTTACCGATTACGGTATCTGTGAATCTAACTTCTCATACGCACATTTTATAAATTGCGTTCAAATTCCATCTTTGGTAGGACAATTGCTGAATGAGGGTGTTTATGTATGCTATATATCCAGCAATACGGTTTTTACTAGTCATGACAATCTTCCTAAAGAGTATGAAATTCACAGCCCTTCATTTAATTACGCTTCATTGAAGTCAAAAGCAGAACATCAAATTCTCACGCTGGCAGTACGAGAAAAAAAAAGCAAGTCATTATCAATACTTAGACTCACAAAAAATGTAGGTCGTTCTACTTCACCATTTGATTCGTGGGTAAAAACACTTTTAGCGGGGAAAGAAATCACACCATTTGACGATTTATTTTTTGCACCCATTCTTTTTAACCATTCAGCTGAAGCAATTTGTGATATCGTTCGTCTCAAAATACCAGGAATGTTTCACTTATCGGGTGAAACTGATATTAGCTATGCTGATTTTGCTGAAGGTTTCGTTTCTATGGCTAAATTAAACCCGGGTCTGGTTAAAAGAGTTTCCTCTAAGGATATTGGTGTTAATCTTATCTATTCTCATAGGATTACCGCGCTAGACATGCAACAAACTTCCCTAGCGCTTAGGATTAAACCAATAAAACTGAAATTAGTGTATTTATATTTATTAAAGATGTGCACTTAAAAAATAAATAAATTATATTAGTATTGAATAAGTAAAGTATAATTAACTCAACTAACTCAACAAATTCAAAAAATATAAACAAAAAGGTAGATATTACATTTATCGTACCTTGTCTCAACGAAGAAGCCAATGTTCTAAATACTCTGAATAATATTATTGAAGTAATTAAAAATTATAGTTATTCTTATGAGTTAATAGTGATTGATGATGGTTCAGTTGATAGAACATCAGAAGTAGTAGTAAATTATCAAAATCAATTTTTCAGAGAACCAATTACTTTAAAAAGGAATAACAGAACATTAGGTTTAGCGAGAAATTATATTGATGTGGCATTTTTAGGCAAAGGAGAATACTATATTTTAGTATCTGGGGACAATTCAGAGAGCAAGGAGAATTTAAGAGGAATAATAAGCAAAAGTGGAAAAGCTGATATTATTATTTCATATCTTAAAAATGATAACAGAATAATTTTAAGAAAATATTTATCTAAAGTATTTGTATGGATTATTAACATTTTAAGTGGCCATCATTTAAAGTATTATAATGGACCAACTCTTCATAGAAGAAGTAATGTTTTAAGATGGCATCCCAATACATATGGATTTGCTTTTCAGGCTGAATTAATTACAAATTTATTAAATGAAGGTTTTTCGTATATAGAAGTACCAATAACCGCCTTCGATAGGGAAAGTGGATCAAGCAATGCATTTAATTTGTTAAATATACTCTCAGTATTACATAGTTTATTAGAAATATTATTTCGTAGAATGAGAAGGACAATATTTAAGGTATAATATTGTATGTTAATTAGTTTATTTAGTATAATTACATTTTTTATAGCTTTTATAATTCATTTGATTATTTGGAGGATACGAATACCAAAAAAACCAAAAAAAATGTTATTCCTGATTTATTTAATTACATTATTTTTTGGGCTTTTAGCTTTTTTTACAGATATAATAAGTATAGAAATGTTTGATACTATAGTAAAATTTGAATTATCGGAAATACTTCAGGTTTCTTTGTTTTACATATCGATGACACTATCATATATTATATTATATAATGTATTGGATGAAGGTAGCGCTTCTCTTCCTATGATTAATATAATAGGAAATGCTGGGTCGACCGGGGTAGAAAGAGCAAGTTTAGAAAAAGTGATGAAAAAAGAATTGGCACTTCGGTTTAATTATTTAATTAGCGATAAAATGATATATATAAATAATAGTAAATACAGATTAACTAAAAAGGGACTTTTTTATATTAAATTGATACTTTTTTATAGTCGGTTATTGCATTATAATGATAAATATGGTTGAATTATATAACTACCATGGTTTTTATCATCCAATTTTAGGAATGTTCTTAAATGTTATTATACAAATATTAAGCTTTCGTTATATTTGTAAGAAAACCATAATTGCATCAATGATTATAGGTTATTTAACAGGTTTGTTGGCAATTATATATTTTGAAATATCTACTATTGTGGTATTAAAATATCCGCCGATAGAATCATTTTTCTTAGGTAGTACAGTTATATTGACTTATATATTATTGAGTTTTTGTTATATTAATTTTTTAGGTCTTATTATTTCTGCTTTACGAACAAGAATACTGACAGAAATAAATAATACTAAAGGGATTTCAATGAAAGAATGCATGGAACGATATTCACCGGAAGAAATGTTAATTAATAGATCTAAGAGATGGATTAATAAAAATCAAATATATTACAAAGACAACTGTTATTATTTAAATAAAAATTCAATATTCTACATTTCAAAATTTATAATTTATATTCGATCAGTAATTATAAGAACTCCTAAAACGCCGACATAAAATAAACTATATTGTAAATAATATTAGAATTAAATAATAGAAAATAAGCAAGTTATGAATATTATTAAGAATCCAAATACACATAATTATTTTCCGGGTATTATATTATCTATGATTTTTTTATTACGTTTGTTTATTTACCATAATACATCATTGTTTGAATTTAGTGATTATATAAGTTATTTAAGCGCTATTGACCTTATCTATGAAAATAATAAATTGAATTTAATTCATGGCAATTGGTTATATCTAAACTCATATTTTGGTTATTTTTTTAAATATATTTTAGGAAGTTTAGATTACTATTTCATTTTTAATTGTTTAATTGCTACCTGTTCATCATATATTATATATTTATTGCTCTCAAAATTATTCAATAATCGAAATGTTGGATACATATATCTTATCATCATTTTTATTTATACCGAATATATTGCATTAAGCACAATATTTTATACCCAAATAATTGAAATATTTCTTATTAGTTTAATTATATATTTGCTTTACTATTTATATGAAAGTAAATCATGGTCTAGTTCATTACTTTATGTAACTGCAATTATTTTTATAATACATGTATCCTTCTTTTTTAAAGGGACTATGAGGTATTTGTGGTTAGTCTTTTTAATATACTCATTTATGAATTATTCTAATAGAAAACGTTTATTTCAATTTTTAATGTTATGCATTCTACTTTTTGGTACTATTCATATACCAAGTTTATTTTCCAATCGTTATGATTCAATTATTAATTTACATTCTTTTACAAGAGATTCATCAATTGGTTTTATATTTTTTGGACATACACTTTATGGTGGAGATGGTGGAGAAGGTACATTTATATATGATGAGAATCGAATTAGGTACGATTTAAATTATCAAAATTGGCTAATAAAAAAAGGAATTACTGAGAAAACTCAAGACTCCAAAATTAACTTTATGAAGGATGAAATTAAAACATTTATTACGCATCATCCCTTTCAATGGATTAGGTTGCAATTCTATAAATTTTCAAGAACGTTTGGCATTGTTCCTGAAGGAAATACATTTCAAATATTATTTTCTGGTCTATTTAAATTTAATTGGATTTTTACTTCTCTATTTTTGCAAATACCATTTATATTAATTATTATTTCTTTCATTTTATGTTTTGATTTGAAAATCATAAAAATATTTATTTATAACAATTATTATTATCTATGGTCAAGCCTGTTTATTTATTGGATTTTGGGTTCAATATTTTATGGTCCTTTTCAGGAAAGATATAGAATACCAATTATGGTACTTTTTATCATTCCAATTCTCTCTTATTTAATATCAATATTTTCTTTAAAGAATTTTTTATTAAAAAAACGTCTTTTAATAATCAAGTTAATTGTGATTACGGTAATTTTTTCAGTTTGGGCGATTCAAGCTTATGAAGCATTGATTATTAATAAAGACCGATATTTTAATTATGTTCATTCTGTTAGGGCAAGTGATGAACCGCTGAGACAGATTAAATTATGGGAATAAGAGCCCGCGTTGTTCTATAAACGATAGAATTAGTGAAGATTATAATAAAAGAGATATGAACCAAAAAATTTCTGCAGTCTATTATGTCATTAAGAATATTATTAGTTAACCCACCATTTTACCGATTATTAGGTTCTC
>CEPV01013421.1_pt1 | contig 12952 bp, 10 predicted proteins | sample 530451 | NCBI WGS metagenome assembly CEPV01 (sample SAMEA2620097, study PRJEB7988) | marine metagenome | isolation source: saline water (ENVO:00002010), including | reverse complement strand
AAACCCGCGAAAGTCCGCCGGCCCCAGCGCCCGAAGGTCCAACAGCCCCGGCGGATAGCCGAGGTGTTCGGCGGTGAAGCGGAGGAAGCTGCCGAGGTCGCGGCTGTAGGCGTCGAGGGTGTGGTCCGAGATACGGCGTTCGTGGGCCAGCCAGGCCCGCCAGTCCTCGATGGCGGAAACGACCGCCGGTTCGGCGGCGAACGCCGGTTCGGCGTTCAAGCAGGAGCCCCCACCAGCCGGTGCAGGCAGGATTCGAGCACCCGGGCCAGGAAGCCGATCAATTCCGTCCCCTGGCCGGGACGGAAAGCGGACTCCCGGGACCCCAAAGCCACCAGCCCGGCCGGGACCTCGCGCCCCGGACGCAGGCGGGCCAGGGCGGCCGAACGGGCCAATCCGGCGGCGGCGCCGAACAGCGTGCCCCCGACTTCCGTCTCGTCCCCGATGTCCCTAAGCAGGCGGACGTTTTCCTCGGCCCCAAAAATCCCGTCGACGCCGCCCTGCCGCAGTTTCTGGACATCCGCCTGCGCCAAAAGCTCGCCCAGGGCTTTCCCCGGCACGGCCTGGGGACCGGACTCCGGCGACCCCGGCGATCCCGGCGCCTCGAACCCCAACGTCACCACGTCGACATCCAGCAGCAGGGGCAAATCGTCGTTGATGATCCTCAGCAGATGTTCGAGATCGGCGGCGGACAGCAACGCCAGGACGGCGGCATGGGTCCGGGTCTGGACCGACATGTTGGTGCGGCTGGTTTCGATGACCTCCTGGGCGCAGTTGCGCAGGTCGTCGATCTCGCCCAGACGGCGCTCGGCCAGAAACCGCTGTATGTCGACGACGCTGTCGCCGCTCCAACGGTCCGGCGCCGTCATATCTGACAACAGGTCCAGGCGGTCGGTGAAAAATTCGGGGTGCCGGCGCAGGTAATCGGCAACGGCGTCGCCCGAAACATCATCGGCCGGGGCCTGATCGTCGTCGACGGCGGGTTTGTCGGTTTTGCGTCCCATGGTCTCCAGAAGCCTCGCGATGGTCCGCGAATCGCCTATTATACCCTAGAAACCGGATTTCAATCAGGAACCCTCAAGCGACGCCCATGACACCCGCCGCCGCATCGCCCCCGTCCGAAGCTCCCCGCCATCTTCCGGAGGAGCGAGTCGGCGTCCTTTTGCCGTTGCCCCTGGGCCGAACCTATGATTACCGGGTGCCCGAGGATACGGCCCTGGCCGACGGGGATTTCGTTACCGTTCCCCTGGGCGCCCGCAAGGCCACCGGCGTCGTCTGGGGAAAAGGCGAAGGCGGCGTTGCCGAGGCAAAAATGAAGGACGTTCTCGGCCGGCTCGACTGCCCGCCCTTGCCCGAGGTCTGCCGCCGGTTCGTCGACTGGGTGGCGCGCTATACCCTCAGCGCCCCCGGCGCGGTGTTGAAAATGGCGATGAGCGTGCCTGATGCGCTGAACCCGCCGAAACCGGTGAGCGCCTATGCGCTGAACCCCAAGGCCGAGGGGTTCCGCAAGACCAAGGCCCGGGAACGGGTGTTGAAGGTCCTGGCCGTTGGCCCGCCCCGGCCGGTGACGGAACTGGCGCTTGAGGCCGGTACCGGGCCCGGGGTCGTCCGCGGGCTGGCCGGCGCCGGGGCAATCATCCCCGTCCAACTGCCGGCCCGCGCCGCCGGCCCCGAGGCCGGTCCCGACTGGCAAAAACCGGGTCCCGACCTGTCGCCGGACCAGGCCCGGGCGGCGGAGACATTGCAAGAAGCGACTGAAAGAGGCGGTTTCGGGGTCGTTCTTCTCGAAGGCGTCCCCGGGTCGGGCAAGACGGAAGTCTATTTCCAGGCCGTCGCCGAGGCCCTCAAGCATGGCGGCCAGGTGCTGGTGCTGCTGCCGGAAATCGCGCTCAGCGCCCAATGGCTGAAGCGGTTCACGGAACGGTTCGGGGCGCCGCCTGGGGCTTGGCATTCGGACCTGACGGCGGCTGAGCGGCGCGTCACCTGGCGGGCCGTGGCCGAGGGGCGGACCCGGGTCGTGGTCGGGGCGCGCTCGGCGTTGTTTTTGCCGTTCCCCGACTTGGCGCTCATCGTCGCCGACGAGGAACACGATCCGTCCTTCAAACAGGAAGACGGCGTCATCTACAACGCCCGCGACATGGCCGTCGTCCGCGCCCAGTTGGGCGGCTTTCCCATCGTCCTGGCGTCGGCGACGCCGTCGTTGGAAACCGTTCTCAATGCCCGGGACGGCCGTTATCAAAGCCTGCACCTGCCCGACCGCCACGCCGGCGCGTCGTTGCCCGAAATCGACGTCATCGACATGAGAGAAGAGGAAACGCCATCGCAGTGCTGGCTGTCGCCGCGGCTCCGCGAAAGCCTGGCCGAAACCTTCGCCGGCGGCGAACAGGCGATGCTGTTTTTGAACCGCCGTGGCTATGCGCCGTTGACCCTGTGCCGGACCTGCGGGCACCGGATGCAATGCCCGCGCTGCATCGCCTGGCTGGTGGAACACCGGCTCGGCGGGCGGCTGTTGTGCCACCATTGCGGATATACCGCCGCACCGCCGGCCCAATGTCCGGAATGCGAGACGGAAGAAAGCTTCGCCGCCTGCGGCCCCGGGGTCGAGCGGCTGGCGGAAGAGGTCGAAACCGTGTTCCCCGGAATCAGATTCCAAATCGCCGCCAGCGACACCGTGACCAGCCCCCGGTCGGCGGCCGAATTGGTGCGCCGGATCGAGGACCATGACATCGATTTGGTCATCGGCACCCAGATCGTCGCCAAGGGATATCATTTTCCGCTGTTGACCCTGGTCGGCGCGGTGGACGCGGATTTGGGCCTCACCGGCGGCGACTTGCGGGCGGCGGAAAGGACCTATCAGCTTCTTTATCAACTGGCCGGACGCGCCGGACGCGCCGAGAGGCCCGGAAGGGTGCTGTTGCAGACCTACATGCCGGAACACCCGGTGATGCGGGCGCTGATCGCCGGCGACCGGGAGACGTTTCTCGAGGCCGAGGCCGAAAGCCGGCGTCAGGCCGGCATGCCGCCCTTCGGCCGTCTGGCGGCGTTGATCGTTTCCGGCCTCGACGAAGCCGCCGTCGAGCAAACCGCCCGCGACCTCGGGCGGGCCGGGCCCACGGGCGACGGCGTCACCGTGCTCGGCCCGGCGCCGGCGCCGTTTGCGCTGCTGCGCGGCCGCCACCGGCGGCGGCTGTTGTTGAAGACGGCCAAGGAAACCAACCTTCAGGCCATGCTCAGGGACTGGCTGGGCCGGGTCAAGGTGGCTAGGAAAGTCCGCGTCCAGACGGACGTCGATCCCTACAGCTTTCTTTAAAACAAGCGGCCCCTGGCACGGTCCCGGGCAACGATGAAACGGAAGGACGCCGCTTCGGAGAACGCCCGAACCGGTCCCTGAAATCGGCCCGTTTCATGGGCTTTCTTAAGCCCGGAGTCGGCTTGCATGGCCGAAACGGGTATGCTACGAAATCGGCGTTTTATGGGGGAAACCCCGGCTCAGGGGGATGTTTTCGAAGGCGCCGTCAGGCACCCGACATCTTTTTACCAACAATAAAAAAGGAAATTTCCAGGTGTCAGCGGAATCCATGGGCGCCACGGGTCTTGCCGGGCGTTATGCCACGGCCCTTTTCGACCTTGCCGAAGCCGACGACCAATTGGACCGGGTCTCGGACGATCTCGGCCAACTGGGCCGGATGATCGAGGAAAGCGGGGACTTGACCCGGCTCATCCGTTCACCGGCGATTTCGCGCCAAGACCAGGGCTGGGCCATGGCCGCGATCCTGGAAAAGGCCAAGATATCCGGCCTGACCCGGAATTTCGTCGGCACGGTGGCGAAAAACCGCCGCCTGTTCGCGCTGTCGGCCATGATCGCCGCCTATCAAGGTCTTCTGGCCCAGCACCGCGGCGAATCCACCGCCGAGGTGGTTTCGGCGCGGCCGTTGACGAAAAAACAGATCGAACGGATCGGCGGGTCGCTGAAAAAGGCCATCGGTTCCAAGGTCGCCGTCGACGCCAAGGTCGATCCCGGCCTTTTGGGCGGTCTCGTCATCAAGATCGGGTCGCGCATGGTCGACAGTTCCATCAGGACCAAGCTGATGCAACTACGCCTGTCCATGAAGGGGATTGGATGATGGATATCAAACCGGCTGAAATCTCCGCCATCCTGAAAAAACAAATCGCCGGTTTCGGCACCGAGGCCGAAGTCGCGGAGGTCGGAGAGGTCCTGTCGGTCGGTGACGGAATCGCCCGCGTGCATGGGCTGGATCAGGTCCAGGCCGGCGAAATGGTCGAATTCCCGGGCGGGATCAAGGGCATGGCGCTGAACCTGGAGGTCGACAACGTCGGCATCGTGATTTTCGGCGACGACCGCAACATCAAGGAAGGCGACACCGTCAAACGGACCGGCGCCATCGTCGACGTGTCCGTCGGCAAGGACTTGTTGGGCCGGGTAGTCGATGCGCTCGGCAATCCCATCGACGGCAAGGGGCCGATCGCCACCGACGAACGCGCCCGGGTCGAGGTCAAGGCGCCGGGCATCATTCCGCGCAAGTCGGTCCATGAACCGGTGCAGACGGGCCTGAAGGCCATCGATTCGCTTATTCCCATCGGCCGTGGACAGCGCGAGTTGATCATCGGCGACCGCCAGACCGGCAAGACCACCCTCATCATCGACACCATCATCAACCAGCGCACCGTCAACGAATCCGGCGACGAATCGGAAAAGCTCTACTGCATCTACGTCGCCGTCGGCCAGAAACGCTCCACCGTGGCGCAACTGGTGAAGACGCTGGAAGACTACGATGCGCTGAAATATTCCATCGTCGTCGCCGCCACCGCGTCGGAACCCGCCCCCTTGCAGTTCCTGGCGCCCTATACGGGCTGCACCATGGGCGAATATTTCCGCGACAACGGCATGCACGCGGTGATCTTCTATGACGACCTGTCCAAGCACGCCGTCGCATACCGCCAGATGTCGCTGCTGCTTCGCCGCCCGCCGGGGCGCGAGGCCTATCCGGGCGACGTCTTCTACCTGCATTCCAGGCTGCTGGAACGCGCCGCCAAGATGAACGATGACAACCGCGCTGGCTCGCTGACGGCGCTGCCGGTGATCGAGACCCAGGCCGGCGACGTGTCGGCCTATATCCCGACCAACGTCATCTCCATCACCGACGGCCAGATCTTTCTGGAAACGGAACTGTTCTTCAAGGGCATCCGCCCGGCGGTGAACGTCGGCCTGTCGGTGTCGCGCGTCGGTTCCGCGGCCCAGGTCAAGGCGATGAAACAGGTCGCCGGCTCGATCAAGCTGGAACTGGCCCAATACCGGGAAATGGCGGCGTTCGCCCAGTTCTCGTCCGACCTGGACCAGGCGACCCAGAAGCTGCTGGCCCGGGGCGCGCGCCTGACCGAATTGCTGAAACAGCCGCAATACTCGCCGCTGCCGATCGAGGAACAGGTGATTTCCATTTTCGCCGGGGTCCAGGGCTATACGGACGCCATCGAGGTCAACCAGGTGACCCAATTCGAAGCCCGGCTGTTGGACGAAATCCGCTCCACGGGCCAGGACATCCTCAAGGCCATCCGCGCGGATAAGGAACTGAGCGAGGAAACGCAAGCCAAACTCACCAAATTCATGGACGACTTCACCAAGACCTACGCTTAAACGCCCAAGGCCGCCGCCCGGAACCTCCGACATGCCCAACCTCAAAGACCTCAAAGTCCGGATCAACAGCGTCAAATCGACGCAGAAGATCACCTCGGCCATGAAGATGGTGGCGGCGGCCAAGCTTAGGCGCGCCCAGGAAAGCGCCGAGGCGGCCCGGCCTTATGCCGAGGGGATGGAACGCATGGTGGCGTCGGTCGGCGAAAGCGTCGGCGGCATCGAAGGCGCGCCCCGGATGCTGGTCGGCACCGGCAAGACGGACACCCACCTGATCGTCGCCTGCACGGCGGACCGCGGCCTGTGCGGCGGGTTCAACGGCGCCATTATCCGCGAAGTCCGGACCATGGCCCATAACCTGAAACGGGACGGCAAGACGGTGAAGCTGCTTTGTGTCGGACGCAAGGGCCGCGACGGCCTGAAACGCCAATTCGAGGCCGATATCATCGACACCATCGAAGGCATCGGCCGGCATGGCGTTGAATACGCCGAAGGCTGCGGCGTGGCGGAAAGGATCACGGCGCTTTTCGAGGACGAGGAATTCGATGTCTGCACCATCGTCTTCAACCGCTTCCAATCGGCGATGACCCAGGTGCCTACGGCGCAGCGGCTGATTCCGTTCTCCGCGCCCGAAGGCGAAGACGGCGCCGGGGCCGAAGATAAAGCAGCGGCGGAAACGGTGCCCCAGGCGATATACATCTTCGAGCCGGAGGAGCAGGAAATTCTGGCCGAGCTGCTGCCCAAGAACATCGCCCAACAGGTCTTCCAGGCGCTGTTGGAGAGCGCGGCGTCCGAACAAGGCGCCCGCATGACGGCCATGGACAACGCCACCCGCAACGCCGGCGATATGATCGACAGCCTGACGCTGACCTTCAACCGCACCCGTCAGGCGGCAATCACCAGGGAACTGATCGAAATTATATCGGGCGCGGAAGCGCTTTAAGAGGCGAGGACGGGTGGAGCCCGGACAGGGATATTATTAGGAGCACCGGAGATGGCGAATAACGCAATCGGTAAAATCACCCAGATCATGGGCGCCGTCATCGACGCCCAGTTCGAGGGTGAATTGCCGGCAATCCTCAACGCGCTGCATTGTGAAAACGGCGGCAAGCTTCTGGTCCTGGAAGTCGCCCAGCACCTGGGCGAAAACTCGGTCCGCACCATCGCCATGGATTCGACCGAGGGCCTGCGGCGCGGCGTCGAGGTCACCGACACCGGCGGGCCGATCATGGTTCCGGTGGGGCCGGAAACGCTCGGCCGCATCATTAACGTCATCGGCGATCCCATCGACGAACGGGGGCCGCTGAACGCCAAGCTGTCGGCGCCCATTCACGCCCCGGCGCCGGAATTCGTCGATCAATCCACGGAAACCGAGATCCTGTCCACCGGCATCAAGGTGATCGACCTGATCTGCCCCTATTCCAAGGGCGGAAAGATCGGGCTGTTCGGCGGCGCCGGCGTCGGCAAGACCGTCATTATCATGGAGCTGATCAACAACATCGCCAAGAGCCACGGCGGCTATTCGGTGTTCGCCGGCGTCGGCGAACGGACGCGTGAAGGCAACGACCTCTATCACGAGATGATCGAATCGGGCGTCATCGACCTCGAAGGCGGCGATTCCAAGGCCGCCCTGGCCTTCGGACAGATGAACGAGCCGCCGGGCGCGCGGGCGCGGGTCGGGCTGACCGGACTGACGCTGGCCGAATACTTCCGCGACCAGGAAGGCCAGGATGTTCTGTTCTTCATGGACAACATCTTTAGGTTCACCCAGGCCGGGTCCGAGGTGTCGGTGCTGCTGGGCCGCATCCCGTCGGCCGTCGGCTATCAGCCGACCCTGGCCACCGACATGGGCAACCTGCAGGAACGGATTACATCGACCAACAAGGGCTCGATCACGTCGGTGCAGGCCATTTACGTGCCCGCCGACGACCTCACCGACCCGGCGCCGGCGACCTCGTTCGCGCATCTGGACGCAACGACGGTGCTGTCGCGGCAGATCGCCGAACTGGGTATTTACCCGGCCGTCGATCCGCTCGATTCGACGTCGCGTATTCTCGACCCCCGGATCATCGGCCACGAGCACTACACCGTCGCCACCGAGGTCCAGCGGGTGTTGCAGACCTACAAGTCGCTGCAGGACATTATCGCCATCCTCGGCATGGACGAACTCAGCGAGGACGACAAGCTGGCTGTCGCCCGGGCGCGCAAGATCCAGCGCTTCCTAAGCCAGCCGTTCTTCGTCGCCGAGGTGTTCACCGGCAGCCCCGGCGTCCTGGTGGCGCTGGAGGACACCATCAAGGGCTTCAAGGACATCGTCGAAGGCGAATACGACCACCTGCCGGAAGCCGCCTTTTTCATGGTCGGCACCATCGAGGAAGTGCTGGAGAAAGCCAAGAGGCTGGCCGAGGCGGCATAAAGAGGCCCGGACAGGGACTAAAAAATGAGTGAAGTAAGCAACACCATCGAATTCGAACTGGTTTCGCCGGAGAGACTCCTCAAGTCGGAGCCGGTGGAGATGGTCGTCGTCCCCGGCGCCGAAGGCGATATCGGCGTGCTGCCCGGCCATTCGCTGCTGATCGCCGCCGTCAGGCCCGGCGTCATCGACATCCACGAGGGAGGCCAGGTGCGCGAAAGCATTTTCGTCGCCGGCGGCTTCGCCGAGGTGTCGCCGGAACGCTGCACGGTGCTGGCCGAGGAGGCCATGCTCGTAACCGATATCGAAAAGGAGGCGGCCGAGGAACGGCTGCAGGACGCCAAGGCGGCGCTGGCCAAAGCCGATAGCGAAGAGGACGGCGACACGGTCGCCAAAGCCGGGGCGGAAAAGGAACTCAAGACCGCCGAGGCGATGGTCGCGGCGGCATCGGCCGAGTGATGCACATATACCTGGTTCAGCACGGCGCCGCGGTGCCGAAGGACGAAAACCCGGAAAAACCCCTAAGCGACGGCGGCCGCGACGAGGTCAAGAAGATGGCGTCGTTTTTGGCCCGTAGCCGGGTCTCGGCGGCCCGGGTCATCCATTCGGGCAAACTGCGGGCCCTGGAAACGGCGCTGCTGCTGGCCGAGGTGCTCGGTCCCGGCAACGCCGTCGAGGAAGCCGGGACCGGCCTGGCGCCCAATGATCCCACCGACGAACTGTTCGCCGCCATCGACGACTGGACCGAGGACACCATCGTCGTCGGCCACCTGCCGTTGATGTCGAAAATGGTGTCGCGCCTGGTCACCGGCGACGAGGACGAAACCGTGGTCCACTTCAGGCCCGGCTCGGTGGCGTGCCTGGAGAGGGGCGAGAACGGCGGCGGCTGGACGGTGGCCTGGTTCCTACGGCCGGAGCTGTTGGGGTAGGCCCCCCTACCGCCGCTTTTTCTTCTTCCTGGCGCCAGAGCGCCATGCCGCCATCGGCGCCACGCCGGCCCGATCCAGGCCCAGTTCGTGGGCTTCGAGGCGCCTGATCTCGTCGCGCAGCCTTGCCGCTTCCTCGAATTCAAGCTCGGCGGCGGCCGATTTCATCTTCTCCGTCAGCTCGCCGATGACGGCTTGCAGGTTGTGGCCGACCAGTTCGATCTCGCCGGCGGCGCCCGTGTCGACGGTCACGTAGTCGTGCTCGTAGACGGAATCGATGATGTCGGTGATGCCCTTCTTGATCGATTCCGGGGTGATGGCGTTGGCGGCGTTGAAGGCCTGTTGTTTCTCGCGCCGGCGGTTGGTTTCGGAAAGCGCGTAGTCGAGGGAATCGGTAACCCTGTCGGCGTAAAGGATCACCCGGCCCTCGACGTTGCGCGCGGCGCGGCCGATGGTCTGCACCAATGACGTTTTCGATCTCAAAAAGCCTTCCTTGTCGGCGTCGAGGATGGCGACCAGCGCGCATTCGGGGATGTCCAGGCCTTCGCGCAACAAATTGATGCCGACCAGCACGTCGAAGGCGCCGAGCCTCAAATCGCGGATGATCTCGATGCGTTCCAACGTGTCGATGTCGGAATGCATGTAGCGCACCCGCACCCCGTGTTCGTGCAGGTATTCGGTCAGTTCCTCGGCCATGCGCTTGGTCAGCGTCGTCACCAACGTGCGCAGGCCCTTCGCCGCCACGTCCTTGACCTCGGCCAGCAGGTCGTCGACCTGGGTTTCCACCGGCCGCACCTGGCACAGCGGGTCGATGAGGCCCGTTGGGCGGACGACCTGTTCGGTGAAGACGCCGCCGGTCCTTTCCAACTCCCACGGCCCGGGGGTGGCGGAAACGAAGACCGTGTCGGGGCGCATGGACTCCCATTCCTCGAACTTGAGCGGCCGGTTGTCGATGCAACTGGGCAGCCGGAAGCCGAATTCCGCCAGCGTCGATTTGCGGTTGAAATCGCCCCGGTACATGCCGCCCAGTTGCGGCACCGTGACGTGGCTTTCGTCAACCACCAGAAGCGCGTTTTCGGGCAGGTACTCGAACAGCGTCGGCGGCGGCTCGCCGGGGTTGCGGCCGGTCAGATAGCGCGAATAGTTCTCGATGCCGGAACAAAACCCGGTGGTGTCCAGCATCTCAAGATCGAACGTGGTGCGTTCCCCGAGCCGCTGCGCCTCCACAAGCTTGCCTTCGGCGTTGAACTCCTCGAGGCGCTCCTTCAACTCTTCCTTGATCCGGGGGATGGCCTGCAACAGCGTCGGGCGCGGGGTGACGTAGTGGCTGTTGGGATAGATGATGATTTCGTCGAGCGCGCCGATCTTTTCGCCGGTCAGGGGGTCGATTTCCCATACCTGCTCCAGCTCGTCGCCGAACAGCGACAACCGCCAGGCCCGGTCCTCCATGTGGCTGGGGAAGATTTCGATGACGTCGCCCCGGACCCGAAAGGCGCCGCGGAAGAAATTGGCGTCGTTGCGCCGGTATTGCAGCTCGACCAGGCGCTTCAACAGGTCCGAGCGTTCGACCCGGCCGCCGGACTTAATTTTGACCACCATTTCGGCATAAGTCTCGACCGCGCCGATGCCGTAGATGCAGGAAACCGACGCCACGATGATGGTGTCGGAGCGTTCCAGCAGCGCCCTTGTGGCGGCGTGGCGCATGCGGTCGATCTGTTCGTTGATGGAGGCGTCTTTTTCGATATAGGTGTCGGTGCGCGGCACATAGGCCTCGGGCTGGTAATAGTCGTAATAGGAAACGAAATACTCGACTGCGTTGCCGGGAAAGAACTCCTTCATCTCGCCGTAAAGCTGCGCCGCCAGGGTCTTGTTGGGGGCCAGCACCAGCGTCGGGCGCTGCAGGTTCTGTATCGCGTGGGCGATGGTGAAGGTCTTGCCCGACCCGGTGACCCCCAAAAGCACCTGGTCGCGCTCGCCGCCTTTGAGGCCCTCGGTCAATTCGGCGATGGCCTCCGGCTGGTCGCCGGCGGGCTCGAAGCCGGATACCAGCTCGAACGGCTTGCCGCCGGAGGCGGGGGGGCGCTTCGGTGGCGTGAAGATTTCGGCGGGTTCCATAGGCGCTTATATAGGCCGGGGAGAGGACCGAAGGCGAGTCCGGAAAGAGCCGAAAGCGGCTGGCGAAATACCGTCTTTTCCCAGTTGCGCCGCCGGGGCGGCGAGCGTAATGTCCGGGTCCGGAACCACGATACTCTTACTATTACTATTTCTTTGAAAATCCGCACAGGGAATCACGGCAATGCCTTTCGTCGCTTCACGCATGAGCCTGATAAAGCCCAGCGCCACCATTGCCGTCTCCCAAAAGGCCCGCGACTTGGCCGCTGCCGGCCGCGACGTCATCGGCCTCGGCGCCGGCGAGCCGGACTTCGACACCCCCGCCAACATCATCGAAGCGGGCAAAAAAGCCATGGACGACGGCCTGACCCGCTATACGGCGGTCAACGGCATCCCGGAACTGCGCGAGGCGATTTCGGCCAAGTTCAAGCGCGACAACGGGCTCGATTATTCCGTCGACGAGATCACCGTCGGCTGCGGCGGCAAGCAGATCATCTTCAACGCCTTCATGGCGACGGTGGACGCCGGCGACGAGGTCATCGTGCCGGCGCCTTACTGGGTGTCGTACGGGGATATACCGCTGCTGTTCGGGGCCGAGAACGTGTATGTCGAGTGCACGGCGGAAAACGGCTTCCGGATGACCGCCGACGACCTGGAGGCCGCGATTACGCCCAAAACCAAGTGGCTGATCCTGAATTCGCCTTCCAACCCGTCCGGCGCCGCCTATGCGCGCGAAGACCTGAAGGCGTTGACCGACGTGCTGATGCGCCACGAACAGGTGTGGGTGATGAGCGACGACATCTACGAACACATCGTCTATGACGATTTCGAGTTCTCGACCGTCGCCCAGGTCGAACCGGGGCTTAAACACCGCACCCTGACGCTGAACGGCATGTCCAAGGCCTATTGCATGACCGGCTGGCGGGTCGGTTACGCCGGCGGGCCGAAGGAGCTGATCGGCCCCATGACCAAGGTGCAATCGCAATCGACGACGCATACGTCGTCGGTCAGCCAGGCGGCCTCGGTGGCGGGCCTGAACGGCCCCCAGGACTTCATCGCCGACAACAACCGGGTGTTCAAGGAACGCCGCGACCTAGTCGTCAGCATGCTCAACCAGGCCCCGGGGCTTAGCTGCCCGACGCCGGAAGGCGCTTTTTACGTCTATCCGTCGTGCGCCGGCGCCATCGGCAAGAATACGCCTGACGGCAAAACCATCGACACCGACGAGGATTTCGTCACCTATGTGCTGGAATCCGAGGGTGTGGCCGTGGTCCAGGGGGCGGCCTTCGGCCTAAGCCCCCATTTCCGGGTCAGTTACGCGACCTCGACGGAGCTTCTGGAAGACGCCTGCCAACGCATCCAGAGGGCCTGCGCCGAGCTTGGCTGACGGCAAGAAGACTCCCTTTTTTCTTGCATCCCCAGCGCGGAACATTACCCTTTTTGGGTAATGGCCGATAACGGGACAAACCCGCCTGGCCGGGCAAATAAACATCCTGGGGAGGATTGAATGGCAATCAAGGATCCATCCGGGCCGCGCGTCGCGGCGATCGTCGGGCCATACCTTTGCGGTAAAACGGCGCTTTTTGAAAGCATCCTGGTCATGACCGGCGCCGTCGGGCGCAAGGGAACGTCCAAGGACGGCTATGCCGTCGGCGACGGGTCGCCCGAGGCGCGGGCCCGCCAGATGAGCACCGAGATCAACATCGCGTCCACCGAATACCTTGGCGATCCCTGGACGTTCCTGGATTGCCCCGGTTCCATCGAAATGATTCAGGAACCGATCAATGCCCTGATGGTGGCGGATACGGCGGTCGTCGTCTGCGAACCCGACGCGTCGCGGGCGTTGACGGTGGC
>CEPV01018372.1_pt1 | contig 12957 bp, 9 predicted proteins | sample 530451 | NCBI WGS metagenome assembly CEPV01 (sample SAMEA2620097, study PRJEB7988) | marine metagenome | isolation source: saline water (ENVO:00002010), including | reverse complement strand
GTAATAATAATATAGAGCAGAAAATAATGGGATAGTTATTTTCATAATTAAATATTAATATTTCCCTGGTTATCAATGAAAATTCTATGCCAAACTTCAAATTTAATTAAATTAATTAAATGCTTATGATGATTTTCATTTTTCTTCAAATGCGCGTCGATCATTTTTTCAATCTCATTAGTGTTATAATACCCTCGCTGTTTAAATGTTTGATCTGTAATCAAGTCCAAATATTTTCCAAATTTATTTTTATCTTTTAAGTATTCATCTATTGGTAAAAGGAAACCATTCTTTTTCCGAAAAATAAAATCATTACCGAAGTATTTCTGTGACAATATTTTTAGAAATATTTTTGGTTGAGGATTTATTTTTTGATACGGCTGAATGGAGTTTATAAAATCAAATAACAGGTGGGTACAGAAAGGTACACGCGCTTCGACAGACATTGCCATTGACATTTTATCTTGACGTTCTAGCAGTGAAGCCAAATAACTCGTTTGATCTGACGCTATAATTTTCCGTAGAAGATCCTGAAACGATTCACCAATTTTTTTCCGATAATCAATGTTATAATGTAAATTCGAGTATGCAGAAGTCGAACCCCTAGGAATGTTGCAAAGTTCTTCGATACCAATATCTTTTGAAAAAAGCTCCCTTGCATTATTAAATCGGTTATGATTAGGAAAATGATTTGAATTGAATCCTAATTTTATTAATTTAAAAACAATTTTCTTCTTAAGCGATATGTTATATCGGTCATAGCCTCCAAAGAGCTCATCAGCACCTTCTCCTGTCAGTATAACTTTGGAATATTCTCGTGAATATTTGCACAACTCCATCAGAAGAACACATGAAGTATGAACGATTGGAATATCCATATGCCAGGTTGCCTTCGGCATAAGTTCAGACATTTGATCAACCCCCATAGGATAAGTATGAGCACCCGTTTTATAGGAATCAGTAACTATTTTCTGATATTTTCCCTCATCATGTATAAATCCTGGTAGTTCAACGGAAAAAGTGTTCAGTCTCTTTCTAAACTCGCATGCTAAGACGGCCGTGATATAACTGGAATCTAAACCTCCACTAAGCTGAATGTTGTAACCAACATCGCTAATCGTATGCATTTTAATCGAATTCTGCAGCATTTCTTCCAATTTCTGATAATTTACCGGGGTATTTAGGTTTTCATTAAGCTTATCCAAAACATCATAATATTGTGTAGTTTTAATTATTCCATTTTTATTTATCTTCATGTATGACCCGGCAGGTAATCTGCACACTTTATCGAAAATTGTTTGCTTGCCACTGACATACCGATAAAAAAACTGTTCATAAAGGGCATTTTTGTTTATTTCGAACCTGATGAAGTGTCTAAAACATTTTATTTCACTTGCAAATAAGATATGTTTATCATCAAGGTAAAAGTAGATTGGCTTAATACCCAGATGATCTCTAGCGACAGTTACTGTTTCATTTCTCAAATCGACAACAATTAATGCAAACATTCCTAAAAATCGTTCAAAACATTTTTCTCCCCATTCCATAAAGGCTTTCAAAGCAACTTCAGTATCGGAATTAGAAAAAAAACGGTATCCTTTACTTTGAAGTTCTGACTTAATATCTTTGTAGTTATATAATTCGCCATTATAAACGATGGTAAAGTTATTCCTCTCATCAAACATGGGTTGATGGCCATTTTTACTCAAATCGAGGATCGATAGTCGACAATGACCAATTCCGAACCACTCTTGGAAAAAACATCCATCATCGTCAGGACCCCGGTGTCGAATATCTACAAGCATTTTACGAATTCTGGATTTATCCGGTTGCTTGCCGTCAAATGCAAATTGGGCTACTATTCCGCACATTGTAAGCTCTGCAACAGATCACAATAAGTTGAGACCTTTGCATAACGCCCCCTTTTGCCCAATTTCTGCGTCAGACTCAAATTTTAATCCTAAAAATACTCAATGTATTCCTATGGTTAAAAATTTTCTTCTTCCTTGAACTTGAACATAATTAGACGTTTTTCAAAGTTCTCAAATTGTGTGAATTTTGTTCGTTATTGCTCTTTTGGAAAAAGGAATTTCTCTAAAAACTCTATATTCGGTTCTTCGGGGGGAACTTGCACCAAAGACAACAATTCTTCAGTATCAAAGCAGGTTCTGTTTCTATCATCATACCAGCAGTGAAGAATCCGGCATCTTTTTTTCATCAATTCATAAACGTCCGGGAACCAGGGTTCCCATCCTGCATCGACATAAATCAGCTTCTTGTTGGTACACATAGTCCAGTAGAAGGTAGAAGATCCTCCATACTGGATAATGAACGCATCAGCCAGTTCGGCAGTTCCCGGTTCTTCAAAATGATTGTATAAAATCTCAACATTTTTCAAGTCCTTAAAAATGTTAATTCCTTCCCATGATAAATCTTTAGGCCGACGCTTGAAAATGACTTTATACCCGTTTTCCGATAATGTTTCGCAGAGTGAATAGTAGAAATGGTAATTGACCATGGCTTCCGCCACATGATATCCGGCCCATTCCGGAATCATCGAAATTTCCAGAACCATCACAGTCTCAATTCTTGAAGCAAGTGGTTTGTTTTTCCATTTGCGCCACCGATTCAGGAATATATCCGTGTTTTCGTGTTTAATGAGCACTTCATTATTTCTTGGCGGCGGATTAAGTTTGAGGTTGCGCTCAAAAAGCGGGACGCTTCCCGGTGTATAAGCTATGAACTCATCAATGGTGGCGAACTCATGAAATGCAGGCCGCGGGCTGGAGTAGCGGCAGATATCGTATCCATGAGGAAAACTGGTAACTGTTCCACCTTCATTTCTGACTGCCAGACTCAACGCTCTGGTAAAAGAATTCCCTGCGGTCGGTGTCAATACGTGATTCGGTTTGACTTTTTGCACCCTCTTTTTGAGCCCCATATATACACGGGCAATGTGGGTTATGTACCGGGTAGCAAAATCTATCATGATGCCAACGATATCGTGTGGCATCAAAACACCGAATTGTTCGAGAAGATAGCTTTTGCAAAAATCGATGTACATCCAAGCCACATCTGCTAATCGTTTCTCAACTAACGGATGTACCGGCTCTCCCAGATCCGCTTTAATCCACTCATCCGGAGATGTGATGTGTATCCATCGCTTGAGGCTTCGAATGTAAGTTCTATCGATGACGTTGGGATTGGAAAAAGCATATATACATTTCTCTCCATTAAAATGATCGAAAAAGGAAGAGTTACCTCGTTTTAAATTGATCTCAAAAGAACGAATCAATTTGATTAAAATATTTAGTGAAGGGTGTTTTGATCTCTCCTGCAAAACATCCCTAAATTCTATCCTCCTGTTTTTTTTATTAACGTTCAAAATGGGGATGAGTTTCAATTTATCACTGTGTATCAACTCATATCCTCTTTCCTTGATTCTATAGATAGACAAATAGTGGTTGACGACCTGTATAAAGGTTTTTGATAGCGCGTTTCCGATGAGCAGACAATCGCCCTCAAAAGAATGACCGAGCTGATCTACCAAACGACACTGTTCTGCGACAAGATCGAGAGTTATCTGGGTCGTCGTATCGCGTGACACCGGCCAGAAAAACCTATCGTGCCAGTTAGAAATGTCGTATTGACTGAGACAAAAATAATCGTATATGAAATGACGTGACATATCCATATCAAGCATGTTTTGCTACGGCATCGATTAACGTATCGGCAATGTATTCGATCTGATCATCTGAAAGACCCGGCCAGATGGGAAGATTAATGAGTCTTTTCCAGGTTCTATAACTGACTGGCAGTAAATCATTCGAGTAGCCAAACCGTTTTTGATAGTACGGTTGGATATGGATGGGGGGGAAACTTAATCGCGTTTGAATTTGATGATCATCTAGGTATTTTACGATGTCATCTCGAATTCCCGCATCAACCTGTACGGCAAACATATACCATGAGTGCTGGTCAACGAAATTCGGAACATAGGGGAGTTCTAGTTCCTTTATCCCGCTCAACAATTCCCGATATTTCTCCACAATCCTGTTCTTTTCCGTTATGATCCATTGGAGCCTGCCGATCTGCTCGACCCCCAGTGCTGCTTGAATATCGCACATTCGGTAGTTATACCCCAAAAATACATGGTGATATCTTCCGTCTTGCCCCTGGTTAAGTATCTTCCGCATTTTATCAGCAAGGGATGCATTGGCGGTGGTGATCATCCCGCCTTCACCAGTAGTGATGGCTTTATTCGGAAAGAAACTGAAACAGTGGATTCCGGCGATACCGCCCACTTTTCTATCCTTGTAGACGGCGCCCAGGCTTTCGGCACTGTCTGCAACGATGGGAATGTCGTATTTATTCCCAACCTCGAGAATAGCTTCGTAATCGACGGGCATCCCGTTCATGTCTACCGGGATGATGGCTTTTGTTTTCTCGGTAATTGCCATTTCCAGTTCATGAGCAGTTACGTTGTAAGTTTTATCATCGCATTCAACCAAAACGGGCGTCGCCCCCTGGTACAATACGACATTGGAGGTTGATATGAATGTTAATGACGGCAATATGACTTCATCTCCGGAGCTAATATCCAGGGCGGCCAGAACAGTGTGCAAGGCCGATGTGCCGCTGTTGACTGCAATGGCTTGGTCCGCGTCCACAGTCTCGGCAAAAAGCGCTTCAAAGGCGTCGACTTTCTTGCCCTTGCTGATCCATCCTGATTTCACCACGTCGTAGACCGCCTTCGCATCGCTCGTGGATGTAACGACGTTTGCAACCGGAATATACTCCATCTTCGTTTCTTCTCCTCTATTTTTTTTCTTTTTTGCCCAGCCTGCGTACATACCAAGTGATCGTCTGCTCCAGTCCTTGTTCTAAGGAGACTTGGGGGTCATATCCCAGTTTTAGTATCTTGCCCACATCTGGACTTCGGCGGGGGGTGCCTCCGACTGCTGCAAGTCCGGGAGTCACTTCAATCTCCAGACAAAGGATATCGCCTATTATTCTTATGAGATCCCGAATTCGGGTTTCTCTTGTTTCTCCGACATGGTAGATTTTTCCATCCGCGCCTTTTTCCCCGCATATCAATATGGCATCGATTGCGTTATCGATAAAGCAGAACGCTCTCGATTCTTCCCCGCTGCCCTGTATCTTCAATTGAATCTTTTTCTTCCTGAATCCCTCACTGGCGATATATATCTTTCTCAGCAATTCCGGGATAACGTGTTCATTTCCCATATCCGGACCGTATATATTATGCGGTCTGAATATGATAGCATGGGTCGACTTATTTCTCAGACAATTTAGGGTCAGAAGCTCACTTATTATTTTGCTTCCAGCATAGCTATATCGGGGATTGGTTATATCTTCTATGTAGATCCGTTCGGATTCATCCGTCGGAATACGTGACGGCGTCTGATAGACTTCCGAAGATGATGCGAGAACAAAACGACTAATATTGTGGACAAGACACGCCTTGATTGTGTTTAATGCACCCCGGACATTCACATCCAGAACCTGATCCGGAATTTCATAGAAGTACCGTGTTCCGTTTATGGCTGCGAGATGATATATTATATCGATTCCTTGCACAGCATCAAGAACGGATTTTTCTTCACGAATGTCGCCGCTAACGATTTCTACATCATCCTCAAGTTTTTTCAATCGATTGCGGTTCCCTCTGAAATCATTGTCAAGCACACGAACCTGATACCCCCGTTCGGTGAGGGCCTTAACAAGGGCTGTACCGATAAATCCCGTACCCCCGGTGACGAGCACGTGTTTATTTTTCATGTTCTAAGATCAGACAACAAGTTGATATGCTACCAGATTCAATGCCCAATACCAATTGAAAGATATAGAATCCCCGGAAAATCGGTAAATTTGTTTTCCTGGAACAGATGCCATGCGTCGAAAAATAAAGCCGGTTTTCTTAAAGATCGCAGATATTTCGGCAAATCCCATTTAAGATAGGACTTGTGATTGTTCATAATGAAAACCGCGTCCGCACCCAGAAATCCGTCTTCTGGATCGGATATTATAATGTCCAAAGTCGCGAGATCATTATGCTGGATTACCGGATCGAATCCTATGATCTCGGTGGTACATTTCTTCAGTTCATCCAAAAACCAGAGCGTTGTGGAATCCCGTAAATCAGAGGTCTCAGGTTCGCCTTTGAAAGCAAAGCCCACTACAAAAACCCGAGCCCCTTTCAGTCCCTTACCGACACTTTTCAAAGCGACATCTGCGCGTAGAACAATATTCTTGGGACCCTGCTCGTTGATAATACGGGAAGCTGTCAGAAGCGGCGCTTCCATTCCGGCTTTGTTAAATACATCTTTTAGAATATAGGTATCCTTGGTGAGACAAGGTCCGCCGACTCCCGGAGAAGGCTTTGGTATATTGTTGCGCATATAATGGTGGTTGACGGCATCGATCACCTGATGCACGTTCAATCCCAATCGTTCCGCCAGTTCGGCAATCTGATTTGCAAATGCAAATTTCACATCACGATAGACATTATCTATGAGTTTTGAAAATTCGGCCGCCTCCAGGGTTCCAACATTGACGATGGTCGATGTATATTCGTTAAACAGTCTGGATGCGATTTCAATGCTCCGTTCATCCATTCCTCCGACAATCTGCGGCAGATACCGCAGTTCTTCCAGAGCCCGCCCCTCCGTGGTTCTTTCCGGACAATAGGCAACAAAAAAATCTTCACCGGCTCGGAGTCCGGATTGCCGTTCCAGTTCCGGGATAACCAGGTTTCGAGTAGATCCAACCGGGACGGTGGATCGCAGCATGACCAGACAGTCCTTTGACAGTATGCGACCCACATTCTTTGCGGCGTTAACAATATTATCCGTAATCGGTTCTTTCGTTTCCCGATCAATGGGAGATCCGACAGTTATGATAAAAATATCCGCAACATTATTATCCAGCGTCCTCAGAAGCCTTATACGTTTGCCCACGTGCGTGCCGATATATTCTTCAATTCCCGCTTCGTAAAAAGGGGGAATCTTTTTGTTTATCGTGTCCACAAGATCTTTATTGATATCATAGCCATTCACCGAAAAGCCTGAATCGGCGAGAATCAAGGCAAGGGTAAGTCCCACATAGCCCAATCCGACGATAAGCACCTTTTTGTCTTTAATGTTAATGAAATCATAATCAGTGCTGGAAAGGTTGATGAGGCCTACCAATTTTCCGTCTTCATCTAATTGCGGGATGAGCTGGATGCGATTACCTATGAGTTTTTTTGCCTCTTTGACGGTAACCTTGTTTGAAATCGTCACCGGATTTCTGTTTATATAATTGATTGCCGGCGCATCAAAGCAAGCCCCTTCTTTCAAGATGCGCAGTAGATCCCCCTGAGTGAGCATACCAAGCAACTTTCCCTTATGATCGACACAGAAGCCGACTTTTTTTGCTCCTGCTAAACAAGATTCAATGGCATCTTGAAGAGATGCCGTATCATCAAAAACCATTTTCTTCAGATGGTAATCCATAAGATTCTCTCATTCATACGACTGGAGATTACATATATTTCTCGATGGTCTCGATATTGTCAAGCAGCACACGCTTATCGAGTCTCCTTGATTCGAGGGTCACACTGACGCCGGTACCGTCAATTCCTGGAGCGGTGAGAAACGCTGGCAATACCTCAAGCTGCCAATCAGTGTCACTCAGGGGGAGATGTTGATCAAATTTGCCGTTGTTGGCCGACAGATGGATCTCGTAAATGCGATTGGCGTATACAGCCAAAAGTTTGTCGACATATTCATATTTATCGAAGTGCAGGAAATTCGCTGCAATATTGATGTGCCCGAAATCGATAAGCAATCCAATATCGGATGGAATCGATTTCATTATCTCATCCAATTCGTAAAAGGTGCAGTTGAGTGATGTCCTTACATTTCCCGGTTCTGTAAAAAGATTTTCCAGGGCCAGCTTCACCCCTTTCTTAGTTCCCATTCGGTGGAGTTGTTTCATGCTCTGGAGGAATTGGCTTAGCGCATCCTCATAGGAAATGAAAGAATGCGGCGGAAATCTGAAATGACCATCAGGCCCTTCTGTGCCATCACTCAGGTATCCCGGATGAAATGAGTAATAAGGGATATTGTAGTGACTGCAAAGATCTAGAGCTTGTTCGACTAGAGACAAAGACTGCCGGATGATGGTTTCGTTTCTGGAAGAAAAGTTGAGAATGAAGCTCCCTTTGGGGATCGGAAAATAGTTGTGGATCAGAAAGCTTTCGATACCCTTTCGCCGCAGACGGTCTAACTTTTCCCAGATCTTCTTTTCGGGATAATAGCCATTGCCGCCGCTGAATTCGATTCCCCGAATAAACTTGACAAGGTCATCGTCTATATGTTCGAAAATATCTTTTTTAAATGCTGTTGTGGAAATATGGATCATAAACTAGTGACCGATATCTAAACATCTTTCAAGATAGGGGTTTGAAAGTGTTTTGCCGAAATCATTCCGATCAATTTGAAGACTGATTACCGGTTTGTTGATTTTAATCGCCGGTATCATCGATATCGACGTCATGCCGACGACTAAATCAGAAATCGATATCAGATTTTCGATCTTCTCATGCTGAATGATCTGAACATCAAATCCGTTTGCTCCATATCTTTCCTGAAAATAAGAACTAATTACCTTCATGTTGTGACGCGGATGGGGTTTTACTAGCGCTCTTGTATCCGGGGAATATTGGTGTTTGAAAAAATAATCGATTATCGTGAATTCATTATACCCAGGATACCGATCTGCTCCGAAATCATCTTGGATTGGCTCTAGAATAAGTAATATCAGGTTTTTTCCCATAGGGTTATATCGTGCCTTTAATCCGGTACGGAATTCATCTGACATGGTATCGAGATAGGCAACTGATTCATCGATAGCCGGATTGCCAATAATGTCGATACAATTAAAATAATCGGTTGATACGTAAGGGGAAAGAACACTGCACAATGCCCTTTTCATAGGAGAATCTATCACTGCGATTCTAGAAGGCAAATACAGGGAACCCGATGCATCATTCCTGAAATTAACTAGATAGTTTTTCCAGTGATCGAAAACAAAAAGCGTTAACATATTGTTTTGCTTGCATCTATCCGACAACGCATAATTCAATATAAAATCCTTCCGAGCCCCGTAAATCACCAAACTTCTGCTATTCAAGGTAGGCGATGAAAACAGACCGTTTTCGTTTTGCAACGGTTTCGCTTCGCCTTCGAGGATATGGTTGCGTTTAGACCAACCGGTTGTCACATATTCTATCGGATACCCCTTGTTTTCCAGATAACGACCCACAATCCTTAAAACCGCGGTTGCACCCGGATCGGACAAATAGACATGAATTCTATTGAAGCCAGAAAAAAAACCACGATTGTGCTTGTAGTAGTTATGCATTTTGTAGAATTGGACCGAACATCCTGGAAAAAACGACGGGGAAATTGTTCGTATACTCACCCAATCCTTTATAAGAATCAGAAGCAAACGGAACATCACAATGTTCACAAGCATACCGAACCTGTTTTGCAAATGCAAAGTCACCGGATAGTTGGCATTTTCTCAATTTTTTAATCTCTTTGGAGTTCCAAACTGCCATCAGATCGAAACCCTCGTCCATCACGTGACCCACAACAAAGGTTCCCGGAAAATCGTATGGACAGGGAATGATGGACCCGTCAAAGCGGAAGCCCATAAATATCCAAGGATTCACGCATCCCGGGTGGGACTCCGGGTTCGATTCTGAAAACGTTGTCTCCATGGCTTCTTGGGACATTTTGCTGGTACCCTGAACCGAGTAAAGGGGGGTAACAAAACAGTTGTCAACCACATCGTTCCAGTAGGATTTGAATTCTTCGCTTTCATGTTTGTTAATGCTGTTTTCAACCGACATGACGTTGATGAAACAGGGTTTTCCGCACGCGTGGTTGATGTCCACCAGGTCCAGGATGTTCTGCTTGACGCGATCATAATAATCAAATCCGGTTAATTTCTTATACGTATCCCGACTGTGTGCGTGCAATGAAAACTGTATCTTCTTAATACCGGCATCGATCAGCCGCTCGCTCAATTCTCTCTTCAGAATAACGCCGTTGGTGATGATGCTGCAATTCAATTCCTTTTGGCTGCCGTATGTCACGAACTCCGGGAGCTTCCGATGCATCAGGGGTTCTCCTCTTCCGATGATATTTATCGGCGAGTATATTCTTGCATCAGAGAGAGCATCGGCGATCTTTTTCCACATGTCATATGTCAGGTAACCGATTTTGTCGCCCTTTTGAGCTTTTTCCACACAAAAGACGCATTTTAAAAAACACGCATTTGTGGGTTCAACGTAGATGTGGTACGGTGGTACGGGACAAACATCTTCCTTTGCCTTTATGGCTTCGTGTCTCTGTTTCTCCTGTTCCAGCAAAAACTGCAATGCCTGTTGGAATTTCATCTTCATATTCTCCATCAAAAAAAGGGAGTACCGCCCAATTCTTGTTCATTTATTTTTCCATCACAGGTTTCCATATCTCATCTTCATGGTTTTCGAAAAATGGGAACAGAAGCCGGTGAAGTTGTTTTCGGGTACCGTTTATCAGTTTTCTGGCATCTCCATTGATGATGATCGACCTTTCCTCCGGGTCGAAGCTTACGCCGTAGCGTTCCAGTCTGGTTTGGTTCAACTCGCCGGTGGTCGTCACACGATCGGCATCTTCAAAAATGTCTTTTATGATCGGCATGATTTCTTCCACCAGAATGAAGTATTTCTCATCATACAGTCTAGATGGAACAGCCATAGAATCTTTTTCTGCAAAGATAATATAATTTTCGATGGCCAATGCATCGAAACACCCATTCATCAAATGCTCAAATGCCTGTCTCGGTGTACCGATAGTCGCGATCCCATGTCGGTTGAAGCTTGTATTGAGGATTAGGGGTAGTCTAGTTAATCGCTCAAATTCAACAATCAAATCATAATACTTTGAATTCTGGGCTCGATCCACCGAATTCGGGCGACAAGTTCGGTCCACGTGAATTGCAGCGGGTATGTCATCAGAGATATCATCCTTGACTGAAAAAGATAAGGCCATGTAAGGTGACTCAACCGCTTCTTCGAATACCTGATCCATCCTTTCAAGCATGACCGATGGGGCATAGGGCATGAACCAATCCCGACGTTTCAGCATTTGATTGATTCGCGCTTTATTTTCCATCTTTCGCGGATCGGCAAGCACACTCCTGGCCCCCAACGCACGCGGTCCCAATTCCGATCTTCCCTGGAACCATCCGACGATCTTTCCCGCGGCCAACAGTTCGGCGACCCTACTGTTATAGTCTTCTGGTTCCTCATGAGTGAGTCCGTATTCTTTCAACAATCGAGAGATTTCTTCGTTGGAAAAGGCGGGACCCAGGTAAGGTGACAGATAATTTCCCATGGGTCGCTCAGTATCTGCTTCCGACATTATGACCGACAACGCCGCTCCAAGGCTCAGTCCGGCATCATTGGGCGCCATGGGAATATAAACACCATCCAGGCCAAGTTCCAGCAGACGACGATTGAGACTTATATTTTGAAACGTCCCACCCGAGCATACCAATTTTTTTTCTCCCGTCTGCTCTAGCAGGTTTTGAATCATCTCCATGGATAGATCTTCAAATACCAATTGGCCGGTGGCTGCAATATCCGGCGCCGAATAATGTCTCGTCAATTCCTTAAGTGCTCGCGGCGGGTTCGGGGAATGGATGACCTTATACCGATGATAGGCATCCATTTTTAATTTATTCATCCGGTATTCCGATTTTGAATCGCGCCTCAGTTTACATTTCACGGATAACCCGTCTTCCGAGATTTCCAGAAATCGACGCAACCCATCATAGAGGTCTTTTTGAACACTGCCGTATCCAGCCAATCCCATAACTTTTCCGTTATCCACGTTGCCCAGATAACCAGCTGCATCACAGAGAAAATTATGAAAGGTGGTCAAGCCGAATATGTTTCCCGACTTACCGCAGGTCCGGATTTCTTTCCCATGGAATGTACCCCATGTTGCATCATGCCTTTCAGCTTCGTCTCCTCCGTCGTCCATGGTTATGTACATGCCACTTGCGAATCCGGATCCATAGACCGCCAAAGCTGCATGAGACAGGTGGTGATCGACAAATCGTATTGCATTCTGCTGCAATAGCTCATCATAACTTCTGGCTTTAAATTCGGAGAAAAAGAACGAGAGCGCCTCTTTTACCGGCGTATGAAGCGGATTCCCAAAGACCCATATATCAACATCCTCCGCAGTAATGCCAAAATGTTTGAAGCCGGAAAGCATTGAGCGTTCTGGAAATCGGTCATATTGATTCATTATTGTAGAAGTGATTTTTCCTTCTTCACAGGAAAATATTTCACCATCTTTAATGAGTGAGAAATTTACATCGTGTCCATGTCCTATAAAAAAGGGGAACGGGTAGATACTTGCAATAATCATTCTTGATCCATCTGAATGTTAGTTATGAACATACCGAAGCCTTTGTCGATTAGTGTTCTAATTCGTGAATATTATGACGTATTTTACTCTAATCGTATAAAAATGATTCACCGCAAGTCACAGAGAACGCATTAGAATTTGTCATTTTTTCGGTTGTCGATTATCGAAGATTCCGCTATGCGGAAGACGCCGATAAACAAAAACCATCATACCTCCGGTAGTCGACTCACTAATGAATCTTGCCCAAAGGGTTTGGGTTGTTTTTTCCGCCTATCTCAGCGAAAAGAAATAAAAAAACCTCTGCGTCCTTTGCGTCTTGAGCGAAGCGGGCGGTGAGGCAAAATATAATACGTCACCGTATTTAGGAACCAGTGTACTTAATTAAAGCGATAATTTCTTTGCCGTATAATTATAGACACGACGAAACCGGCTCGTATCGTATCGGCATTTGCACGTGAAT
>CEPV01213635.1_pt1 | contig 12982 bp, 17 predicted proteins | sample 530451 | NCBI WGS metagenome assembly CEPV01 (sample SAMEA2620097, study PRJEB7988) | marine metagenome | isolation source: saline water (ENVO:00002010), including | reverse complement strand
GGGCTAATAGCAATATTTTTTATAGCTGTGGATATGCCCCATGTTTACTCAACTATTTTTAGAACTTATTTAGATAAAGCAGAGCTTAAAAAAAGAAAATTATTATTTATTATTTCACCAATCTTATGTTTCTTATTTTTCTTTGTAACTTATTTGAATTCTTCCAAATGGTTTTGGTTTCTGCTGGCATATTTTGCAATTTTTCATTTCATTAGGCAGCAATATGGCTGGATGATGTGGACCTCAACAAAAGGAGGAGAATTAAATGGTTTTGATAAAAACCTTAATAGGGTTGTAATTTATAATGCAGTATTATTCCCTTTAATCTGGGTTTTATCCAACCAGACTCCAATAATGTGGTTTTCTGAAGGAGACCTATCTGCTTTTTTACCAGAAATTGTTGGAACTGTTTCATTAGTAATACATTGGATTATTAATTTGATATATATCTCAAGACAATTGCATTTATTTTTTACAAAAAAAGGCATAAATTTAGCAAAAAACATGGTCTTAATAACCACTTGGATAGCTTGGTATGTTCCATTTGTAATTCTTGGGCATCTGGGTTATTACATTGCAGGAGTTGCCATCCAAACTTTAGTTCATGGAATACCTTATATTTACCTTTTATATAAATATGGGCAAAATAGAGCTAAAACTTCATTAAATGTTCCAAAATGGATCTTAAAAACTAAAGGAATAGTAATTTCATATTCTATTTTCATGTTATTTGCATTAATTGAGTTTATTGGCCATGATGTTGAAAGTGTTAGCTTTTTTTCAAGTGATTTAAATTTAAATGCTTTAATAGTCGCAATTATAATCTTTATTGTAATAGTGCCCCAGACAACGCATTATCTTCTTGATGGTTTTATTTGGAGAACTAAAAATGATTTTGAGCTTAGAAAAGCATTAGATTTCTCTAAAACATAACTTTATTATCCTAAATATAAACCTCAGACCATTTGTCATCATTCAAAAATTAAAACAAACAAATTTAAATAAAACCCTAGTTTTCTCGTTGATAGGGGTTTTGGTTATATGATTTCACATAAGAAATACATGGAGATAGCTATAAATTTAGCAGAGAAAAGCAGAGGCTATGTAAGCCCTAACCCATTAGTTGGATGCATTATTGTAAAGAGAGGAAAGATTGTAGGCAAAGGCTACCATAAAAAATACGGGCAAGAACATGCAGAAATAAACGCTATAAAATCAGCAGGAAAAAAAGCAAATAATGCAACCATGTATGTTAACATAGAACCTTGTTCTCATTGGGGTAAGACTCCACCGTGCACAGAAAAAGTTGTTGAAGCTGGGATAAGAGAAGTAATTGTAGGTATGGAAGATCCCAACCCATTAGTAGATGGCTACAGAGAATTAAAATTTCGTGGTTTAAAGACAAGAATAGGGATCTTAAGAGAACAAGCAAAAAAGCTTAATGAAGTTTATATTAAATATGCAAAATCAAAAAAGCCATTTGTAATCTTAAAACTGGCTATGAGCCTTGATGGAAAAATAGCAACCTCAACAGGCGATTCAAAATATATAACAAGCAGGGAAGCAAGAACATATGTTCACCAAATAAGAAATGATGTTGATGCTGTAATGATAGGCATCAACACAATAACAAGAGACAACCCATTGCTGGATTCTAGGTTAATTAAAGGAAAAAATCCAATAAAAGTTATAGTTGATTCCACATTAAAAATATCTGAAAAATCAAAAGTTCTAAAAGACCCAAGCAAAGTAATTATTGCCACGACAAAAAAAGCGCTGAAAAAAAAGATTGATAAATTACATCAAAAAGGTGTTACAGTGCTTATATTAAAGCCAAAAAAAGGGCTTGTTGATTTAAAAGAGCTAATAAAAGAACTTGGAAAATCAGAAATCACATCAATTATGATTGAAGGGGGAGCCGAATTAAGTGGAAACGCAATCAAAGAAGGTATTGTAAACAAAATCTTAATGTTTACCGCTCCAAAGTTAATAGGCAATGGCCTAGGTCCAATTAAAAATCTGGGTATTAAAAAGGTCAACAAAGCAATTAAATTAAAAAATATCTCGACAAAAAATATAGGTAAAGATATTCTGGTAATAGGTTACCTATAAAAAAGAAAGTTTTAAAAACACGACATTTAAACTTTAAATCTTATGGTATTCAGTAAAATAGAAGAAGCTATCAATGACATTAAACGCGGCAAGATGGTCATTGTAGTGGATGATGAAAACAGGGAAAACGAAGGTGATGTAGTTCTTGCTGCAGAAAAAGCTACTGGAGACAGGATAAATTTTATGATTACTCATGGCAAAGGTTTGGTTTGTATGCCTATTGTTGGAGACAGGCTAGATGAACTTGAAATTCCGCAAATGGTGAACCATAATGATATCACCAGGTGTAAATTTGCCCTTTCTGTAGACCATAAAACTGAAACAACAACCGGGATCTCTCCTAACGATAGAGCTGCAACAATACTGTCCATGATAAATCCTGCATCAAAACCAGAAGATTTTTTTAAGCCTGGACACTTGTTTCCTTTAAGATATCATGAAGGCGGTGTTTTAGAAAGACAAGGCCATACAGAAGCTTCTGTGGATTTGGCAAAGCTAGCTGGCTTATATCCTGCAGCTATAATCTGCGAGGTAATAAATGAAGATGGCAGCATGTCCAAACTTCCTGATTTAATAGAATTCTCAAAAAAACATAACGATATGAAGATAGTGTCAATAGCTGACTTAGTTGAGTACATGAAAACTAATCAAAAAATTAATAAGCAAGAAGAAAAAAGCATAGTAAATGGTTGATATAAACACTACAATGCCATTAATTGGCCCTATTTCTTCTACAATACAACAAATATTCGGTGTAGTAAGCATTCTTGTAGGAGGTATTTTTGGAATTTACGTTATAACTTTGATAGTAAGGCTTTTTTTCTTTAGAAAAATTTACAAGTCATTCGAGGAGATTAGAATTTCAATTAAAAGATTGGAAGATAAGATTGACAAATTAGGTAAAAAGAAAAAATAATTAAAAACCTTTATAAACATTTATTCTTTACACTACTATATGAGAGTAAAAATAGTATTATTAATATTTGCATTATTTCTTTTATCTAGTTGCACTTCTAATGAACAAGGAAAATCAGTAACATATACAATCGAAGAAACACCAAAAGTATTTGAAATAGAAGAAGAAAAACCATTAGCATGGCTTGAAGAATCAAAAGAAAAAAGAACAGAACTTAATGAAATAAGAGCTCTAAGGGAAGATGAAGATAACTTAAAAGAGTTTGAAATAAAAAGCAAACTAAGCAATGTAAGAAGAATAATTGATAATGAGTTAGTAATTGGCTATGTTAAAGACTTTGATAATCCTGATTTTAAGGATGTTGATTGATTAAAATAAAATGGAAGATAAAAATGGTCCATTATCTGGAATCTACGAAATGATAGAAAGACTGGGAAAACTAAGACCATTTCATCGGCTCATAGGTGAAGTGGAAAAAGCAAAACCAGAGACCCAAATAATCCACACTGACGATTTCGACAAGTCCCTTATCCCTTTTTATAGAAAAATGCGTCAATATTTTGATGAAATTAAACCTCAAGGGACTCTTTCAGCTGCTGATGAAAATACAATTGAAGCAGAACTTGGAGGTCTTGAGTATTATTTTGACCTTCCACGGGTATGGCCAAATCCCATTGCAACAACTGATGTAAAAATTGAAGTTAAAAGAGAAGACTTTGAAGGAGGAACTCCCAGCGAGGAATTAGAAGCAATTACAAAAGATTATAATCTTCTCATAAAAAAGTTTGATAGACTTCAAAAAAAAGGGTATGAAGGAGATTTTTATCAGATGACAATTGAGGGATTTTTATACTTAGGCATCAGATATAGAGTTCAAACCAATTCAGAAGCAGCCATTCAAAAGGTTTTAGAGGATTTTTTACTTAGTTAAGTCTTATGAGATTTTGATGGGGTTGTGTGGGGAGTGATTTTTACAATATTTTTGTTGTTTTATTATTTCTTTTTTTGAATAAAAACATCAACAACTATCCCAATCAAAAGGCCAATTCTCGTACAAATAATCAATAAATTTATATTGAACCTATTCATAGATTCTCTTAATGGACACGTTTAAAGAGCATATTATAAAAGCCATAAAAAAAGAGGTAAAAGTTGATATTGAACTAGAAACTCCTCCTGATCCTGATATGGGAGATTATGCTTTTCCCTGCTTCTCTTTAGCAAAAAAATATAAAAAAAATCCTAATGAAATTGCGCTTGATTTGTCAAAAAAAATAAAGAAAAGCAAATTCATAGATGAAATAAAAGTTGAGGGTCCTTATCTTAATTTCTTTGTAAATAAAAAAGCGTTAGCAGAAGAAACGCTAAACAAAGTCCTGAAAGAAAAAGACAAATATGGTTCCAATAATATAGGAAAAAATAAAAAAATAATCTTAGAGCATACAAGCGTAAATCCAAATGCCTCTCCGCATGTTGGCCGTGCCAGAAACGCTTTAATTGGAGATACTTTGGCAAGAATTTTAAAATTCCAAAATTATAATGTAGAAGTACATTTTTGGGTTAATGACATTGGAAAGCAAATTTCTATGCTGGTTTTAGGAGCAAGAAACAAGAAAAATATTACTTTTGATAGCTTATTAAAAATTTATCAAGATATAAGCAAAAAAGTTGAAAACAGTCCAGAAAAAGAAAAGGAAGTCCTAAACATCCTCTATAAGCTTGAGCAAGGAGATAAAAAAATAAAAAATGAATTTAAAAAAATTGTTGATATTGCAGTCAAGGGACAAACTAAAATCTTCAAAGAGTTAGGAATAGAATATGATGTATTTGATTATGAATCATATTATTTATGGAGCAAAAAAACAAGGGAAGCACTGGATTTACTGGAAAAAACAGGGAAATTCTACTTTGACAAAGACAACAGAGTTGTTTTGGACCAAAAAGGCTTTGGCCTGGGAATGAAAATGCCTGTTTTGGTTTTAACACGAGGAGACGGAACATCATTATACCCTTTAAGAGATATTGCATATGCATTAGACATAGAAAAAAAAGGGAGAAACATAGTTGTTTTAGGAGAAGATCAAAAATTATACAATCAACAGATTAATGCAGCTTTATTAATGCTGGAAAAGAAAAAAAGAGGAGTCCTTCATTATTCTTTTGTTCTTTTAGAAGAAGGAAAGATGTCCACAAGAAAAGGAAACCTGGTTCTTCTGGAAGATTTCATGAAAGAAGCTGAAAAAAAAGCGCATAAAGAACTAAAGCAGAGATATAAAAAAATAGATAAGAAAGCAGCAAAAACAATAGCTTATGGCGCTTTAAAATACTCTATCCTGAAAGTCAGCCCGGAAAAGAATGTTACATTCAACTGGCAGCAAGCCTTAAGCTTTGAAGGCGAAACCGCACCTTACACACAATATGCTTATGCAAGAATATGCAGCATAATAAAGAAGAATAAAAAAACAATACCAAAAAAAGCTGAGCTTTCATTATTAAACAAAAAAGAAGAAACAGAGTTAATAAAAAAAATAGCTTTATTCCCTAAAATAGCAGAAAAAGCAGCAAAAGAGCTAAGGCCGAATATAATTGCAACCTATGCTTATGAATTAGCAAAGCTTTTCAATGAATTTTACCATATGCATAATATCTTAAAAGAAGAAATCAAAATAAAGCAAGCAAGGTTATTGTTAGCATTGAATGTAAAGCAGACATTAAGTAATAGTTTAAATTTACTGGGAATTCAAGTCTTAGAAAAGATGTAATTAAAAGAAAACATTAAATACAAAAAAAGAAGTGAATGTATAAATGGTATTAAGCATAGATATTATAGTTTTGGTAATATTATTGGTATTGTCAGGATTTTTTTCTGGTGCAGAAGTTGCTCTAATAAGCCTCTCAAAACATAAATGCAGGCATCTAGTAGAAAAAAAGAAATTTGGTTCAACTTATGTAAAAAAACTGAAAGACAATCCTCAAAGAATGCTTGCAACAATTTTAATAGGAAACAATGTAGTTAATGTTGCTGCTTCTGCAATTGCAACATCACTAGCAATGGGCATTTTTCAAAGCTATGCAATAGGAATTGCAACTGGAATCATGACTTTCTTGATCTTAATTTTTGGTGAAATAACTCCAAAATCAATAGCGCAGCAGCATAATGAATTTACGTCTCAACTTGTAGCAGCTCCAATATGGTATCTAAGCATAATACTTGCTCCAGTAGTAAACGTCCTGAACACATTCTTGAATGCCCTAATTGCTCTTTTTGGCTTAAAGGCTAAGCAAAGCATAACAAGTGAAGAAGAAATAAAAACCATGATAGCGACAGCAGAAGAGGAAGGAAGCATAAAAGAAATTGAAAAGAAGATGATCCATAGCATCTTTGAATTTGATGATATAAATGCAGAAGAAATTGCGACACCAAAAGCAGACATGGTAGCAATAGAATTAAATTCCAAAATAAAGGATGCGATAAAGCTTGTTCTGAAGAAAAATCATTCAAGAATACCGGTATATGAACGGAGCAGAGACCACATAAAAGGTGTTGTTTATGCAAAAGACCTTATGGAATACATGAACAAGAAAAAGGAGAATGTAAGTGTAACTAAAATTATGAAAGAGCCTTATTTTATCCCTGAAACAAAAAAAGTAAGCAACCTTCTCAAGCACTTCCAAAAAAGAAAAGGGCATATGGCAATAGTTGTTAATGAGCATGGTTCTGTCACTGGCCTTGTTACATTAGAAGATGTCCTTGAGGAGATTGTAGGAGAAATTATGGATGAAACAGACAAAATAGACCCAAGCATAAGCAAAATAGGAAAAAATACATGGAGTGTTAGAGGAAAAACAGAAATTGAAGAAGTGAATAAAAAATTAAAAATGAAATTAAAAGGAAAAGATTATGATACTTTAAGCGGTTTTATTCTGAAACACACTGGAAAAATACCAAAGGAAAATGAAGAGATAATTTATGATAAATTCAAATTCAGGATTGAAGAGCTATCTGGAAACAGAATTTCTCAAGTAAGAGTTGAGAAAGGCAGGTTTAAGTAGGGTTCTGGTAAAAAGAAATATTTATAAATAAAAATACCCTTCTATGCAGTAAACAGGCACTGATAACATTAATGAGCAATGTGGAGGAAGTAAGATGGATGACAACAATATCTTTATTGGTGGAAAGCCGTTTATGAACTATGTGACTGGTGTAGTGATGCAGTTTACAACCAAAAACGCAGATGAAGTTGTTGTTAAAGCTCGAGGGAAATTTATTTCCAGAGCTGTAGATGTAGCAGAAGTCGCAAGCAAAAGATTTCTTGACAGCACCGTAGGCACCAAAGACATAAAAATAAACAGCGAAGAATTTAAAAACACAGAAGGCAGAGACATCAGAGTTTCCACGATCGAAATAACTTTGGGCAAGAATCAATAGAGAAACAAAGTAATTGAAAAATATTTTTTAATTTTCTTATTAATTTTAATATATTGGAACTTCTTTATCTATCTCCCTAGCCCACTGGTTTATCCCGCCAGCAAGATTTTTTACATTCTTGTAACCTTTGTTTTTCAGCATACTTTGAACTTGTCCACTTCTGTTGTCGGTATGACAATACAAAACTATTTTTTTATCTTTATCAATATTTTTGAAAGGTTCCATATTGCCTCCAATGATTTCAGTAAAGGAAGTTAACTTTGCGCCATCAATCTTGCACATATCCTGCTCAATTTTCTCCCTTATATCAATTAATTCAAAATCTTCTTTTTTGTCAATCATTTTTTTCAGTTCTTGAACAGTGATTTCATCTTCTTTATTCTTTTCTTTCACTCCATTGCAAAACTGCTCATAATCAATTAATTCTTTTATTGTTGGACTTTCTCCGCAAACAGGACAATTCTTGTTTTTGTTTAATTTTAGCTCTTTAAATTTCATTCCTAATGCATTATAGACCAAATACCTACCAGACAAAACATCTCCTTTTCCTAAAATAATTTTTATTGCTTCTGTTGCTTGGATTGTACCAATAACTCCCGGTAATACTCCTAAAACACCGCCTTCTGAGCAGCTTGGAATAGCATCTCTTGGTGGCGGATTTGGGAACAAGCACCTGTAACATGGGCCATCATCATAGTTAAAAACGCTTGTTTGCCCATCAAACCTAAATATGCTTCCATAGACATCTGGTTTGTTTAACAAAACACAGGCATCATTTACTAAATATCTCGTAGGAAAATTATCACTCCCATCTATAACTAAATCATAATCTTTTATTATCTCTAAAGCATTGCTTGATGTTAATTTTTCATCATGAGTTATTACATTAATATTGGGATTTAATTTTTTTAATTGATTTTTTATTATTGCTGTTTTTTCTTTTCCAATGTCTTCCCCAGTGTAAAGAATCTGTCTTTGTAAATTACTTTCCTCAACATCATCAAAATCAACTATTCCAATAGTTCCAACACCAGCAGCAGCTAAATAAATTGCAGCAGGACTACCTAAACCTCCCGCTCCGATAATCAAGACTTTGGCTTGTTTTAGCTTTTGTTGGCCTTCTTTACCTACTTCTGGAAGCATTAAATGCCTTGAATACCTTATTAGCTCTTCTTTTGTTAGACCATTATTTTTCATTTTTTAAAAATTGTAATATCTTGGAATCATTATTGATTTTTAATTGTTTCTATTAGCTAAGAATTTGGGGAATATTTATAAATCAAATAAATTAATGAACACTTATGGGCCCGTAGCATAATGGATAGTGCGGTCGGCTTCGGACCGATTGGTCGGGGTTCGAATCCCTGCGGGCTCGTTACTTCAACCTAACAGCAGTCCCATAAGCTAATATTTCTGCAGAACCTTGCATTACATCAGAAGTAGCAAACCTTACATTGATAACAGCATCTGCCTTTAATTTCTTTGCCTCTGCTACCATCCTGTTAATAGCTTCCTCTCTTGCTTTAACCAAAAGATCTGTGTAGCTTTTTATCTCTCCACCGATTATTGTCTTTAAGCTTGCTGCAATATCCCTTCCAAACCATCTTGCCCTGATAATGCTTCCTTTAACAACTCCTAAAGTTTCTTTGACTTTCTTCCCAGCAATATAATCTGTTGTTACAATTATCATATCCTAAGTAAAGCAGATGTTATTTAAATTAGTTTTGTTTTGCATAGATATTCCGAAAGTAAATAACCCTAATCAATCCATTTGCCATAATTATTAAGAACAGTGAATTTTAATTTGAAAAAATAATAACAGATATTTATTATGTGTAAACTTAGAATAGAAGACAACAAAACAGATTACTCCACCAACTAGCAAAACAAGAGTTTTATCCCAGATAAGAACATAATTTTGGAGGTGGTTTTTCTTTTTCCAACTCTTTTTTAAGTAACTCAAGAAAAATCTTTGTAAATCTTCGTAATGTGATGCCCTGGACAATCTGCCTAAACCATTGCCATAGGTTGTAAATAACCAAGGAAATTATAAATAAGAGTGTTTTAATGATGATGTTTGTAGAGTTTGTTCTTATCCTTATCCTGTCAGTAATCTTAAATATGTTCTCTATATTCCATCGTCTTTTGTAGAGATTGACAAGCTGGGTTGTGTTCCTGTAATTAAGGTTTGTTAGCAACAACCAATCATATTCATAAACATTTTTTGCAACCTTTATCCTCAGATTTATCTTGTATTTATTATACTTCTTTTTTACCAGCATTGCATGCTCAAATGTGTTGCCTTTCTGCTTCACGTATTTTTTAGTTTTCTTGTTCTTGGGAACAAGGATAACATAACCTATGTCCTTTTCCTCTAACTTTTCTATAATCTTAGCATCATAAAACCCTCTATCAAACAATATTGCCTTTATACTAACAAACTGCCCAGCAAACTTTACCATCTCCATTATTGTTTTTTCTTTGTTATAGCCTATATGAACAGGAACTGCCCCTAAGACATACCTTCTGTTGTTTTTTACAATCGATACAACAAGAAACTTAAAGCATCCGGTAGATCCCTTCTTTGGTCTATAACCCCAAATCCACACATCTTTTAGTTTACCAAAATACTCTTCATAAGTCTCATCAAATGCTAATATTATTTTGCCCCTTTTGAAGAAGTCTCCTGTATTTCTAAACAAATCTCTGACATGCTGCTCAAAGGCCAACTGAATTAGATCCAGAGTCGCATGCTCCAGTCTTTTAAATACCGAATCGCTGTCCGGAGTATCTGTTGTTTCTTTTATTGAATCATGTAGTTTTGCAGCTTCTATAAGCAGTTTGACAATAACATGTGTTGAATATACTATGTTGTGATGAACTTTAGTAAGGCAATTATTTAAGAAATCCTTAACTTCATTTTCAAAAGTTTTATATATGTAATTCTCTTTTTTTACCATGGTTAGTAAACCAATATCTTCTGGTCTTAATGGTCTAAGCCATTATGATCAGATCCCACCGTAGAAATACGGTGGGATATTTCCCTTATTTTTTTCTAAACTAATGTGTAATTTTTAATCAACCTCATAATACCATTTTACTTTGCCTGTCCATTGTTGGAATAGTGTGGCATATTTTGTTACACTTCTTGTTTTGATCACATCTCTATACTTAGTTACAGTTCTATACTTTGTAACTATCCTATACTTTGTAACTTCATTGCAGTCCTGAAATGGTTCATTACCAGTAATTGCATCAATCAAACCACCCACAACATCTGCGATTCCTGTAGGTATTTCTGTTTCACATTCTTCTGCTACATATGGTGCTTGTTCTGTATATGACTCTTGCGCAGTGTATGGTTCTTTTTCTATATACTCTTCTGTTGCAGCATATGGCATTGGGATAGAAAATATACCTACTACCAAAATAAATAATATTACCCCAATAATTAAAAATATAATGTTCCATTTCATTTGTATTCCCCCTTATGTAGTTTCCACTATCCAAAAGATTAAATATAAGAGAGAATTACTAACATTTGTTGGTGTTAGTTTCTTTCTTATATTTTTTTATTTTTCTCTTAATTTTACATGTAAAATAGCATTTCTGTAGAACTAATTTCTATATAAACTTTATGGTAAGGGTATTCATAATTATATGGTATAGATAGCCAAATAACGATATAAGAGAGTGTAACCATATGTAACATATACTAAATTAGGAGGTGTTGCTTTATGGTTGCGAAATATGTTAATGTTGGATTACCAATAGAAATGATAAAGAATATAGACCGGGTTGTGAAGTCAAGAAAGTTCGGCTACAAATCCAGAAGTGAGTTTGTAAAGGAAGCGGTTAGAAGATCCCTGGAGAAATATATGGACATTAAGGTTATGGGCAAGCATGATCATTTGATTAATGTCGGCTAATTGTGAAAATTTAGGAAACAAAAGTTTATATACCTCTGCTTCCTAAATCTCACCAGATGTATACCAAAACAAGAGGTGAGTATGATGGACGAGAGGAGATGGAATATAGTTAAAGCTGGAAATACACCAAGATATGAGCAACCTGTTAAGATAACTAAGCAAAAAATTGCTCCTATCAGTTACATTTCTTTGCTTGATTTTTTTGATCGTTAACCTTTTATTTTTTTAAATAGTACTTTCGGATTATCTGTTGCAGATTAAACGTTATTTTTAAATATAAAGGCATTTTCCTGGTTTTGGGTGATAAAAAATGTCATTAATGGAATCAATATATAATGTTTTGAAAAAAGGAGCCAAAGCTCCAGATTTTAGCTTACCAGCAACAGATGGTAAAACTTACAGCTTAAATGATTTTAAAGATGCAAAGGCTTTATTAATAATTTTTATGTGCAACCACTGCCCTTATGTAAAGCCAAAATTTGATGAATTAAAGAGAATAACTGCTGATTACAAGGATAAAGGCCTAGTTGTTGTAGGAATCAACCCAAATGATGAAAACTATGTGCCAGAAGATGACTTTGAGCATATGAAGCAGGTTGTTGAAGAAAGAGGCATTAACTTTATCTATCTAAGAGATGAAACACAAGAAACAGCTAGAGCATATGGTGCTTCATGCACTCCAGACCCATTCTTGTTTGACTCAGAACAAAAGCTAATTTTCCACAGCAGAATTGATGACACGCATGAAGACAAGCCTGTAAATAAGCATGAAATGCATGAAGTTATTGGAGAACTCCTAGAAACAGGAAAAATAAGTTTGCAAGAGCAGCCATCAATGGGATGCAGTATTAAGTGGAAATAAGCTCGCATAACAACCCTTTCACTTCCATGAATGTTCGTGAAATCTGTATTACATGTTCGTGAGTGTCGCTTCTATGTCAGATTTTTGTAAATATTCTTTCTATGACCTATGATAGTTAATTCAATCTTCTTGTTTTTATCATCAATATCGGCAATTGCCCTGTAATCTCCAATCCTTAACTTGTAGTCAGTTCTGCCTGCGAGCCTTTCGAAAAAACGATGCGGATTTTCCTTTGTTGATAAAATTTTATTCCATATTCTTTTGGCTAAATCTTTTTCTGATTTTTCTAAGAATTCAATGGCTTTAGGGTCAAATATAATTTCATACACAAGAAATCACCTTAATTTCTGTGTCCAAAAATTTCCCTGAAATTTTTAAGGACATTTAAAATCCTAGCCTCTTTCTTGCCTCTTCTTCAGTAATAAAGTTTCCTGCCTTTAGCCTTTTCCTTGCGTTTTCTATTGCAATAACAGTTTCTTTGCTGAACTCTGGGTTGGTTTTTGCCTTATTTGCGATGAATATCATCTTGTTTATCACCTCATCATAGCTCTCATTCTTGTATTCCTTAAACTTGTCCAATTGTTGTTTTGTTTTTCCATGAAGCTTTATTGTTGTTGTGTCCATAGTTCATCACCGTATACTAAAGTATACTTGAATATATTTAAATGTTTCGCTAATTTATAAGCGATGTTCAATTTCATAATTAGTTTACACTTTTAAATACTCTTTCTAAA
>CEPV01094539.1_pt1 | contig 12984 bp, 8 predicted proteins | sample 530451 | NCBI WGS metagenome assembly CEPV01 (sample SAMEA2620097, study PRJEB7988) | marine metagenome | isolation source: saline water (ENVO:00002010), including | reverse complement strand
TGGCTTCCGGCCTCGGCCTGGCCGCGCTGTACACCTTTTCGAACGGTGCCTGGCTGATCCAACTGAGCGGCCAGGCGGTGATCGCCAAACTCGCCCTGGTAGCAGCCATGATCATCTGGCCGGCATACGCGCTGGCGCTTTTTTTTGTGGTAATCGGACTTTCGACCATAATCTCACACGCCCCGGCATCAGTTCGCCACTACTCGCTTTACCATCGCCGGCGCCTCGATCACCTGTACTGAGTGCCGGGTAGTGCGCCCACCATTGCCTGTTCGACCTAAGCCTCGTTATCCGCACTGGCCATATCACAGAGTCGCTCAAGGTGTGGCGTGTCTGCCATGCCTCCGTATCCTCTAAGGATCTGTGGTTTAAGTTGATCAGCTTATATTAATACGATGTTTGGTGTCGGATTAGCCATTGATTAAGTTCCCTCTCAATTCCAAAAGCATGTATTTCGAACTATGGAATTGTCCTACAAATCACCGTCTTTACTACGACAAGTATTAACTCGTTAGGAGTCCTAATTCGAAGTTGGTTCTTCGTTTTTGCCCTGAATTGCACGAAGAATAGCGCGCTTAGTAATCACCCCTACGGGTCTTGCACGCTCCATAACCACCAGCGGTTTTTCGGTATCTATAGCTGTATCGATAAGGTGGTTGAGGTTGGCATCGAGCGTCACTTGAGGGCTATCAGCAAGTTCTTCTCCATTGCTTGACTGATACACATCGATTGGCTGCATCACGGAGTGAGCATAAACCAGTTGTAGGCGGGAAATACCTTTTACGAATTCAGCAACGTAGGCATCTTTTGGGTTGGTAACGATCTCTTCTGGAGTGCCGATCTGAACGATGATGCCTTCATTCATAATTGCGATTCGATGACCGAGGCGAATAGCTTCGTCCAGGTCATGCGTGATGAAAAGAGTTGTTTTTTTCATCACAGACGCGAGTTCAAGGAACTGGTCTTGCAGTTGTCTGCGAATCAAAGGATCAAGCGCACTGAATGGTTCATCCAGGAGAAGAATGTCTGGATCGGCAGCCAACGCTCGGGCGAGGCCAACGCGTTGCTGCATACCGCCCGAAAGCTCATCCGGGTAATGTGTCCCCCAGTCGGCCAACTGAACTGCTTCTAAAGCTTTCGCTGCGGCATGATGACGTTCGCTCTCATTGACACCGCGAATCTCGAGCCCGAAGGACACATTGTCGCGTATCGTACGATGTGGCCAAAGCGCCATATGCTGGAAGACCATACCAATAGTCTCTGCACGGAGTCGGCGCATGGCCTTCTCATCAAGAGAACTGATTAGCTCACCGTTGACTCGCACTTCACCGGCTGTAGGCTCTATAAGACGGTTAATGTGACGCACGAGTGTGGACTTACCGCTACCGGAAAGTCCCATAATGCAGAAAATTTCGCCTTGCTTGACCGTGAATGATGCATCACGCACCCCGATTACACAGTCAAGCTCCTTATGTGCGTCATCCCTTGTGAGCCTGCGCTGTTCAATTATGGAGAGGGACTCTGTTGCGCGTTTCCCGTAGATTTTCCAGATGCCCTGGCATTCGACCGGATCAGTCATCTAACATATCTCCTAGCGGTCTCAAAATCTTAATTGCGATTACAAGCGGAAATTGGTGCAATTGATCAGTGGTTTCAAGGAAGCTGGTGTCCCTTCGCCTTTAATTCTTACTTTTCTATCAATCACTTCATGGCTATTTGAAGATCTAACATAGAGATCGCTGTAACCCGAATTCGGAATGAAATCCCAATTTACCAGTTGGCCCTTTTTCAGTGCCTCCCTGACTATGATCCGATTACTCTGGCTGAGTCGAACTTTGTGGTTCAGAACGCTCAAATCCCATACCTCAGAAACCCGGCGCCTGAATGTTGCGATAACTGCCGCAAACTGTTTTTTTGTCGCGATATTGCTGAGCTCGGCAATCCGGGAACGGGGGTAATGCCTATTTTCCACGTCATTTCAGAAGGTTAACACCTGCACCGTGGTGCTTAACTTCCTAAGGCCCAATCTTAACTGCGATTACAAGCGGAAAATGTAAGGTGGAGGCACTTCACAGCGGCCTCCACCTTACGCTTGATTCAGTTGTTATAGCCCGACTTTTTTAGCCTCCGCCACCCAAGAATCAAATGTGTCCTGATTGGCTGCGATCCACTCATCCGCATGGCGTATGGCGTCACTCATCTCTTTCTCACCATTGTGGACCTTGAGATTCTGTGTAGCTATATCTCCAAGCGGCATCCTGTACAACTCGAAGAAACGTTTTGCAGCCGGATTTTTCGCCAGGAAATCATTGTTAGCAACGATTTCCTGCGTATTCATAGCGAAGCCCGAGTTGCTACCGTCTGCGGCTGACGTATCGGCGTTAGGGTCATCCGGCGAAGCACTGAAAGGCACATTCAACCAGACAACATTCTTGCCTGGTACTAATACAGCACCCAACCACATTGGTGTCCATGTGTAATAAAAAACCGGATCACCCTGCTCATATCGAGCAATGGTATTGGCGATCAAAGCGAAGTAACTGCCTTGATCATGGTTAACACTGCCCCGCATGTCAAAAGCGTCCATTTGGTGCTCAATCACACGCTCGCAACCCCATCCTGGATCACAACCCGTTAGGTTAGCTTTACCATCGCCATCGCTATCGAACAACTTTGCAATCTCTGGATTTTTTATGATTTGATCGATATTAGTGATGTTGTGCTTGTCGGCGGTTGCCTTGTCAATTAGATAACCTTGTGCACAACCTGTAGTCATAGAATGAAACCGCGTCATAACATCGTCGCCACCCGATTTTTTATAAAACGCATCGTGGAGAGGATTCCAGTGATGTGCCGTGTAATCAGCATCTCCGTTGGCCAGTGTTAGGTGCAGGATCGGGAACTTTGCTTCTGCGTGTTCTCCTACGGAATAGCCCACAGCCTCTAAGCCCTTTTGAAGGACGAGGTGCTGAAACCAACTTACGGCACTCGTTCCCTTTATCGGTCGCAGTGTATCGGCCGCCTGCGCCTGGACAAAAAATAAAGCTGTAATTAGGGCTGTGCCACAAAACTTACCAATTGCTTTTCCTTTCATTGTCATGAGAGCCTCCTTGAGGTCGCCTAGGTACGTCGAATTAGTATAACAAACTATTTTGGCGTAACTACTGACATATTTTGGACACCGATTATTGATCTAGACTTTGTTTGAAGCATTTTTGTTGGACTACCGGTACAAGATCAGCTGCGCCTGCGTGACCAGGAAATTAATCGCAACATGAATCCGATTGGACCTTGTTGGTACCATAAATTATGGCCCCTCTCTCGACGAGTCAAGCCGAAACTCTGCGAGAAACGATCGACTGCGATGGCGATTAACACAATTCCAATGCCACCAACCGTCGCGAGCCCCATGTCGAGACGCCCGATACCACGCAGCACCATCATGCCCAAACCATAAACGGATATCATAGAGGCGACGACGACCATCGATAGTGACATCATGATCGTCTGATTGACGCCCGCCATGATCGTAGGCATAGCCAGAGGAATCTGTATCTTCCGTAGGAGTTGAATTTCCGACGCTCCAAATGCTTTTGCGGCTTCAATCATATCTGGCCGAACCTGTCGAATACCCAAGTTGGTTAGGCGAACGACTGGCGGAAGCGCGTAGACAACCGTTACGATCACGCCTGGTACGTTGCCAATACCAAAGAGCATGACAACGGGAATAAGGTATACAAAGGAGGGGATTGTCTGCATCAGATCTAGAATTGGCCTAAGTATCGATTCAAAACGATCGTTTCGTGCCGCTAAAATACCAATCGGAATTCCCATCGTGGCGCAAAAGATAACGCATGTCATAATGATGGCCAGTGTGATCATTGCATTTTCCCATGCGCCCATCAGGCCAATCATCAGGAAACAGGCTGTCATGATGATTCCTACTTGACGCCCCCCAGCCTGCCATCCGAGCAGCGCAATCAGAATCAGAAAAACTAGAGGAGGAATGGACTTGAGTCCGTTTTCCGTTCCCGTCAATACCGCATGGAATGGTTTTTTTATCGCTTGAAAAATATAGCGAAAATTACTGACTAACCAATCTAGAGCCTGTTCGACCCATGCGTCGATCGGAATTGTCAAATACAGGAAGGGGTCTAGCCAGTCAGCGATTGTCATGATTACTCCGGATTAATAGAAGGTTGGAATATAGGCAAGAATAAAGTAACTCATCGTGACCGAGGAATAGGAATTTGTTTTCAGCAAGCACTGCCGGTGATGCCATCAGTATAACCAACGGGCCCGCCGTCGCGGGTACGACATAAGCTTCGTTACCCGCACTGGCCATTTTGCCCCCTCCTGGTGTCATAAATTACCACTGACGCCGAGAGTCCCACATTCTGGGGTTATTTCGAGCGCAATGCGCCCCGGTAGGGCATGCACTCTGATCTTGTGATCCCAAAGCCTGTCGTGAGGTTTATAAACTGTCGATTCAATTGAATCCTTTGGAGATTTTTCTCCCTCGATTCCCATGGTTGTTCATGGGGTTCTCAGCCCATATCAAATACCGTACCGTTGGTGAGCAACTGGTCAATATCGGCTTCTGTATAGCCGATCAGATCAAGGATCTCCCGGCTGTGTTGGCCAAGCCGGGGTGCGGGAGTGTTCAAAGACGGTCCGCCGTGGGCGTAATTAAAAGCAGCTACTGGAACTTGTAGTGACTGCCCGGTCTCGGGGAGGGTGTCTGATTCCTGCAGCACTTGCCGGGACTGCGTCTGTGGGTGTTTCAGAACTTCGTCGATTCGGCGGACACGGGCCGCGGGCACACCAACCTGATTGAAATGGGCCTCCCAGTGGTCGGCGTTGTCGCGGGACAGTATCTCGGTCAACAGATCAGCAAACTCATTCCGTCTCTGTTCGATCACTTCAGTGCTGGCATCAACCAGTTCATCAGCAAGATCTGCCCGGCCGATAGCCCGGCATAGCCGGCGAAGTTGTTTTAGAGTATAAGCGCCTAGCATCAGCATGCCCTCTGCAGTGGGGTAGGCAGAATAGGCCGCCCGGACGGGGTGCTGGTTTCCCGGGGGCGGTGGGGTCTGCCCGAGTGCTTGGGTCCTCATTACCAGGTTTGACATCAGCATCAGTGCGGCGTCTGCCATCGCCACATCGATACATTGGCCGCGCCCCGTACGCGAGCGTTGAAACAGAGCGGAGGAGATGGCCAGCGCTGCGTGGGCCCCAGTACCGTAATCCAACACGGCTGGGCCGACCCGAACGGGTGTACTGTCAGGCGTGCCGTTGGTAGCCATAAGACCTGAATAGGCCTGGATCACCACGTCGTAGGCCGGGTGCTTGGCTTTGGGGCCGCTATGACCGAAACCGGTCAATGAGCAGTAAATGATACCGGGGTTAAACGCGCTGACATCGTCGTAAGCTAGGCGATGACGGGCCATTACCCCACAACGATAGTTCTCGACCAGCACATCGGCGGTTTCAATCAGTCGTCTGGCGACCGAAACCCCGTCTGTTGCTGTGAGATCCAGACACAGGGACCGCTTGTTGCCGTTCTGACAAAGGAACTCAGTACCCCGGCCCTCTGCGGCCAGGGCTGGGCTCTGGCTCTCTTCCCGATACATGTCCGGTTCCTGGGGTGACTCAATTTTGATGACGTCTGCCCCCAGCACCGCCAACTGGTAGGTAGCCGAAGGCCCGGCCAGAACATGGGTGAAATCGACCACTCGAATGCCTTCAAACGGTCTCATCTGGGTTGTGTCTGTTGCTGTTGAGGTCATGATCATCTCCAACCAAGGTATCCTCTGTATTGGGCAGTTGATCTGCAGGGATGCTCACTAATTCTAGTCTCTGCCGTGTGCTGATTGATGACATCTCGTGCACCTGCAGCAGGCCCCCGGGGTTGATCTAACCCGGGGTTCGGGCTGTTACTGAGTTTCACAAGGGTCAAAGTCATGTTCTTCCAGGCGTCGTGACGCGGCACAGCCAAAGACCAGCATCCAGAACGGCGCACCAATATTCAGAGGAATAGGAATTTGTTTTCAGCACGCGCTGCCGGTGATGCCATCAGCATAACCAACGGGTCCGCCATTACGGGCCCGACATTAGTTGCGTTATCTGATGCCGTTTGACAGCTCCGTCACTGCGCCATACTTTTTACACAACGATATTTTAGTATTGTAACTAATTGAATAATATAGTTATTTTTACTAGTATTATTCTCATAATCCAATGGCCGAAGGTTCGAGCCCTTGATGGCCCGCCAGTTTTTCCTCTTGCTTTCAGTTGCTTACGACTCCTTGATTGTCGGCATTTCTGAATATCGGGGAGTAATCTAGCTCTATCATTGACCCCCGTGCCAACCAGATTTACCACGGCTAGAAGCGCGATAACCTTTCCCAGATCTTTTTTATTCCAGTGGCCCCACAGGGGCTAAAGGTTTGAGTCGCTGTTGTTGAATTCAGGCTCGGCATTCAAATCCAGCATCTGCGAATACGCCCATTCGTTGTATACCTGGTTGGAGCGCAGACATTGTTGCGCGACCTGATCGGCCGCAACAAAATCCCAATCGGCAAATTTTCCAATATGCAGTGCCTTACGAAGAAAAAGTCTGCGTTTCTGACTGAGAACGATATCTCGAGTCAGGCGAGGTATATCCCATTTTTCGACAACCTGAGCTCGAAACTCATCCACTAGATCGCTCAAACCTGGCTCTGCAATACAATTGTTTCGTTCATTCGGATCTTGCTCAAGGTCATAAAGTAACTCTGGATCACAACCGCTATATATGTATTTATATTGCTTATTGCGAATCATAATTTGCGGTGCCGCTGCTCCTTCCGCTAAGAGTTCAGAATAAACATTCTGCGGCCAAGCAGCATCGCTATCGGCCATGAGGCCAATCAAGCTCTTGCCATCCAACGGCTCAACGGTAAATTCATCAGGCTGCTCTCCTGCCATTTCAATCAAAGTAGGAGCTAAATCCACCAGAGAGACATGTTGGGTGATTCGCTGACCCAGTTGCCCAGGCAAGTGAATCATCAGCGGGATACGAGCCGATGCTTCGAAAAAATTCTTTTTGTACCACAGGCCCCGTTCACCGAGGTTATCACCGTGGTCGGTGGTAAAAACAATGGCTGTATTAGCGTCCAGCCCGGTTTCACTAAGCACACTTAAAAGTTTGCCAACCAGATCATCCAGATAACTTACAGAACCATAGTAAGCATGCCTGGCCCGCCGGGTTTCTACTTCGTCGACCACATACTTATCCAAACCACTCAATGCCATCAAGCGTTGGCTATAGGGATCTAACTCTGCATCAGGTATACGAGGCACTACCGGCATATCGATATCATCATGATGATATCGACCCCAGTATTCATGAGTACATTGATAGGGATCATGTGGGTGAGTAAATGATGTCAACATAAAAAACGGCCTGTCGTCATCACTTCGCGCCAAGTCATATAGTTTACGGGAAGCCCGGTGGCAGACTTCTTCGTCATAATCTATCTGTACATTTCGCGCACAAACACCGGCCTGCTTGAAGGACCTAGCATCGTTGGCAAACTCTGGAGTTGTCTCGGTCCAATCACCTGTCCAGTTAAAGTCTGCGGGATAAATATCTGTTGTCAGTCTATCCTCAAAGCCATGCAATTGGTCTGCACCGACAAAATGCATCTTGCCTACCAGGCTGGTCTGATATCCCGCAGCTCTCAAATAGTGTGCAAAAGTCGGGATACTGGACGGAAACTCCGCGCCGTTATCATAGGCGCCGATTTTGGAGGCTAATTGGCCAGACATCATAGAGAACCGTGAGGGCGCACAAAGAGGGAAATTGCAGTAGGCAGACTCAAAAACCGTACTACGTTCCGCCAAAGCATCAATATTAGGAGCCTTTACAATTGCGTTGCCATAAGCGCCCAGAAAACTGGCAGTTAACTGATCGGCCTGAATAAAGAGAATATTGGGTTTCATATTTACTCCAGAAGACTCGGAATTTGTTTTCAGTAAACGCTGTTGATAATGCCGTCAGCATGGGTAGCGGGGATCAGGATATATGAATTAACTTAACGATGGAAAGCGAGTGGGTACCCTGCGGTGGCGCCAAAGTGGAGCCGGCTCCAGTCCCTTCCTGTCCTCTAGAGTCCTTTTGAGTCCGATTGCGTGAAAGTCGGCGTGCGAGGATTGCTATAAACAAAGCGTTTTAGTGAAGTCTTCTAGGCTTTGGCTTTGGCTCTGGCTTTGGCTTTAGCTGGGACTCATAATCCAATGGTCGAAGGTTCGAATCCTTCCGGACCCACCATTTTGAAAAAATGCAATCTGCATATTTTCAACTGCAGCCACAAGCCTGGAGGCCAGTTTGCCCAGAAAAGGCAAGTGGCCGACGAGTACCGGGACTCCATCCGAGCATAAGATTCTATTTAGCCAGACATCGACATCGTCCCCCAGATACTAGGCAAGCACCTGAAACATGCGCTGGGTGTCCTCGTTATCCGCACTGACCATTGCGCCCCCGCCTGGTGTCATAAATTACGATTGATGCCAACCCCGGTACCGTAGACGTTCTTACCACCTTGTGCTTTCTCAATGGATTACCAATTAGACGGGATGGCAATCGGGGTCAAGGTGAGAAATTCGGTTTAAGTCAGATTTTTCCGTGTTGCAAGCTGATGCGGGGCTTAGTAGCATCTCATTCGTAACAGACGGTCTCTTTGATTGGCGGTGCATCTTGACAGATCAACGCGCAATAAAACGACGCAAACGAAAAAAGATCCCGCACGCTTCATCCCCCATCGGCATAGTAAGCACATCCGACGTGCGGGACATCCCCGCCTATGAATTGGTTCGTTCCGACAGCGTCGAGAAAATCGACGGGATATCGATGAATATCCTCGAGGAAACCGGTGTCGAGTTTCGCGATGAAACGGCAATTGCAACCTGGCGGGCAGCAGGTGCCGACGTCTCAGAATCACGTGTAAAAATTCCGCGAGAACTACTGCGCGAGAAAGTATCTCTGGCGCCAGCGGTGTTCACGCAGCATGCCCGCAATCCGGCGCGCACGGTGAAGATCGGTGGCGCGCACATGGCGTTCGCGCCGATCTACGGATCTCCTTTTGTGCGCGCCCTTGACGGTGAAAGGCGTTATGCGCGCTTGGCGGACTTCGAGGATTTCGTCAAGCTCACCTATCTTTCACCAGCGCTCAATCATTCTGGCGGCACTGTATGCGAGCCAACGGATATCCCAATCGCCCACCGACACCTTGAAATGCTGTACGCACACATGCGCTGGTCCGACAAGCCATTCATGGGCAACGTGACATCGGCCGAGCGGGCCGAGGATTGCTTGTCTATGTGCCGAATCTTGTTTGAGGGATCGTTCCCGGACAGCCATACCGTGATGACATCTCTGACAAATTGCAATTCGCCGCTAGTCTGGGACGGAACCACGCTGTCCGTCATTCGCGTTTATGCCGAGGCTAACCAGGCTTGTATCATCTCACCGTTCATCATGCAGGGCGCCAACACACCCGTGACAACGGCCGGTGCATTTGCGCTCCTCAATGCCGAGGCACTGGCCGGGATCGCCTACGCGCAACTCGTCCGCCCTGGCGCGCCCGTGATTTACGGGGCCACACTTTCGACGGCCTCTATGCAGACCGGTTCTCCCATGTACGGAACCGCAGAAACCCAGCAACTGACTTTCCTGACCGGGCAGATGGCCCGTTACTACGGCCTTCCCATGCGAACCGGCGGCATGCGAACGGGCTCGAAAACGGCGGATGCGCAATCGGCGTATGAATCCGTGCAAACGATGCTTCCGGCTGTCATTGGGGGCGGCAATTTCTTTCTGCACGCCGCGGGGTGGCTAGAGAGCGGCCTGTCTGCCTGTTTTGCCAAATTCGTGATGGACGCCGACCAGTTGATCGTGTTGCAACGATTAGCTTGCGGGCTGGATCTCACAGCGGATGCGTTTGCCATGGATGCCGTCCATGAAGTGGACCCCGGCGGACATTTTTTCGGGTCAGGCCATACCCTCCAACATTATCGGGACATCTTTTTCTCGCCCGAAACGGCCGATCAGGCGACTTACGAGGAGTGGTTGGAAGGCGGGTCCGTCGATGCATACGAGCGCGCATTGCGTCTCGCTGCGGCGAAACTCGAAACCTATCACGCACCGCCGCTCGAACAAGCAACGGAGGAAGCGTTGCGCGAGTTTATTGCCATGCGCAAAACCGAACTCCCGGACGGGGTTGCTTGATCGGTTATGCTGTGTCCATGAATCACATACGTCGGATGAACCGACCGATCTGTCATCGCGTGAAACCGAGAAGCCACCAAAGGATCAGTTAGAAATGGCACACACGGAAGTTCCTTCCCACGACCCCCTTCTCCAGCCACTGACGATCAAGAAGACGACTTTTCGCAACCGGGTCATCAGCACAAGCCACGCCTGTGGGCTTCAGAAGGACGGATTCCCGCAAGAGGCCTATCAGACCTATCATGTGGAAAAAGCCCGGGGTGGTTTGGCAATGTCCATGTTCGGGGGGTCTTCAAACGTGGATGTCGACAGCCCCGATGTGTTCAGTCAATTGAATGTTGGAACCGATGCAATAACCCCGCACCTGCAACGGTTTTCGGAACGCATGCACCAGGAAGGCGCGGTCTTGATGTGCCAGATAACCCACATGGGGCGGCGCGGCGACCCTTACCTGCAACATTGGTTACCGATGATCGCGCCGTCACCGATCCGCGAAACACTTCACCGCGCCATACCACGGGAAATGGACGAGTACGACGTGGCCAGGGTGGTGTCCGCCTACGGCGCCGCCGCACGGCGGTGCAAGGAAGGCGGATTGGATGGTATCGAAACCTTGGCCTCCGCCCACCTGCCGGGCCAGTTCATGTCACCCAAAACCAACAGACGGACAGACCGGTTTGGCGGCTCCCTGGAAAACCGCATGCGGTTTCCTATCATGGTGCATGCAGCCATCAAAGAAGCCGTCGGCGACGATTTCCTGGTCGGTATACGCCTCACCATCGACGAGGTCATGGAAGACGGACTCGGCATCGAGGAATGCTTGAAAGCCGCGGAGATTTTGAAAAACAAAGGTTTAGTCGATTTCTTCAATGCCCTGTTCGGCACCATGGACACCGTCCGCGGCTTGAGCGAAGACAACATACCCGGTATGGGCACCCCGATTGCGCCATGGGTTCGCGCCGTAGGCGCCTTCAGGCGGGAGATCGGGCTGCCGGTGTTCCATGCCGCGCGGATCTCTGATCTGGCATCAGCGCGTTATGCGATTACAGATGGTCACGTCGATCTGGTCGGCATGACCCGCGCGCACATGGCAGATCCACATATCGTCAACAAACTGGCCTCCGGCAAAGAAGACTTCGTGCGGCCGTGTGTAGGTGCGCAGCATTGCCAGTCCAACTACCGCCCAAAATGCCTTCACAATGCCGCGACCGGCCGCGAAACGACCCTGTCGCACAGCATCCCGAAAGCTTCGGAAACCCGCAAGGCCGTAGTTGTCGGTGCTGGCCCGGCGGGTCTCGAAGCAGCCCGAGTTCTGGCCGAACGCGGCCATAACGTGTCGGTATACGAAGCAGCCGCCGAGGCCGGTGGCCAAGTCATCCTAGCCAGTGCCGAGGCGTGGCGGAAGGACCTTATCGGGATCATCGAATGGCGTTGCGCTGAACTCGAACGGCTCAAAGTTCCGATCCATTACAATCAATTCGTGGATTGCGCGCAAATCATGGCTTGCAATCCGAATATCGTGATCCTGGCCACTGGCGGCCTGCCGCAGGTGGATTTCGGTGCCGGCCGGGATTTGGTTCTTTCCACTTGGGATTTGATCGGCCGCCAAGAACGCGCGGCCGGAGATGTACTGATCTACGATGGGACCGGCCGCCACCCGGCCCCCATCGCCGCGAAACTGGCTATCCAGGACGGCGCAAACGTGCGATTCGTCTCGCTGGACAACGCGATCGCGCAGGAACTCACCTACGCCGAAGCCATGCGCTGGCGCAAAGAGTTTCTGGCGATGGACATCCAACCACACTACGAAATGCACCTGGAGCGGGTGGAGCGATCGAAAAATCGCCTGAAGGCGACCTTTGTGAATGACCTGACTAACCAGTCGGTCTCGCTCGTTGCCCATCAGATCTTCGTCGAGATGGGGAGCATTCCGATGAACGACCTATTCGATGAACTTAGAAACTATGCGGGAAACAAAGGTGTAACGGATTTGCATGCCTTGGTTGCCGGAGAATCTCAACCGCTGGATGGCGAAGGTTTTGAACTGCACCGCATCGGTGACGCCTTGGCGAGCAGAAATATACATGCTGCAATCTACGATGCCTTGAGGCTGTGCTCATTTTGTTGAAGCCCTAGGTCAGTAATCCCCCACGCGATTTCGTCTTATCCCAATCGCGTGCGCTCCCCTTTGCCCACTACGCATCCCGCTCTCCTCAGATCAAAAAAAAAGTTATTCCCAACCCTTGCGGAGATGATGATACTGACCGCACATCAGTGCCAACTCACATTGATTTCATGAATTGGTGCGGCAGAGATCACAACCGGCAGAATACTGCTGAACTAAAAAGGTTTTGACGAAGTTATCATCTATATTACAAGCAAGAAATCAGGGCTAGGAATTTGTTTCAGCGGGTGCTGTCGATGATGCCATCAGCATAACCAACGGGTCCGCCAATTCAAACCGCTGTTGCGTCGCGGGGAAACACCACCAAGTGATCGACTTCGAGGCGAACCGATACTTCGTCACCGATAGCAAAATTCGCGTGGCTGGGAAAGAGTGCCAACAACGTAATATTGCTGCTGGTGCGCAGCGTGTACATGATCTCTGCCCCTTTGAAGGCCCGGCGAGTAACCCGCGCCTGGATCGGACCTTGCGAATCATGTATAACATCATCGGGCCGGATCAATACTTCAACCGGGGTGTTGGCTGGCCA
>CEPV01040691.1_pt1 | contig 12984 bp, 12 predicted proteins | sample 530451 | NCBI WGS metagenome assembly CEPV01 (sample SAMEA2620097, study PRJEB7988) | marine metagenome | isolation source: saline water (ENVO:00002010), including | reverse complement strand
GTTCACGCCGATGACCCGCCATGTGTCATCCCGCGCCGTCGTCGAGGCGGTGTGCAACGGAGACGCCACGGTGGGCATCCTGCCCATGCCGCGCCCAGACGATAGCGAACACTGGTGGCGGCTTTTGGTTTCGGAAGCCCCCGATACGCCCAGGATCATCGCCCGGTTGCCGTTCATCGCCGGCGACAACAGCCCGGGCGCGAAACTGGACGCCTTGGCGGTCTGCATCGTCGGCCAGGAGGAAACCGGCCGCGACCGTTCGTTCCTGGCCATCGAGGCGGAACAGGACATCGGTTTCAAGGCGATCGAAAGCGCCCTCAGCCAAGCCGGATTTTCCATCGCCTTCCATCAGACCTGGCACGATCCGGACCAGCCCGCCGCCTGGACCTATTTGGTCGAGATTTACGGGTTCATCGACCCCGAGGGACAGCAGATTCAGAGCCTGGCCGACGGCCTCGACGAGCGGATAAAGCTGCTGCTCCACCTGGGCGGCTACGCAACGCCTCTGGGCGAAGCCGAACTGGCCCTGGAAGACGATGCCGATGACGAACGCGAGACGGGATCATGAACAACCCCGTCCCCCGCCCCGGCATCATGGACATCGACCCCTACGTGGGCGGCGAAACGTCTCTCGACGGCCGGGACAAGGTCATCAAGCTGTCGAGCAACGAAAGCGCTTTCGGGCCCAGCCCCAAGGCCGCCGCCGCCTATAACGACGCGGGAGAGGAACTGCACCGCTATCCCGACGGCGATTGCCGGGCGCTGCGCGAGGCGCTGGCGGCGCTGCACGGCCTGGACGCGGCGAGGATCGTCTGCGGCGCCGGCTCCGACGAGCTGATCGGTCTTTTGTGCCAGGCCTATGCCGGACCGGGAGACGAGGTGCTTTACAGCGAACACGGGTTCCTGATGTACCCGATTGCCGCCAAGGCCGCCGGGGCGAGCCCTGTGTTTGCCCCGGAAAAGGACCTGACGGCGGATGTGGACGCGTTGTTGGGCCAAGTCAACGACAACACCCGGCTTCTGTTCTTGGCCAACCCCAACAACCCGACGGGCACGTGCCTGCCGGCGGAAGAATTGTGGCGGTTGCGCCGCGGCCTCGACGACGGCGTGATCCTGGTCATCGACGCGGCCTATGCGGAATTCGTCACCGAGGAAGACTACTCCCCCGGCAACGACCTTGTGGACGGCGGCGGAAACGTGGTGATGACGCGCACCTTTTCCAAGATCTTCGGGTTGGGGGGCTTGCGTCTCGGCTGGGCCTACTGCCCTAAGGATATCGCCGGCGTCCTCAACCGCATGCGCGGCCCCTTCAACGTCAGCGCCCCGGCCATGGCGGCCGGCGTGGCGGCGTTGGACGATACGGAATTCACCGACAACGCCCGCAAACACAACGAGACCTGGCGCGCCTGGACCGGCGAGCGGTTATCAGACCTCGGCCTTGAGGTGACCCCCAGCGCCGGCAATTTCGTGTTGGTCCGGTTTCCAACCGGGCCCGGCCGCGACGCCGAGTCCGCCGACGCCTTCCTCAAGGACCGCGGCATCATCGTCCGGCGCATGGAGGCTTATGGGCTGGAGGATTGCCTGCGCATCACCATCGGCCAGGAGGACGAAATGCGCGCCCTCGTCGATGCCGTGGCGGCATTTCAGGAGTAACCGATGGGCACCGCCGACAAGGATATCCTGTTCCCACGCATGGCGTTGATCGGCGCCGGCCTGATCGGGTCGTCGCTGGCCCGCGTCGTGCGCCGCCAAGGACTGGCCGGCCATATAGCCGTTTGCGCGCGCACCCAGGCGACCCTGGACAAGGCCATGGAATTGGGTTTCGCCGACAGCGTCAACCCTAACCCCGCCGAAGCGGCCAAAGACGCCGACCTGGTGGTCCTGTGCACGCCGCTCGGCGTTTACGGCTCGATCGCCGAGGCCATCGCCCCGGCCCTGAAATCCGGCGCCATCGTCAGCGACGTCGGCTCATGCAAGGAAATCATGTTTACCGACGTCGCCCCGCACCTGCCCGAAGGCGTCTACATGGTGCCGGGGCACCCCGTCGCCGGCACCGAGCATTCGGGCCCAGAAGCCGGCTTCGCCGAGCTGTTCGAGGGCCGGTGGTGCATCCTGACCCCGGGCCCGGAAACCGACGCCGATGCCGTCGAGCGTTTGAGCGAGCTTTGGCGGCGCGCCGGGATGACGGTCGAAATCATGGATGCCGCCCACCACGATCAGGTTCTGGCCCTGACCTCGCACCTGCCGCACCTGATCGCCTATACCATCGTCGGCACCGCCACCGACCTCGGGGACGAGCTTAAAAAAGAGGTGTTCAAGTTCGCGGCCGGGGGCTTCCGCGACTTCACCCGTATCGCCGCTTCCGACCCGGTGATGTGGCGGGATATCTTTTTGAACAACAAGGACGCGCTGCTCGAGGTCCTGGGCCGCTTCACCGAAGACCTGACGGCGCTGCAACGGGCCATCCGCCGCGGCGAGGAAAAGGCGCTCGAGGACCACTTCACCCGCACCCGCGGCATCCGCCGCGGCGTCATCGAAGCGAAACAGGACTAAGTGAACGGGCCCCCTGTACCCCCCCAGCACCCTAAAGTCCCGGGGCCTCAGGCTCTCCCGCCCTCAATCTACCCTACAGCTTCAACTCCGCCTTTCCCGAGGCGCGGTCCCATTTGGTTTTCAGGTCGTCGTCGAAGATCAGGTTTTCGTCGGCCGGGGCGCTGAGCCAGTCGCCGCGGGCGATTTCGTTTTCCAGCTGTCCCGGTCCCCATCCCGAATAGCCCAGCGCGAACAGGCTGTGACGGGGGCCGTGACCCTCGACGATGGCCTTAAACACGCTCATTTCCGTGCTCAGGGCCATGGTAGCGTTGACGACGCGGGTGCTCGGCCCACGGTAATCGGCGGTATGGAGCACGAAGCCGGCGCCCGGTTCCACCGGGCCGCCGTAATGGAGGCGGATGTCGCCCTTGAGTTGGCCGGGGTCGATGTTGAAGCCCTTCAGGAACTTCTCCATCGGGCCCGAACCATAGGCCTTGTTGACCACCAGGCCCAAGGCGCCGTCCTTGTCGTGGGAAATCATGTAGATCACGGTGCGGGCGAAGCGGGGATCGCCGATCCGCGGCGACGCCACCAGCAACTGCCCGGCGAAATAAGATGAATTCCGGACCTCGGGCGCCGGGGTTCCCTCGGCCCGAACGGAAGAGGCCGTCAGGACGGCGAACATGCAAAGACCTGCCAACAGGAAGCGGACCGGGCCGGGCATCATGCAAATCATGGCCACCCCATCATATCAGAAACCGCGCCCAATGCATCATTGTCCGGGAAGATGCCCGGCCCCGGCGTCATGGCTAGAGGATCGGCGGCAGCTTCGCCAGTGGTACCGGCCCGACATAAAGCCACCCGTCCTGAAGGCTAAGCGGGACCTTGAATTCCCCGCTGCCGGGGACGCCTTGTTTTCGCGCCAGCGCCTTCAACACCGTCTTCGCCAGCGCCGCCGGATGGGGCTTGATGACGCCGGCGCCGGCGAGCCGGTCGAGCGCTTCCTCGAACCCCTTGACCCGGAGCGAAAACGCGCCGATAGGGCGCATGGCGACGTCGAGCGCCAGCGTGCCGTCGCCATCGAGCGCCAACGGCCCGTGGTTGAGGGCGAAGCGTTTGACCTCCAGCGTGCCGCCCGAATCCCGCCACAGGACCATGGCCTCGGCGCCGAATTTCCCGGGCCCCAATTGGCCGGACCCAAGAGCATCATCGACCTCCCCCGTCACCGACACCTGTACGACCAGCCGCGCCGTCGTCCGCCCCAGGCCCCGGACCGGCGCCGCCGGATAGGAGATTCCCTCCGCCTCCGCCAGAAAATCCAGGGCCGGCGGCGCGCCGCCGTCATCCGCCCGGCCCGGCCTTTCGACGATGAAATCGGCGGCGGCCACCCCGGCAACGGCCTTTTCGGAGGCGTCCCTAAGCGTTACCTCCCTGACCGACAGCATGGCGCGCCCGGTTCCGTCTCCCCGGTGCTTGAGCTTCAACCACAATGCCCCGGCGTCGACGGTGAAAGCCACCGTGCGGCCTTTTTGGGTCACCGTAAAATGGTGCCGGCCGGGGGCGGAAAGCCTTACACGCGTCAACCGCCACGGCCGGGCCTTCAGCACCAGCGCCGGGCCTTTCCACGACCACGGTTTAAGCCCCTGGGGCGCCGCCAGCCGAGGGGCCTCGATCACCGCCACGAGTTGGAACGGAAAACCGCCGACCCGAAGGGATGCATAACCGGCTTTGAGGCCTTCCGATTTGCGTTCTGCGAACCATTGTTCGACCCCGGTCTCGACCTGCGCCGCCAGGAACGACCAATAGCCGCCGTAAACCAGGGCAACGGCGGCGGCCACGGCCAAGGCCGTCAAAACCCGCTTGCCGCCCCCATTCGCCGCCGGGCCCGGCGGCGGGGCGTCAGCGGCAGGTGAAATATCTGTTTGCTTTTTCACCGCCATGGTCTTTGTTTCCGTCAGGAGACTTTTACATGGAACGTCCCGAAGGCGATATCTGGATCTTCGGCTACGGGTCGCTGATGTGGCGGCCCAACTTCCCGTACACCGAGGTCGGGCCGGCGCTGCTGCGCGGCTATCACCGCGCGCTTTGCATTTATTCGACCGAATACCGGGGCACCTGGGAACAGCCGGGGCTGGTCCTGGGGCTGGACCGGGGCGGTTCGTGCCGGGGCCAGGCCATGAAAGTCGCCGACAAGGACGCCGACGAAGTCATCGCCTATCTGCACGAGCGTGAAATGATCAACCGGGTCTACGTGGCCAAGTGGCTGCCGGTGGCGCTGCCGGCGGGGGCTGGGGGCGGAGAAAAAAAAGTCCAGGCCTATACCTTCGTCGCCAACCGCGGCCACGAGAAATTCGTCACCCGCCTTTCCGAGGCCGAAGCCGTCCGCTTGATCCTCCAGGGCCGGGGCAAGACGGGCACGTGCCTGGATTACGTCCAGAACCTTGTCCGCCACCTCGATGAACTCGGCATCCCGGACGGGCCTTTGCACCGGCTGGTCAGGCTGGCCGAGGAAGCGTCTGCCTAAGCCTTAAGCGCACTTCGAATAGCCGCACGAGCGGCAGTTGTCGCAGCCTTCCTCGTGGACCAGGCTGGCCTGACCGCATTTCGGGCATTGCCGGAAGGGAGCGGCGCTTAGGTCCGGCCCTTCGCCGACTTCGGCGTCCCCGCCGCCCATGGCCTTTATTTTCAGCGGCTTCGCCTCGTCGTCGCCGATAGGGGTCCCGTACCGGGCCAGGAATCCGGTGAGGATCATGTGCTGTTCGATGACCTCGCCGATAGCCGCCAGCAGCGACGGCACGTAGCGCCCGCCCATCCACTGCCCGCCGCGGGGGTCGAACACGGCCTTCAACTCCTCGACCACGAACGACACGTCGCCGCCGCGCCGGAACACGGCCGAGATCATGCGCGTCAAGGCGACCGTCCAGGCATAGTGCTCGGTGTTCTTGGAGTTGATGAAAATCTCGAACGGCCGCGTGCGGCCTTGGTCGTCGATGATGTCGTTCAAGGTGATGTAGATGGCATGGTCGCTTTCCGGCCAGCGCAACTTATATGTTTTACCCCTTAGATCATCAGGCCTATCCAGCGGCTGGAACAGCCGCGTCACCGGCCCGGCGTCGCCCAGGTCCTTCGGCGTCGCCGTCACCACCGGGCTTTGCAGCGGCAGTTCCGGTTCGTCCGGGCTGGCGTCCCTGCCCTTCGGCCCCTTGCCCCCCTTGACCTCGAGCACGGCGCCGGTAATCTCATTGGGGCGGTAGGTGGTGCAGCCCTTGCAGCCGAGATCGAAGGCCTGGGCGTAGATGTCCTTGAAGGCGTCGAAGGTGATGCCCTCGGGGCAGTTGATGGTCTTCGAGATCGAGGAATCGACGTATTTCTGCACCGCCGCCTGCATCACCAGGTGGTCGTTGGGCGTGAGCCCTTGCGCGTCGATGAAGGCGTCGGTCAACGGCGCATCGTCGCCGAACTGGCGGCGGAAGAGGCGATAGGCGTAATCGGTGACGTCTTCCTCGCGCCGCGCGCCGTCGGGCATCATCACCCGGCGCGTATATTTGAAGCTGAACACCGGCTCCAGCCCAGACGAAACGTTGCCGGCCAAAAGCGAGATCGTCCCCGTCGGCGCGATCGAGGTCAGCAACGCGTTGCGGATCCCGTGCTCGGCGATGGCGTCGCGGACGTCTTTATCCAGCTTCGCCACCGTTTCTCCGCTTAAGTACTTTTCCTTGTCGTAAAGCGGAAACGACCCCTTTTCGCGGGCCAGTTCCACCGACGCCAGATAAGCGGCGCGCTGATGGGCGCGCATCCAGTTTTCGGTCAGCTTCACCGCCTTGCCGCCGCCATAGCGCGCCCCGCACATAATCAGCGCATCGGCCAGCCCGGTCACGCCTACGCCTAAGCGGCGCTTGGCCGTGGCTTCGTGCCGTTGGGCGGGCAGCGGGAAGTTGGAAACGTCGATGGCGTTGTCCAGCATCCTGACCGCCGTCGTCACCAGGTCTTCCAGGGCCCCGACGTCGAGGCGGGCCTTCCCGGTGAACGGATCGGCGACCAGCCGCGCCAGGTTGACCGAACCCAGAAGGCACGCCCCGTAGGGCGGCAGCGGTTGCTCACCGCACGGGTTGGTGGCGTGGATGGTCTCGCAGTAATGGAGGTTGTTCTGGACGTTGATGCGGTCGATGAACACCACCCCCGGCTCGGCATAAGCATAGGTGGACCGCATGATGGTTTCCCACAGTTCGCGCGCCGGCAGGCTCCTGTCCGTGACGCCGTCGAATTTCAGCTCCCACGCCGCGTCCTCGCGAACCGCCTGCATGAAGGCGTCGGTAATCAGCACCGACAGGTTGAACATGCGCAGCCGCCCCGGTTCACGCTTGGCCTCGATGAAGGCCTCGATATCCGGGTGGTCGCAGGCCAACACCCCCATCATGGCGCCGCGGCGCGACCCGGCGCTCATGATGGTGCGGCACATGGAGTCCCAGACGTCCATGAAGCTCAAGGGCCCGGAGGCGTCGGCGCCGACGCGGTTCACCGGGGCCCCCTTGGGCCGCAGCGACGAGAAGTCGTAGCCGATGCCGCCGCCCTGCTGCATGGTCAGCGCCGCTTCCTTCAGGTGCTCGAAGATGCCGGTCATGTCGTCGGGGATGTCGCCCATGACGAAACAGTTGAACAGCGTCACCCGGCGCTTGGCCCCGGCCCCGGCCAGGATGCGGCCGGCGGGCAGGAAACGGAAGTCCTCCATCGCCTCGAAGAAGCGCTGCTGCCACGGGACGGAGTCTTTTTCCGGTTCGGCCAGGGCGCGCGCCACCCGGCGCCAGCTGTCGGCCATGGTCTTGTCCACGGGCCGGCCGTCGGCGCCCTTGAGGCGGTATTTCATCTCCCAGATCTGCTGCGATATGTGGGCGGGCTTGGTCATTTAAAAATTCCGGATGTCGTCTCCGACGACACGGCGTTGGGATCCTGGGACGGTTCGCCGTTAATCTTGGCCCCGGAAACGGCCGGGGTCAACAAAAGTTCTGGTTATGTTTCCACTATTCTATTCACTTTTGGTCGCCTATTCAAACCCTGACAACGCTTGAAATTTAGGGACTTATGCCCGTTTTTCACAGCCCTTGCGTCGGATTTGTCCACAAAAGCCGGGTGCGGGTGGCGAAAGCCGCCGGACGGTTGGCAAATTCACCATTAACCCATTGATATATAAAGTGTTAGTTGTTCAGCCAGCGGCCGAAGGATGTCACGGCCAGCCAAAACCGCATCGGAACAAAAAAGGAACATATGACTTCGGCGGCCCGATGTCAAGGTGCCGACCGTTAGAGACGGTATGCGATGCTCGCGATGTAGCCGGCATAGCCTGCGAGCAACAGCGCGCCCTCGGAGCGCGCGATGCGCCAGCCGGTGATCAGGATCGGGATCAGCACGACGCTCGATCCCGCCATTACCCAAAGATCGATGGTCTGGATTTCCGGCGCGAAGGGGAGGGTCGTGACCAGCGAGGTGGCGCCGAGGATGCCGAGCACGTTGAACATGTTGCTGCCGAGCACGTTGGCGACGGCGAGGTCGCTGTGTCCCCTTAGCGCTGCGGAGATCGAGGCGAACAGCTCGGGCAGCGAGGTGCCGATCGCGAGAATCGTCAGGCCGATGATGTAGTCCGGCACACCGGCGGATCGCGCGATGCCTTCCGCGCCGTCGACCAGCAGGTTGGCGCCGCCGGTCAGCCCGGCAAGGCCCGCGATCACATAGAACAAGGTTCGCGCGCCGCTGGCCGGCGCCGCCGGAATGTTCTCGGCCTCGCGTTCGTGCAGTTCCGCGGCCGGCCCGTGGTGGCGGCGGTCCATGAAAAACGACCAGCCCATGAATCCGGCCAACGCCAGCAGCAACAGCAGACCCTGCCAGGCGACTATCTCGCCGGTGACGCCCAGGATGAAGATGATGGCTATTGCCACCAGCATCATCGTTCCGTCGCGGCGCACCGCGCGTGGATCGCAGGCGAGCGGCCGGATCATCGCCCCAACGCCGAGGATCAGCAGGGTGTTGGAAATGTTCGAGCCGATGACGTTGCCGACGGCGAAATCCGGCTTACCGACGATCGCCGCCTCGATACAGACCACGAGTTCCGGCAGCGAGGTACCGAAGCCGACCACGGTCAAGCCGATCACAGCGGGCGAAACGTTGAGGGAGCGGGCGAGGTCGATGGCGCCGCGTAAGGTTGCCTCGCCGGCGATCAACAGGATCGTGAGTCCGGAAATGACGAAGAAGATATCGACCACTGACTCGACCCGCTTACACGAGGTTCCGGTTGTCCGTGAACATTTCGGCGAGCCTGGGGCTAACGCGACGCTTTATGAATTTTGCGGCTTCCTTGGCCAAGCGAAGCCCACGCAGGCCTGCCACGTGTTCCGCCTTCTCCTGGCGCACCTTTTTCTTCTCTTTCCGGGTCTCCTTCTCCTGCTGCCTATTGAACATAGCAAACGCTTCCTCGGCTCTCGATTTTACTAACTTCATCATTTCGGTAATTATCTGGTCAAAATGAGCCGTCACGTGTGGTGATCCTCGTCCCGAAGCGCAAGCCGTATAGCCAGACGCTCGTGGGGCCATTTTGCGCCGCCCTTCCCGCTGTCCCGGGAAAGGCCTTGCAGACGATCATTGCCCGAATGTAGCAGACAACCCCCATGGTCCAGCAAGGGCTTCGTTTCCGCAGCCCGTTCCTTGTCCCTCGGCAGCGCCAAATCGCCGGTCTTTTTCAGGCTAAATTAACCATGACATTGCACCCTTTCGAAACCGCGAAGGAAGCTCTCGGCAAAGTGGTTTATTTAAGGGAACCCTTCTTTTGATTATATGGCTGACCGGGCTTTCACCACGCCTGCCGGCGGGGCCCTGCGGTGGGACCGGAACGAGTCGGAACGGCAGCGGGAAGGGGTTCAGGAAGGCCCGGCGGGGTCTTCGACGGTATCGGGGAAACGGGAGCGGGCCTCGGCGATCAGGGCATCGGTGGCGGTCTCGATTCTCTTTTCCAGTTCGTCCATGAACCGGCGGCGGTCGAGGCCCTGGGGCATCGGTTCCAAGAACTCGATGGTAATCACGCCGGGTTTTTTGTGGAAACTGCGCCGGCCCCAGAACAGCCCCGAATTCAACGCCACCGGCACCACCGGCGCCTTGGTTTTGTTATAGACGGCGGCGATTCCCGGCAGGTAGGGGTGACGGGTTCCGGGCGCGGCGCGGGTGCCTTCGGGAAAGATGATCACCTGGCGGTCCTTCGATAACCGGTCTTCGACGTCGCGCACCATCTGCTTGAGGGCGCCGGCGCCGCCGTCGCGGTCGACGGAAATGGCGCCGCATTTGCGCGCGTGCCAGCCCCAAACGGGCATCTCCATCAGCTCCTTCTTCAGGATATAGTTGGGGTCGCGTGCCAGCCGGTAAAAAACGAAGGTGTCCCAGGCCGACAGGTGCTTGCAGGCGATGACGGCGGCGCCCTGGGGCAGGTTTTCGAGGCCGCGGACCTCGATATCCAGGCCGATGATCAGCTTCAGCCCCGCCCCCATGACGTTGGTCCAAAGGCGGACCGCCGTCTGCATCCAGGGCCGGGGGAAAGGCAGAAGCACCAGCATCCCCACCACCAGGAAAAGGTGAAAAAACAGAAGGAATATATTGAACAGAACGGATCGGATTACGGTCATGTCGGGATCAGGATTTGGCGGACGCGTTTTGGCGGCCGGGACCGGGACTGGCTTTTTCGAGAATCCGCCCGGCCCAATGGCGCGACCAAGCAAGCAGGAATTTGTTGTATTCGCCGATCATCAGGCTGCCCGTGCCCGGCCACGCCCACCAGCGGTCCTGTTTGACGTTTTCGGGAAACACCGGATGCGCCACCAGGGTGACGGCCGGCATGGCGTGGCGGAATTCCAACAGGCTCCGGGGCATATGGTAGGCGGCGGTGACCAGACGCAGGGAACGGTAATCCCGGGCCCGCATCCAGGCCATGGTCTCGAGGGCGTTTTCGGCCGTATTGGTGGCGTTGCCGATGCCGATCTGGGTTTCCAGTTCCCGCGGGTTGCGCCTGACGATCTGTAACAGTTCGCGCACGTCGACGCCCTGATAGACTCCCGACACAAACAATTTTTCGGCCAGGCCCCGGGACAGCAGTTCAAGGCCTTCGCCGAGGCGCCGGCTGCCGCCGGTCAACACCACGATGGCGTCGGTGCGGGTGGACGGGTCGGCCACCTGTTTGGGCACCAGGGAAGCGAATTGAAACAGGCCGGCGACCCAAAGGACGGCCGCCGCCGCGCCCGCCAGGCCAAGATTGAACCCCAACCGCCGGCCCTGGTGATCGCGTTTCCCGCGCACGGCCTAGAGCATCCTGGAAAGCGTCTTCATTACCGTCATCCGCGCCGTCACCATGGCGATCAGGGACACCACCAGCGGCAGGCCGGCCAAGGCCGACCAATGGACGGGACCCAGGGTGACGTCCGGCAGTAGGCTGGAATCCATTTGCTGGGCCAGGTACCCGATTCCCAGAAGCGTCGGCACCGCCAGCAACAGGCCGAAAAAACCGCCCCTCAGGCCGAGGGAAAAGGCGCGGTTGGCGAACTGTCCGGCGACGTAGGAATCCTGGGCGCCGATCAAATGCAGGACCTCGATCGCCTCGCGGTGGACGTCCAGCCCGGTGCGGGTAGTGAACACGACCGTGCCGACGGTGGCCAGGGCGATGAAGGCCAGCACCAGGGTCGCCAGGCCCTCGACGGTTTGGATCAGGCGCACCAGGTGCTTCAGCCAGATTCGGTGGTCGTCGACGCTGGCGCCGGGGACCCGGGCCACCAACCGCCGCGACAGCACCTCGGCGTCCAGATCGGCGCCGGTCTTCAATTCCACGTCGACAAGCCTGGGCAACGGCAGATCCCGCGACCCGGAGGCGGGGCCCAGCCAGGGTTCCAGGAGCTTCAACAGCCTGTCGTCGGTGAGCGTCTCGTAACTGTCGATCTCGGGCGTTTGCGCCAGTACCGACAGCACCGCCTGCAGGCGCTCGTCGTCCTTGGCCGGGTCTTCCGCCGGCATGACCTGGACGGTCAAGGTGCCGCGGATTCCCTGGTCCCAGCGCGACGCGGTGGCGTTCAACACCAGCATCCCGGCCATCGCCATGATCGCCAGAAAGACCATGAAGGCGATCAGCCAGGGCAGAAAACGGCTGTGCGCATCCTTGTCGAGGGGCAGGTCGGATCGGCGGGTAAACATTCAAAAAAGCTTTTCCATGTCCGGCCGGGTCCCGTCATCGTCGCCGTCGTCAAGCAGCCTGCCGCCGGGTTCGGAGGCGGGCGGGACGGACGCCCGGTCGGTGTCGGCGCCGACCATTTCCAGCCACCCTTCGTCGAGGTGCATTTTCGGAAATCCCATCTTTTCGACCAGGTGGCTGTTATGGGTGGCGATTATCACGGTGGTGCCGAGTTTGTTGAGTTCCTCGAACAGGTGCAACAGGCGCATGGCCATGCGGTCGTCGACGTTGCCGGTCGGTTCGTCCGCCAGCAGCAGCTTGGGCCGGGAGATCACCGCCCGGGCGATGGATACCCGTTGTTGTTGGCCGCCGGAAAGGACCGGCGGCCGGGCATCCAGATGGTCCTTCAACCCGACCCAGCTCAGAAGTTCGACCACGTGTTTTTGAATTTCGCTCTTGTGGACACCGGCGACCCGAAGCGGCAACGCCACGTTATCGAAGGCGGAAAGATGGTTGAGCAGCCGGAATTCCTGAAACACGACGCCGACCCGCCGGCGCATGGCCGGCAGTTCGCGCCGCGGCGTCGTCGCGATGTCGCGACCGAACAGCGATATCAACCCCCGGGACGGTTTCAAGGCCAGGTATATAAGCTTCAACAGAGACGATTTGCCGGCGCCGCTGTCGCCGACGAGGAAATGAAAGGATCCCGCCGGCAGGGAAAACGTGACGTCCTGAAGAACCTCGGGGCCGAGCCCGTACCTCAGGCCGACATTTTCAAATCGCACAACGTTTTCGCTGTCGTCGGTGGTCACCTTGGAACCCCTCATACCAAGGAGCGGTGATAATGAATCATAGGTATTAGGTGGCGAACAATGCCATGTTAAAAGCCCCGCCGTCCAGCGCTCTCGGGCAACCGGGCCGGGCTTTGCCGCGGGTTGCGTTAAATGCGGCAAATGCCTATAAACGACAAACGCTTAGAGCAAGCTTCCGGCAATGATCATAACCTGTCAGAACTGTCAAACGCACTATTCCCTTGACGCCGAAGTCCTGGGTGGGGGCAAGAGGGTTCAGTGCCACAACTGCGGCAATTCGTGGCATCAAAATCCCGTTCAGGAGGCGCCGCCGCAACCGGCGGCAATGGCCGAACAGCCGCCTATCGCGCAAGCCCCGGTGCCCGAACCGGAACCGATGCCGGAACCCGAACCGGCCCCGGAAGGCGAAGCCGAAACCGCGCCGGAACCCGAAGCGGCCCCGAAAAGCGA
>CEPV01019915.1_pt1 | contig 12998 bp, 9 predicted proteins | sample 530451 | NCBI WGS metagenome assembly CEPV01 (sample SAMEA2620097, study PRJEB7988) | marine metagenome | isolation source: saline water (ENVO:00002010), including | reverse complement strand
CGAGGTCAGGACCAACATGGTGGCGACAGGCTAGCGGCGCGGCCCTGAGATCAACCGATGAGCCGGTGGTACGCCACGATGCGGGCGAACTCGTCAGGGTCGAGCGAGGCACCGCCCACCAGGAGGCCGTCGATGTCGGGCTGCATCATCAGGTCCGGGGCGTTGACCGGCTTGACAGACCCCCCGTACTGGATACGCACCGAGTCGGCCGTCGACTGTCCCCACCCCTCGGCCACCACCCCCCGTACGACCCGGCAGGCGGCCTGGGCGTCCTCTGGGGTGGCTGTGAGGCCGGTGCCGATCGCCCAGATCGGTTCGTAGGCGATCACGAGCCCTGCCATCTGGTCCTGCGAGAGCCCCGCCAGTCCGGCCTTCACCTGGCCCGTGACCTTGGCGTCGGTGCCGCCGGCCTCCCGCTCCTCCCGGGTCTCGCCGCAGCAGAAGATGGGGGTCATGCCGTTGGCGAGCACGGCCGCCGCCTTGAGCCGTACGTCGTCGTCGGTCTCGCCGAAGACCTCGCGCCGTTCCGAATGCCCGACGATCACCAGCGCCACGTTGAGCTTTGCGAGCATCCCCGGTGACACCTCTCCGGTGAAGGCGCCCCTCTCCTCGAAGTGGCAGTGCTGGGCACCGAGGACGAGGCGCATCTCGTCGGACTCGATCACCGTCTGCACCGAGCGGATGTCCGTGAAGGGCGGGTGGACCGACACGTCGACGACGTCGTGGTCGGCCGGGTTGAGAATGTAGGCCAACTTCTGGACCATCTGGATGGCCTCGAAGTGGTTGTGGTGCATCTTCCAGTTGCCGCTGACCAGCGGTCGCCTCGTCCCTGGCATCACCTGCTCCTCGTGCTTGGTCCCGAATTCAGACTGACATGCTCAGGCGCCACCGCGCAGGGCCGCCAGCCCCGGCAGGTCGCCCATTTCGATCAACTCCAGCGCTGCGCCACCACCCGTCGACACGTGGTCCATCCGGTCGGCCACCCCGAACTGGTGGGCCGCTGCCGCAGAGTCGCCGCCGCCGACGACGGTGAACCCCCGGCAGTCGGCCACGGCCTCGGCGACGGTTCGGGTGCCTGCGGCGAAGCGGGGATCCTCGAAGACGCCCATCGGGCCATTCCACAGCACCGTGCGGGCCTCGGCAACCAGATCGCAGAATTCGACTGCCGACCCGGGTCCGATATCGAGACCCATCCAGCCGTCGGGCAGCGACGTACCGGCCTGGCGTACCTCTCCCCCGGCCGAGGGGTCGCAGATGCGCCCACCGGGTCCGAGCGCCGTGATGTCGATCGGCAACCGGATCGGGGCGCCCGAGTCGAGCAGGCGTGCGCAGGTCCCGACCATGTCCTCCTCCAACAGCGAAGAGCCCACCGAGGCGCCCCGTGCCGCCAGGAAGGTGAAGCACATTCCCCCGCCGACGATCAGTTCGTCGACGATGTCGAGTAGCGCCTCCACGACACCGAGCTTGTCGCTGACCTTGGCGCCACCCATGATCCCGACGAACGGCCGCTTCGGCGAGTCCCGGAGGCCCCCCAGCACCTCGACCTCGCGGGCCAGCAGGCGACCCGCCGCCGACGGTAGGTGCCGTGGAGGACCCACCACCGACGCGTGGGCCCGGTGTGAGGCCCCGAAGGCGTCGTTGACGTAGGCGTCCTGACCCTCGAGCAGTCGCTCAACGAACGCCGGGGCGTTGGTCGTCTCCCCCGGATCGAAGCGCAGGTTCTCGAGCAACACCACTCCGGGCGCCAACTCGGCAAGGCGCTCGCGGACCGGGTCCATCGCAAATGCCGGATCCGGCGCCCCCTTCGGACGGCCCAGGTGCGAACACGCCGTTACCTCCGCTCCGGCATCGAGCAGGTAGTCCAGCGTCGGCAGCGCCGCCCGGATGCGGAGGTCGTCGGTGATGGCCCCGTCGGACATCGGGACGTTGAAGTCGCAGCGGACGAGGACCCTGCGACCCGAAAGGTCGCCGAGGTCCTCCAGAAGGGGGACGTCCATCGTTGCTACTTGCGGGCCTTCTTCGCCTTCGGCCTCTTGGTGCGGCGGGTGCCGACGATCCTCGTGAGGTCGACCAGACGGCTCGAGTAGCCCATCTCGTTGTCGTACCAGCCCAGGACCTTGACCATGTTCCCGGAGGCCATGGTGAGGCCACCGTCGATCGTGCACGAGGCCGGGCGGCCGACGATGTCGGCGGATACCAGTGGGTCCTCGCTGTAGTCGAGCACCTTGGCCAGCGGACCACGGCGGGCGGCCTCTGCGTAGGCAGCGTTGACCTGCTCTGCCGTCGCTGTCTTCTTCAGGGTGCCCACGAAGTCGGTGATCGAACCGTCGGGGATCGGCACCCGCAGCGAGATGCCATCGAGGCGACCCTTCATCTTCGGCAGTACCAGGCTCGTCGCCCTGGCGGCGCCGGTCGAGGTGGGCACGATGTTGACGGCTGCGCCCCGGGCACGACGGAGGTCGCTGTGCGGCCCGTCCACGAGGCTCTGGTCGCCGGTGTAGGCGTGTGTAGTGGTCATGAAGCCCCGGTCGACCCCGAACCGGTCGTCGAGCACCTTGATCATCGGAACGAAGCAGTTCGTGGTGCACGAGGCGTTGGACATCACATGGTGCTTCGCAGGGTTGTAGGAGTCGTCGTTCACGCCGACGACGAACGTCGCATCGCAGTCACCGGACGGGGCCGAGATGATGACCTTGCGGGCACCGCCCCCGAGGTGCAGGGCCGCCTTGTCGCGTGAGGTGAAAAAGCCTGTGGACTCGATCACGACATCGACTCCGAGGTCCCCCCAGGGGAGGTCGCCCGGGTCACGCTCGGACAGCACCCGGATCTTCTGGCCGTCGACGACGATGCTGTCACGGGTGGTCCGCACCTTGGCGTCGAGTCGCCCGTGCACCGAGTCGTTCGCCAACAGGAACGCCATCGTGTCGATGGACCCCAGGTCATTGACGGCGACGAACTCGATGTTCGCCCCCTGGGCACGGGCGGCCCGGAAGAAGTTGCGGCCGATGCGGCCGAATCCGTTCACACCTACTCGGACGGTCATTGAACTGTTGCCTCCTGCGGTGGCCGAACCGCCGCCCTGTTGTCGTAGAGGGTCATGTGCCCGTTCATTGCTAGCCGATGAGCATCAACATGACACGCGATCCTGAACGTAGATCGGTCACACCCGGATCGTCACGGCAGCAGTCAGCGATCGATGTCGCGGTGGGTCACGAGAGGATCCTGACCCCTTTCCCTCAGGTACCCGGCGACCGCCTCGGCAATGGTGACCGAGCGGTGCCGACCGCCCGTGCATCCGAACGCCAGCGTGAGATACGACCGTCCCTCCCCGACGAAGGCCGGCAGGAGGAGGTCCAGCAGGTCCTCCAGTCGGCTCAGGAACCCCTGGGCCAGGTCGCTGTCCAGCACATGCTCACGGACAGGCACGTCCAGGCCGCTGAGCGGGCGGAGTTCGTCGACCCAGTGCGGGTTCGGCAGGAAGCGGCAATCCAGGACCAGGTCGGCGTCGCGGGGAGCGCCGTGCTTGAACCCGAAGGAGGTCACGGCGAGGCGCATGGGGCGGTCGTCGGCCTGTCCGTAGAGTTCGGCGACCTTGTCGCGGAGCTCGTGGACGTTCAGGTCCGAGGTGTCGACGACGAGGTCGGCTTCGGATCGGACCGACTCCATCAGGGCCCTCTCGGCATCGATGGTGTCGACCAGGCCTGCCCCACCGCCGAGGGGATGCGGCCGCCGGCTGCTCTCGTAGCGCTGCACCAACACCTCCGTCGAGCAGTCGAGGAACACGACGCGGAGCCCCTCGACAAGGGATCGCAGCTCGGCGATTCCGGCGAGGGTCTCGCCACCGACGGTGTCGCTTCGCAGGGCGAAGGCCACCCGATCCAGCGAGGACTCCGGCCCCCTCGCCAGGTCGGCAACCTTCGCCATCAGGTCGGGCGGCAGCCGGTCGATGACGAACCAGCCGAGGTCCTCGAGGTCGCTGGCAAACGCCGAGCGCCCCGCCCCCGAGAGGCCCGTCAACACCAGGAAGTCGCTCACGTCACGATGCTAGGCGAGGCCCGACCGACACACCGCTCACATCACTGCCCACGATGTGCCTTCACGTACACCGCCTCGGCCACGGCGTCCGGCAACCACGACAGCTCCTGCAGGTCCGGGAGGCCGGCACGCTGCACGGCCCGTACACCGCCCATCTCCTTCACCAGGCGCTTCCGCCGTGCCGGTCCAAGGCCCGGGATGTCGTCCAGAACGGAACCCGTCATGCGCCGGGAGCGCAACTGTCGGTGGTAGGCGACCGCGAACCGGTGCGACTCGTCGCGCACCCGTTGCAGCAGGTACAGCGCCTCAGATCCACGTGGCAGCAGAATCGGATCGCTCCGACCGGGAACGAACACCTCCTCGAAGCGCTTGGCCAGCGCAGCGACCGGTATCCGGTCCGCCAGGCCCAGGTCTGCCACGACCCGTTGGGCGACCCCCAACTGCCCCACCCCGCCGTCCACGAGAAGCAGTTGCGGCGGATAGGCGAACCTGCCGGGCCGATCCGACACGGGAAGGGCGACCTCCTCCAGGAAGGCGGTGAGGCGCCTCGTGAGGACCTCCTCCATTGCCGCATAGTCGTCGTTGCCGGGCACCCCCCGAACCTTGAATCGGCGGTAGTCGGACTTCTTGGCGAGGCCGTCCTCGAGCACGACCATGGACCCGACGTAGTCCGTGCCCTGCAGGTGGCTCATGTCGAAGCATTCGATCCGGAGTGGTGCTTCAGGCAGCCCGAGCACCTGCTGCAACTCGTTGAGGGCCCGGGCACGGCTGTTGTGGTCGGCAGCCCGCTTGAGGCGGTGTCGCATGAACTCCTCGGCTGCGTTGCGGGTCACAGTCTCCTGCAGGGAGCGCTTGTCGCCCCGCTGCGGCACCCGAATGCGTACACGGGTACCCCGTTCCCTGCTCAGCCACTCCCCCAGCAGGTCCATACCCTCCGGAAGGTCGGGAACGAGGACCTCCCTCGGGACCCCCTGGGGTGGGTCGCCCCGGTAGTGGGCAGCCACGACCTCGCCGACCAGTTCGGACGCCGACAGGTCCTCGATACGGTCTACGACGAACCCCCTGCGTCCGATCACCCGACCTCGACGCACGTAGAAGACCTGGACCGCTGCCTCGAGTTCGTCGCCCGACAGGCCGAAGACGTCGATGTCCTCGTTCTGCCCACCGACCATCTGCTGGCGTTCGGCCACCTTGCGGACGCTCCCCAGCCGGTCCCTCCAGCGGGCCGCAGCCTCGAACTCGAGGCCGACCGATGCCGCCTCCATCTCTTCTGACAGGCGAGTTTCGACCTCGTCCGTATCACCCCCGAGGACGCGACTCAGATCGACGACGATCTCGTCGTAGTCCCTGCGCCCCACCTCCCCCACGCAGGGCCCCGAGCACTTCTCGATGTGGAAGAGCAGGCAGGGTCGACCGAGCCGCCGGTGTGCATCCAACTTGCTGTCCGTGCACGTGCGGATCGGGAACGTGCGCAACAACAGGTCGAGCGTCTCGCGGATTGCGCCGGCGTTCCCATAGGGACCGAAGTACCGGACCCCCCTGCGGCGACGGCCGCGCATCACCATCGCACGGGGCCATTCGTGGTCGAGCGTGATCGCCAGGAACGGATAGCTCTTGTCGTCCTTGAGGTCGACGTTGAAACGTGGCGAGTGCTCCTGGATCAGGCTGAACTCCAGCATCAGGGCCTCGAGTTCGTTCGAGACCTGGATCCACTCGACGCTCTCCGCAGCCTCGAGCATCTGCACTGTCCGCAGGGCCATTCGATCCGGGCTCCCGAAGTAGCTGTTGAGCCGGTGGCGGAGGCTCTTCGCCTTGCCGACATAGAGCACGCGGCCGTCGCCGTCCTTGAACTGGTACGAGCCGGGCAGGTCCGGGATCGTCCCGGCGGGTGGCCGCTCGATCATGTCGGCAGCGTAGGGCGCACCCGACCGCATCCGCTTCGACCTCCGAACGCCCCCCGTCACATCACTGCCCTACACTGGGTATGCCGGCCTGGTGACCGGCGACATATCTGCTTCCGAGGCCGACAACCCCGTGGTGTGGCGACCAGGCTGCCCCCACCGGCCGACAATCGGAGGCTTCCGACAAGTCACGAAAACGAGGCTCCGGCCGATGCTCCGACTTCAGGCGCCGCTCCCAGAGCGGTACATAGACGCTGACGATGCCAACGCGGCGCGTATCGAAGCAGCAAAGGCGGCCCTCGGTGATCGGCTCTTCATCCTCGGCCACCACTACCAACGCGACGAGGTCATCCGTTGGGCCGATGCCTGCGGCGACTCGTTCCGGCTCTCCCGGCTTGCCCAGCAGCGGACTGTGGCCGACTACATCGTGTTCTGCGGTGTCCACTTCATGGCCGAGTCCGCCGACATCCTCACAGGCGACCACCAGCAGGTGATCCTCCCGGACCTCGACGCCGGCTGCTCGATGGCCGACATGGCCGACCTCGACGAGGTCGTCGAGGCCTGGGATGGGATCGCACGGGTCACCGACATCGAACGCGTGGTCCCGATCACCTACATGAACTCGTCAGCAGCGCTCAAGGCGTTCGTAGGAGAGCACGGAGGGGCTGTGTGTACCTCCAGCAACGCCCGGGCCGTCCTCGACTGGGCCTTCGAGCACGGCGACAAGGTGCTGTTCTTCCCCGACCAGCACCTTGGCCGGAACACGGGCATCGCCATGGGCTACCAGCTCGGAGACATGGCCCTATGGGACCCGCTCCGCAGCCACGGAGGGCTCGCCGAAGCCGAGGTCAAGGAGGCCACCTTCCTCCTCTGGAGCGGGCACTGCTCGGTCCACCAGCGTTTCACCCCTGGGCAGATCGCCGACTTCCGGGAGCGGCATCCCGACGGCGTCGTCGTCGTGCACCCCGAATGCGCCCACGAAACGGTGCTCCTTGCCGACCGGGTCGGGTCCACGGACTTCATCGTCCGCCAGGTCGAGGAAGCCGAGCCGGGGACGGCATTTGGCGTGGGCACCGAGATACACCTCGTCAACCGACTCGCCACGGAGCACCCGGAGATGACGGTCGAGTCCCTCGACCCGATGGTCTGTCCCTGCTCCACGATGTTCCGGATCGACGCTGCACACCTTGCATGGATCCTCGATGGACTTGTCGACGGAAAGGTCCGCAACCTCATCACCGTCGCCTCCGACACCCAGGCGTGGGCGCATGTCGCCCTCGACCGGATGCTCACCATCACCTGAGGAGCGATCAGGAAGCCGACCCCGTCAGTCAGCCAAGATGTCACGCAGGTAGCGACCCGTGTGGCTCTCGGACACCGCGACCACCTCCTCCGGCGTGCCGGTGGCCACCACCGCACCACCTCCCAGCCCACCCTCCGGTCCGAGGTCGATCAGCCAGTCTGCGGTCTTGACGACATCGAGGTTGTGCTCGATGACGATCACGGTGTTGCCCTGGTCGACCAGTCGGCTGAGCACCGACAGGAGCCGACGGACATCCTCGAAGTGCAGGCCGGTGGTGGGCTCGTCGAGAATGTAGACGGTGTGGCCAGTGGGCCGCTTCGCCAACTCGGAGGCCAACTTGACCCGTTGCGCCTCACCTCCGGACAGCGTCGGCGCCGGCTGGCCCAGCCGGATGTAGCCCAGACCCACGTCCACCAGCGTCCGCATGTGGCGCGTGATGGGAGGGTGCTTCTCGAAGAAGCCGAACGCCTCCTCGCAGGACATCGCCAGCACATCGGCGATGGTGCGGCCCTTGAACTCGATGTCGAGCGTGTCCCGGTTGTAGCGGGCCCCCTTGCACACCTCGCATGGCACGTAGACGTCCGGAAGGAAGTGCATCTCTATGCGCAGCGTCCCGTCGCCTGAACAGGCCTCGCAACGGCCTCCCTTGACGTTGAAGCTGAACCGACCGGGCATGTAGCCGCGTACCCTCGACTCCTCGGTCTGGGCGAACAACTTCCGGATCCGGTCGAACACGCCGGTGTAGGTGGCGGCGTTTGAGCGGGGGGTGCGCCCGATCGGCGCCTGGTCGATGTTGATGACCTTGTCGATGTGCCCGACGCCTTCGAGGGCCGTGTGGAGTCCCGGCGGAACCTTCGACCGGTAGACGGCCTGCATGAGCGACTTGTGCAGGATCTCGTTGACGAGGGTCGACTTGCCCGATCCCGAGACCCCGGTCACGGCTATGAAGCGGCCCAGCGGAAACGAGACGTCGATGTCCCGGAGGTTGTTCTCCCGTGCGCCGCGGACCAGCAGCGAGTCGCCGGTACCGGGGCGCCTCGCCTGGGGCACGGCGATCTCCCTTCGTCCCGAGAGGTACTGCCCGGTGATCGAGCCCTTCTTCCCGAGGAGTCCGTCAACCGTGCCGGAGTGCACCACCGCTCCGCCGTGCTCCCCCGCCCCGGGTCCGATGTCGACAACGTGGTCGGCGTTTCGGATCGTCTCCTCGTCGTGTTCGACGACGATCACCGTGTTTCCGATGTCCCGCAGCCTGTGCAGCGTCTCGATGAGCCGCCGATTGTCGCGCTGGTGGAGCCCGATCGACGGCTCGTCCAGCACATAGAGCACGCCTACGAGGCCGCTGCCGATCTGCGACGCCAGCCTGATCCTCTGGGCCTCGCCACCGGCCAGAGTGGCCGCCGAACGGGAGAGCGACAGGTAGTCGAGGCCGACGTCCAGCAGGAACCCGAGTCGGGCATTGACCTCCTTGAGGACCGGCTCGGCGATCATCGCATCGCGGTCGGAGAGGTCGAGGCCGGCCAGGACCTTTGCAGCCTCCCCGATCGGAAGCTCGCAGACATCGTGGATCGAATGGCCGTCGATGCTCACGGCCAGCGAAAGCGGGCAGAGGCGTGCGCCACCGCAGTCGGGACAGGGCACCTGGCGCATGTATCCCTCGATCTGCTCCCGTCCGCTGTCGCTCTCGCTGTCCTGATGGCGACGCCGCAGGTACGGCATGACCCCCTCGAACTGTGCCGAGTAGACGCGGGTCCGGCCGAACCGGTTCTTGTAGCGGACCTGCACACGATGGTCGAGGCCGCCGGTCAGGAACAGCTTCTGGTGCTTCTTCGCCAGCGAGCGCCACGACTTCTCAGGGTCTATGCCCTGGTCCTCGGCGACGGCCGCCACGAGGCGCTTGAAGTAGCGATTGTGCCCGCTCGACCAGGGTGCGATCGCACCCTCGCCCAGGCTCAGGTCTGGGTTCGGGACGACCAGCTCGGGGTCGACCTCGAACACCGAGCCGAGGCCGTTGCAGTGGTCGCAGGCGCCGTAGGGGCTGTTGAACGAGAAGTTCCGGGGGGCCAGCTCCTCGAAGGACTTTCCGTCGCTGGGCCGCGACAGGTGCTGGCTGAACACGATCGTGTACGGCCCGACGACCTCTCCGTCCTCGTCGAGCTGTTCCTCCCCGTCTCCCCTGCTCGGCACCACCTGGATCTCGGCGACCCCCTCGGCCAGGGCAAGGGCCGCCTCCATCGACTCGGTCAGGCGACGCTCGATGCCGTCCCGCAGCACCAGCCGGTCGATCACGACCTGGATGGTGTGCTGCTCGTAGCGGGCCAGGTCGACCTCGTCGCTGAGCTCGTGCAGTTCGCCGTCGACGATCGCCCGGCTGAAGCCCTGCGAGGCCAGGTCGGAGAGCAGGGTGTCGTAGGTGCCCTTCCGTCCCCGGACCACAGGTGCCAGGACCTGGAACCGGGTTCCCTCATCCAGTTCGAGGACACGGTCGACGATCTGCTGCGGGGTCTGGCGGACCAGCCGCTCGCCCGTCTCCGGGTCGTGTGGCACGCCTATCCGGGCATAGAGCAGGCGGAGGTAGTCGTAGACCTCTGTGATCGTGCCGACGGTCGAGCGCGGGTTGCGCGAGGCGCTCTTCTGGTCGATCGAAATGGCCGGTGAGAGGCCTTCTATGAAGTCGACGTCCGGCTTGTCCATCTGTCCCAGGAACTGGCGTGCGTACGACGAAAGGGACTCGACGTAGCGCCGCTGGCCCTCGGCGTAGATGGTGTCGAACGCCAGCGACGACTTGCCCGAACCCGAGATGCCCGTGAAGACGATCAGGTGGTCCCGGGGGAGGTCGAGGTCGATGTCGCGCAGGTTGTGCTCGCGCGCCCCGCGTACCACCAGTCGATCGGACACGGCGGCGAGCCTACCGGCCGGCCCGGAGGCGTTCGAAGCCCCGACGGTCAGGTGGCAACCGTCTCAGGTGTGCTCGGCGAAGTCGCGCAGTTCGCGGCGCAGTTCGGCGATCTCGTCGCGGAGGCGGGCCGCATACTCGAAGCGGAGGTCCCCGGCTGCCTCCTTCATCTCCTCTTCCAGCGATCCGAGGAGGCGCTCGATGTCCGATCTCGGCAGTTCGGAGACCTCGTCGACGAGGCGCTCGCCGCGGCGCTTCCTGCCCTTCGGGGTGGGTGCACCGCCGCCGGTGGGTCGCAGGAACTCGAGGATGTCGGTCACGGCCTTTCGCACGGTCTGGGGATCGATCCCGTGTTCGGCGTTGTAGGCCTGCTGGAGGCTGCGCCGTCGGTTGGTTTCGGCGATGGCCTTGCGCATCGACCGGGTGAGCCCGTCGGCGTACATCACGACCTGTCCGTCGACGTTGCGGGCAGCACGGCCGATGGTCTGGACGAGCGAGGTCTCGCTCCGTAGGAAACCCTCCTTGTCGGCGTCGAGGATGGCGACGAGCGAGACCTCGGGAAGGTCGAGGCCCTCTCGCAGCAGGTTGATGCCGACCAGCACGTCGAACTCCCCGAGGCGCAGGTCGCGCAGGATCTCGATCCTCTCGATGGTGTCGATGTCGGAGTGCAGGTAGCGCACCCGGGTTCCCTGCTCGAGCAGGTAGTCGGTGAGCTCCTCGGACATCTTCTTGGTGAGCGTGGTGACCAGCACCCGCTGGTCTACGGCCACCCTTTCGGCGATCAGCTCCTGGAGGTCGTCGATCTGCCCCCGGGTGGGCTTGACCACCACCTCCGGGTCGACGAGGCCCGTCGGCCGCACGATCTGTTCGACGATGCTGCTGCTGTTGTCGAGCTCCCACGGGCCCGGAGTGGCCGAAAGGAACACCACCTGTCCCACCCGGTCGCGGAACTCCTCGAACTGCAGGGGTCGGTTGTCGGCCGCCGAGGGCAGGCGGAAGCCGTGCTCGATGAGGGTCTCCTTGCGGCTGCGGTCGGCGTGGTACTGGCCGTTCAGTTGCGGGACCGCCACGTGCGACTCGTCGACGACCACGAGGAAGTCGTCGGGGAAGAAGTCCAGGAGCGTGTAGGGCCGCTCTCCTGGTGAGCGTCCGTCGATGTGGGCGCTGTAGTTCTCGATGCCGTTGCAGAAGCCCAGCTCGCCGATCATCTCCAGGTCGTGCTCGGTGCGCATCCGTAGCCGCTGCGCCTCCAGCGGCTTGTCCTCTCCCTGGAACCAGGCGAGGCGCTCCTGGAGTTCCCGTTCGATCAGCCCCATGGCCCTGGCGAGGACGACCTTGTCGGCGGCGTAGTGGGTGGCCGGGAACACCACCAGCTCCGAGAGCTCTCGCAGGTGCTCTCCGGTCAGCGGATCGACCTCGGTTATCGACTCGACCTCGTCGCCGAACAGCGAGATCCGCACGGCGGTCTCCTCGTAGGCGGGATGGATCTCGAGCGTGTCGCCCCGGACCCTGAACTTTCCCCGACCCAGGACCATGTCGTTGCGCTCGTACTGCATGTCTATGAGGCGACGGAGCGCCGCCCGCTGGTCTATCTCCTCACCCTGTCGGAGGACGAGCAGGTTCCCCTCGTAGAACTCCGGGTTGCCGAGGCCGTAGATGCACGACACGGAGGCCACCACGATGGTGTCCCGCCGGGTGAGGAGCGCCGCCGTTGCCGAATGGCGCAGTCGGTCGATCTCGTCGTTCACAGACGAGTCCTTCTCGATGAAGGTGTCGCTGGAGGGCACGTATGCCTCGGGCTGGTAGTAGTCGTAGTAGGAGACGAAGTACTCGACGCGGTTCGACGGGAAGAACACCCGGAACTCGTTCGCCAACTGGGCGGCGAGGGACTTGTTGGGGGCGATCACCAGGGTCGGGCGCTGGACCTGTTCGATGACCCATGCGAGCGTGGCGCTCTTGCCGCTGCCGGTGATGCCGAGCAGGGTCTGGAAGCGCTCGCCGCCCTGGATGCCTGCGGCCAGTTCGGCGATTGCGCTGGGCTGGTCGCCGGCCGGCGGGAAGGGTGCCTCGACGCGGAAACGTTGGTTCACGGGCGCAGCGTAGCGACGGCCTCCGGGGAGGAAGCCCGGGAGGGAGCCGAAGGGGGGAGCTGTCAGCCCTTCTCGGCCCTGCTCCCGATACGTCGCACGGGCGTACCCGGCTGCGGCCGCTCGAGGGTGCCGATCCAGGCCCAGCAGCGGTCCACCTCGGCCTCCAGCTCTTCGGGGGTTCCGGAGTTGGAGACTACGAAGTCGGCCTTCGCCAGGCGATCGCTGCGGGAAACCTGCCTGGCGATCCTCTGGCGGACGTCCTCCTCGTCGAAGCCACGGTGTTCCACGAGCCGCTGTACGGACATCTCGGGGTCGACGTCCACGACCACGATCCCTCCGTAGCCCTCGTGCCCGGATTCGACCAGGAGGGGAATGTCGAGCACCACCGTGGCATCCGTGCCTGCCAGTGCGTCCCGGCGGCGGGTCATCTCATCGCCAACGGCCGGGTGCACGATGGCGTTGAGGGCAAGCAACTCGTCCGGGTCGCCGAACACGAGATCGGCGACGGCCTGTCGGTCGAGCGTGCCGTCACCGGCCACGATGTCCTGCCCCCAGCGTTCGACCATGGCCTCGAATACGGGGCTGCCGGGTTCCTGGAGTTCGCGCACGATGGCATCGGCGTCGACGAGCAGGGCGCCCCGCTGTACCAGCAGGGATGCCACGGTGGACTTGCCGGAACCGATGCCTCCGGTCAGTCCGATCTCCAGCACCGGGTCCTCCCGGAGCGCCGGCTAGGCGCCGGCAGTATCCGGCGCTTCCTCGGCAGGCGCATCCTC
>CEPV01007214.1_pt1 | contig 13001 bp, 11 predicted proteins | sample 530451 | NCBI WGS metagenome assembly CEPV01 (sample SAMEA2620097, study PRJEB7988) | marine metagenome | isolation source: saline water (ENVO:00002010), including | reverse complement strand
CGCCTGTTGACGCTTTCGGCATATGCAACGGTCCTTCAAGGCGGGCCACGATCTCGTCGATGCGCTCGACGGCCGCCGCGTAGGCCGCATCGACGTCGCCGTCGAGGAACGCGTGGCTGACGACCCTGATGCGGTGACGCAGGTGATCGAACACGACGAACGTGCTGGTCAGCATGAAGATCGATTCCGGCACGCCAGTGGGGTCATGGTCAGGCGTCGGCAGACGTTCAAAGTAGCGCACCGCGTCGTACGAGACGTAGCCGACCGCGCCGCCGTTGAAGCGCTCGGAGTCCGGGAATTCGGCCAGACGGTATTTGGACAGCTCCTCTTCGATCGGGATCAGCGGGTCCACGGCGCCGTACTCCTCGCCCTCGCCGGTCTTGAAGACCTTCGTGGGTTCGGTGCCAATGAAGCTGTACCTGCCGATGTGTTCGCCGCCCTCCACGCTCTCCAACAGGAACGAGTACGGGGGCTTGGCGACCTTCAGGTACGCCGAGACGGGGGTCTCCAGGTCCGCTGTCACTTCGCGATGGATCGGAACCAGATTGGCTGATCCGGCGGACTGCTTTACTTGCTCAAGTGTCGGGTAGTACATCGTTTCACCTCGTAGACGACCGGGTCCGGTCAGGCAGCGCAAATCCGACGGCGCGCTTCATCTCTTCGAGCTTGGGCTCGGAGATTGAGCGCGCGTGGTCCGCGCCGACCGCCAACAGCCGGTCTAGTTCAGTAATGTCGTCGATCAGTTCGTTATAGCGGTTTCGGATCGGGGCCAGTTCTTCGATGACGGCCTCGGCCACTCGCTTCTTGAGATCGCCGTAGCCGCGAGCATCCGTGAAATCGGTTTCCACGTCGCCTTCGGACTTGCCGGTGATCACTCTGTAGATCTCGAGCAGGTTGTTGACTCCTGCCTTCTCCGGATCGTTCGAGAACCGTATCTCGTTCCCGCTGTCCGTCACCGCTCTCATGATTGAGCGCTGTATCTCCTTCGGGTCGTCCAGAATCCGAACGGCGTGGCCGCGGATGTGAGAATAGCTCTTGGACATCTTGGCCACCGGGTCGTTGAGTCCCATCACCCTCGCACCCACTTCTTGTATTACGGGCTCCGGGACGACGAATATGTCGCCGAAGATGTTGTTGAACCTCTGGGCGATGTCGCGGGCCAACTCGACGTGCTGTTTCTGATCGTCGCCGACTGGCACCTCGTGAGCGCTGTAGAGCAGGATGTCGCCCGCCATCAGCACCGGATAGTCGAGCAGTCCCGTCGAGACGCTGCCACGGCCCGCGGATTTGTCTTTGAACTGGGTCATGCGCTCGAGCCAACCCAACGGCGTGAAGCAGTTGAGAATCCAGCACGCCTCCGCGTGAGCGGAGACCTGACTCTGCACGAACAGGGTGCTCTTTTCCGGGTTGATGCCGCATGCGAACAGCACGGCCGCCAACTCGCGAGTCTGGCGCACCAACTCAGCCGGGTCGTGATCGACCGTAATGGCGTGCATGTCGACGACGCAGAAGAAGTTCTCTTTCTCGTCCTGTCGATCAACCCAGCCCTTGAATGCGCCCAGGTAGTTGCCCAGTTGCGGGTCTCCGGTCGGTTGAACGCCGCTGAACACCCTGCGTTGGGCGACGTTGGGGCCCGATGTCTGTTCAGTCGTTGTCGTAGTCTGCATCTATCTCACTCGCTCGCTCGTAGGTTCTCTGGCCGAACACGGTTGCTCTATCGAACAACGTGCGCCCGGCTCGACGTTTGATGAATGCAAAAGAACCACAATCGGTTGCTGATGTTGACCATCGAGCTATTGCCTCCATTCAGTCGGATCGCGTCAAACACAAAAAACCCGTCCCACAAGGGACGGGTCAAACCGTTGTGCCACCCTATTTCACCGCATTTAGCGGCCTCTTGTAAGGCACGGATGAGATCGCATGGACTCATCGATGCCCTGGGCTTCGGTAACGGTGCCCTCTCCGGCCAAGCCTACAATCCGCGTGAAGCGGGTTTTCGGTTGGCGGCTCCCAGGTCCATTCGGCCCTTGCGCGAGCACCGGCTCTCACCTAACCCGGTTCTCTGAGCTCCGCTTGGGGCGTACTAGTCCTGCTCTCAGCCATTCATATGTCGTTGCGTTAGTATATGTACGCGATTCGCGTATTGTCAAACATGGGGACACTTTCACATGTGATGGCTTCGGCCTGAGTTGGGTCGCGATGACGTGTTGTGTCGCTTGGGCGTGAACGCCCAGAGCACCGGCTGCCTCAAGCCGAGGTCCGCGTGCCAATCTCCCGGTCGCCCGCGCTAGCCAGCCAATCTCACTGCCAATCCCGTCATGGCTTTCGCATAGCTGGCGACACTGGAAACGTCCACGGAGTCGGGCCAGCGGTCGGTTTGCTGATGGAACGTCGCGTGTCCACACGCCAAGGATACGTAGCGGCCACCACGCAGGTGGATGTTTCGACCCTCGCCGCCGGGCACATAATCGTGGGGGAAAAGTTGTGGCAAGACGGGAATCTCGGGTTCCAGAAACTCGACAGTCAGTCTTTGCAGTTCATCGTCTGAGGTAAACAGACGCGATACGGGCTTCTCGGCAGCTCCGATCGAGGCGCCGAAGTGCATCCAGGTCGATGCTTCCGTGGCGAGACCAGGGTTGCGATCCAGATACGCCTCCAGCCCCAGGTGGCCCAGCTCATGGCCGCTGGTTGCGACGAAGCGGACGTCTCGAGCGGGTTGTGCTGCGCAAATCGCTCGAATTGCCTCCAGCCAACAGACGATGCCTCCGCCCCTCTCCGCGGCGATGAACCACCAACCGCTCCGCGGAGTCATGACCACCAACGGCGGTAAGTCGCGGTCTCGCCCCGGGATCACGGCCGCCACGTTGGCAGCCTCGGCGGGCTCTCTTTCAGCGTTGGCGACGACGGTCGCCATGGTCCCTGCTTCGGCCTCTTCTTTCAGTTGTGCCCGTTCCGATGGGTCAACCTGCAAAATGGGAATGCCTAAAGGCTCGGCAAAGCTTGGCGCGTTGCGTGGCGCTAAACCCGGTCCGCCTCCGTTGCTGGTCGTCACGAAAACCAGCGCCCGATACTTGTCCGAGCGCCGAGCATCTTCCAGGATTTCAAGGGACCCGGCGTCTAAACCGTCGATCAGAAGTATGTCCAGGTTTCCGTTCCCGGCGCCGAGTCGGCCCTGCACGCCATCAGCGCTCGTGAACGCCCCGTCGAACAACGGTAAGCCCTCGATCCGCCGATCGCCGACTTCGACGTAACTCGGCTCCGGAACGACTCGATCCAGATCGAACATCTCCAGGCTCGGTTCCGCTCCGCATTCTCGAACGAGTTCGGCCAACCAATGGGCAGACTCGAGATCGACGTCGGTTCCGGTGCGGTGCCAGCCTTGGATATCGTATTCGCTGATGGTGCGGGCTATGCGGTCTTCGATGGTGCTCATCCGGCTCCTGCTATTTTTCAAACGACAGGGCTTATGATCATGTGTCATGGGGGGCGCTGCCCGATTATCGCAGATTCCTTTCGCGGTGTGATCGCATATATAATGTCAATATGTCATAATGACTTATTGACAACTCGGAGGTTTGAAGCGTGACGACTAATTTGAGCGTGGCAGAGGCCAAGAAGCGATTCTCCGAGATCATGGGGCGAGTCGTTTACGGAGGCGAGAGATTCATCATCGAGAAGCGCGGCACGCCTGCCGTCGCGGTAATATCGCTTGAGGACTTGGCGCGGCTCGAGGACCCTCGTGCTCCTCGGAAAGGGATTGCCGCGATAGCTGGAGGAATGGCCGACTTTCCGGAGTTCGGCGAAATCATGGACGCCGTATATCGGGAACGGCAGCTTGACAAAGGTCGGAAGATAGACCTTGACGCTGATGTACCTGTTCGATACCGACACGCTTAGCCAGATCATGCGGCGGAACCCGCCGCGGAGATTGTTGGCCAGGTTGGACCTAACCCCGCGCGAATACCAGTTCACTTCGGCGATCAACGTCGGAGAGTTGCTCTTCGGCGCCTACCGGAGCCCCAACCGGAATGCTTTCCTGCAACAAGTGGAGTCGTTGATCTTTCCGAGTTTTGAGGTTTTGCCGTTCGAATTGCGGGCTGCGGATGTTTATGCAAGAGTTCGTGCGACCTTGGAGCGCGAAGGGCGACCCCTAGCCGACGCCGATTTACGCATCGCAGCAGTCGCGATAGTCAACGACCTAACCCTGGTCACAGGCAACGTCCGGCACTTCACCCGAATACCGGATCTTCGGATCGAGAATTGGATCAAGTCCTACTCATAGATCGGGGGACGAGACACTGACGAATTAGCTGTTCACCACGGTGAGGATCGCCTTTCGGAGGGCGGCAATTTCCAGTGGCTTGCTCAAGCAGAAGTCCACTCCCGCGGGACGCTCCCCCGAGTCCACCATCATATTGCCAAAACCGGTCACCATAATGATTGGAACCTCACTTTTGGCGCGTATCGCGGCGACCAACTGATCCCCACCCAGATTCGGCATTCCTCTGTCCGCTACAACCAGATCAAACTTGCCTTCGCCGAATTTCTTCAGAGCTTCGCGCCCGTCCACTGCGGATTCCACGCTATGTCCGTCTCTCGTCAGAAAGTCTTTGATCAGCAGTCGCACCGCGGGGTCGTCATTGGCGACGAGTACGCGAAGAGAACGTGCGACCACCCTGTCGTCGGTTCGGTTCGTCGTTGTCGACTGTTCCATTTGCACGGGTAAGCGGATCGTAATTGTTGTCCCTCGGCCGAGTCCGCTGTGGATGTCGATGCGGCCCTCGTGGCGTTGGACGATACCGTACACCATCGCAAGACCCAAACCCGTGCCACTCTCCGCTTTAGTCGTGAAGAAAGGCTCCAAGGCTCGCCTTCTGATTTCCTCGGTCATCCCGGTTCCTGTATCGCTGACGGACATCGCTACCTGGTCCCCAAGCGCAATGGTTGACAGCGAAAGCGTTCCGCCGTTGGGCATGGCGTCAACACTGTTGAAGACCAGATTGGTCAAAGCAGTTCGCAAGTTCGATACATCGCCTTGAATCAGTGGGAGGTTGTCTGCGAGTTGCACCTGAAATTCTATGTTGCTGCCCTTAGCTTGCGCCACGTCTTTCCACCTGGGTTGTGTCATCGATATGACTTCCCTGACGATCTGGTTCAGGTCAACCTGCGACACGATTGCGTCTTCTCGGTGCCGGTAGAATTCCCTCAGTCGGTCCACCACTGCCGCGGCGTCCGCAGCAGAAGTATTGATCGAGCGCAAATAGTCGCTACTCTTTTCTCTATCGTCCAGTGTGTCGGGGTATTGGAGCAACAAATCGCTGTATCCCAAAATGGGCGCGAGTGCGTTATTGGAATCGTGCGCTATGCCGCTCGCCATTGTGCCCAATGCACGCAGGCGTTCTTGCTGCACAACTTGATGCTGGGTTTGCTGCAGTTCCAAAAGCGCCTCCTCAAGGCGATTGTTGGAATCTCTCACGGCTCTTTCGGCTGCTATTCGATCGGTGATGTCCACTCCGACGCAGATGATGCCCTCTGCGCTCCCGTCGATATCTGTGACGGGCGTGAAACGAGTTTCGAACGCCAGTCCCTCAGTATCTAGTGTCAAGGCGAACGTCTCGCCGGTAAGTGCTCGGCGATTGTCACGCAACACCTCGGGTGAATCGCCATACACCTCACTTATGGACTTGCCCACCAAGTCTCCAGGCTGCAAACCTAGCGCCTCGAGCCCTTTGCCCTCTGACAGCGTAATGACACCGTCTCGATCCAACGAATAAAGCAAAACCGGAGCTCCGGTGACCACGGTGTGCAGACGTTCAGCACCCTCCTGCAACTTTCGTTGTTGATCCAACAGGCGGTCGCGTCCACGCGCTATGACTTTGTCCGCCCTGGAGACGACAAGGAACAGAAAGGCGCCCATGCTCAAAGATCCGGCCAGAGCGAACCTTAGCGAATTCTGTCTGGTCGTAGCAAGATCATCCGTAACATCCTGATACATCTCCAACACGCCGATCACGTTGCCTTCCTGGGCCGCGCTCAGGGTAGCGTTTCTGATCGGAGAATATGTCGCGATGAGATCGAGGCGCGGTTCAGGATGCGCCGATCACCAAACAGGAGCGGCGAACGTCAGACCAATGCCAGCGGACGTTGTTAATTCCATTGTAACCATGAACGCTTATCTGCAAACTTGGCAGTTAAACGTCCACAGACTCTTGAATCGGCCCGTTTCGTGGTTGGCGACTTAGTCTCGACTGTACGGGCCGTCAGTCAGTCTACGATTATTGTTGCGCCTAGGGGGACGTGCATGGCTTTGCTCATGGCCGACGCTCGCTTGGTTTCGACCACACCGGTGCGTCAACTGGCTTGGGTCCAGCAGGAAATCCCCCTATCCAGGCTCGCAACCGAACTTCGGAGTGAGGATCGGATCGCAGACGGAACCTCGTCTTGTTCCCGCCAATCTGCGTCAGTGGTGGAACAGCCTGACTCCGTTGAAGACCATCGCCATCCCGTACTGATCGCAGGCGGTGATTACATCAGCGTCTCGCAGTGAATTGCCGGCCTGCACGACGTACTTCACGCCGGTTTTCGCTGCCCGGTCGATGTTGTCTCGGAACGGGATGAAGGCGTCTGATCCGAGGGTGACGCCGGTGAGCTCCCCGATCCACTCGCGTTTCGCCTCTGACGACAACCTCGAGGGCGGCGACGTGAACGTCGATCCCATCGCCGTCTCCTCTTCGTCCGTGAGATCGTCGCTGAGGAACTGATCGATGGCGTTGTCTCGGTCGGGACGGCCCGTGCCTCTCGGAAATTCCAGCGACATCACGTTCGGGTGCTGACGAAGCCACCATGTCTCGGCCTTGCTTGCCGCCAGGCGGGTGCAGTGAATCCGGGACTGCTGGCCGGCGCCCATGCCTATGATCTGGCCATCGATCGCGAGGCACACCGAGTTGGACTGGGTGTACTTCAGCGCCACCATCGATACAAGCATGTCAATCTTGGCCGAATCTGGCAGAACTTGTATGGCGGTCACGACGTTGGCAAGATCGTCCATGCTGGGGATGCGCGAGTCGCGCTGCTGCTCCATCCGCATGCCAAAGACATCCCTCGATTCGACCTCGGCGGGCTCGAAATCGGGGTCGGCTTCGATGATCAGGTACCGACCGCCCTTCTTGCCGCTGAGAATCTCCAGCGCCTCCGGTTCGTAGCCGGGTGCGATGACGGCGTCCGAAACCTCACGACGCAGGACACGTGCCGTCGAAACGTCAACAGTGTCGCTCAGCGCGGCGAAGTCGCCGTACGCTGACACTCGGTCGGCGCCTCTTGCACGAACATACGCGGTGGCCAACGGCGACAGCTCTTGGCTGCCGACGAACCAAGCTTTGCGCAGTGTGTCGCTCAGCGGACTGGCCACCGCCGCGCCGACGGGGCTGACGTGCTTGAAGCACGACGCCGAGGGCAGTCCGACCGCTCGCTTGAGCTCGATAGCCAGTTGCCAGGAATTCAGGGCGTCCAGCAGGTTGATGAACCCCGGCGCTCCGTTCAGAACCTTGATGGGCAGATCGCCCTCGCTCGAGGACAGGGCGGCGGCACCCTGATGGGGGTTCATGCCGTATCGCAAATGCAGGGTTTCTGGGCTCATTTGGCGAACCTTCCTTGCTTGATTACGGCGCTTCGCGTTACAGATTCTGGCCGAAAGTGGCGTGGGTCGAAAGCTAACCCCGGATCACTGGAATTATACGGGGCCGGCCGCCGAGATAGCCATATGCGGTCGTCTCGACATTCCGGTTGACGGCTCAATGCGGCTGTTCTACACTCGGCTCGACCCACCGAAAACGGTAGCAAAACTTGCCAGCCAGCAGCCATCAAAAGCTTTGGAGAGTGAGTCATGAGTGCACAACAAGCTCTGAATACAAACGTGCTCGTCGTCGGCTCAGGCGCCGTTGGCGTCGCCGCCAGCATCGAGGCGCGCGAGGCCGGCGCCAGCGTCCTGGTCATCGAGCAAGCTGACCACCTGGGAGGCGCGGCCGCGATTTCCGGCGGCGGATGCTGCCTGGCTGACACGCCGCTACAAAGGCAGAACGGCATCGAGGACTCGACCGACCTGGCGTTCGACGATTGGATTCGATTCGGCGGAGGGTCCGCGGACGAAGTGTGGGCGCGGTTCTACCTCGAACGGAGCTCGGAAGACCTGTTCGAATGGGCCGCCGCCAGAGGAGTCAACTGGCTCGGCGTCAACGGGAACGAAGGCAACACCGTCGCCCGATGGCATCGACCGGAAGGCGGCGGCGGCGGAATATGGCACGCTCTGCACGATACCGCCGTCGAGCGAGGCGTCGACACGTGGATGACCTCAACGGGCGCCAACGAGCTCATCGTCGACGACGGAAGGGTCGTCGGGGTCCGAGCCGGGCGCGGAGACTCGGGCGGCACGATCGACATAATGGCCGACGCCGTCGTCATGGGCACGGGCGGATTCGCATCGAATCTGGACATGCTCCACGAACACCGGCCCGATCTCAAACAGCACCGAATTCTCGAGGGATCTCACGTCGGGGCACAGGGAAACGGTCATCGCATTCTAGACAAGATGGGCAGCATCACCACGCATATGGACGAGGTCTGGTTCTACGTATTCGCGATCCCGGACCACAAGGACTCCAAGGGCAGGCGAGGACTGGTGGTTCGAGGGGTCCCTGACGGAATATGGGTTAACGCCCAGGGGGTGAGGTTCCACAACGAAGACCTGACCGGCGGGGCATCGGGCGCGCCGGCTGTGATGTCCCAGGACCCGGCGTTCTGCTGGTCGATCCTAGACAGCACGATGACCGACGGCATATCCGTGAGCGATCCTCAGTACTATGTGCCCGGTACGTCCCGCAACGACCCGGAGAAGGTCGCCAAGCTGATCGAAGAATCTCCCAGCATCGTTTCCGCCGACACACTTGAAGGGCTAGCAGACAAGATCGGCGTCCCTCCAGGGGCCTTCATCGAGTCAGTCAGCCGATACAACTCGGGGGTCGATCAGGGATTGGAGACGGACCCCGATTTCGGGCGGTCGCTGGCAAATCGACGGATGATCGAACGCCCGCCGTACTTCGCCCTGAACTTCGTGCCGCTTGCGCGCAAGAGTTTCGGCGGGATCAAGACCAATCTCCGATGTCAGCCGTTGGACAAGCACTATCGACCCATACCCGGCGTGTACGCTGCGGGCGAACTCGCGGGCATGGCGGGCGGCCACATAAATGGAAAGAACGGCCTCGAAGGCACGATGCTAGGTCCGTCGCTGTTCAGCGGCAGAGTCGCCGGAGCATGGGCGGCGAAAGAGGCGGGATTCGGAGACGGCTTCACGGAGGTCGCCGACCGCGACTAGGCGGGATGTCAACAATCCGATGACCAGGCTCGCATACATCATCGATCTAGTCCCAACCTGCTTGGGCACAGGATACTACTCGGGCGAGATTTGTCTCCCTGCGGGCCTCAGATCCTTCACTCCGTTCAGGTTGACAGGTTGGCGTCTGCCGCGAGATTTCGATAATCGATGACGGCTGGCGGAAACACACGATCAACTCAATGTTTCTCTCCATCCGACTCAAGCAAACCGGCAAGGAGTGTGAGTCATGGCGGATTGGCCTATTATCACGAAGATTCAACTGACCCGATACAGCGTCCCCGTGAAGGACCTGGCGAGCGATCTGGCATTTTCCGCGGGTCAGTTCTACGAACCCGGAAGCGTCTCTTATCGGAACGTAATGAGGATACAGGTCCACACCAATGAGGGCATCACCGGCGAGCACGTCAGCGGCGCGCCCGCGATCGTCGAACAGATCCGGATGTTCTCGCCGTTCCTGATCGGCAAGAACGCGCTCGAAAGGGAGCTTTTCTACAACCAGGCGAAGATGATCCTGCGCAAGAACGACCGCATGGGGATAGGGCCCGTCGACGTCGCCCTCTGGGACCTTGCGGGCAAGATCCACAACGCTCCCGTCTATCGCCTTCTGGGCGGCTACAGGGACAAGCTGCCGACGTACGCCAGCACGTATCACGCCGACCGCCAGCCCGACGGGCTGAGCTCGCCGGAAGGATTCGCCGACTTCGCGGAGCAGTGCCTCGACCTGGGCTATCCTGGATTCAAGATCCACTCATGGGGCGCCGCGCCGATACAGTTGGAGATCGACACAGTGCACGCCGTCGGCAAGAGGGTGGGCGGGAAGATGGCGCTCATGATCGATCCTTGCTGCGCCTACAACACCTATGGCGAGTCGTTGCAGGTCGGCCTAGCGTGCGACGACGAAGGTTATTACTGGTACGAGGACCCGCTGAAGGACGGGGGTGTATCGTTCAGCGCGTACCGCAGGCTGCGGCAGTCGCTGAAAACGCCAATCCTCCAAGGGGAGCACCTGCATCTGGTGGAGGCGCACACAGACATGGCGATTGCCGACGCGACCGACTTTTGGCGGGCCGACCCCGACTACGACGGCGGGATCACCGGCGTGATGAAGATCGCCCACGCGGCGGAAGGCCTCGGGATGGACATCGAACTGCACGGCGCGGGACCGGCGCAACGCCACTGCATGGCCGCGATTCGTAACTCCAACTTCTACGAGATGACGCTCGTGCATCCGAAGGTGCACACCGCGAAGTGCATTCCCCAACTCAACGGGTACGAGGATCGGCTGGACTCGATCGACAAGGACGGTTGCGTTCCGGTGCCGCAGGAGCCCGGTCTAGGGGTCCAGTTCGATTGGCCGACCGTGGAGAGGTACAGGGCCGACGAGGTGGTGATCGAGTAGAGCCGGCAACAGTCATCAGTGGGAAGCTTCAAGGCGCCCGGATCCCGGCGCCTACGTCGTCGAGATGACTCATCTGAGTCAAGGATGTACGCGGTGGTTCGACAGGCTCACCACGAACGGATTGTTTGACCGCTCACCACGAACAGATAAACCCATCACTCACTTCAGACAGAAATACCTGCCGCATAACACGAAGTGGGAGTCCTCGCGCATTGCGCGGGGTATTCAGCGTTAATCGATCTATCTCCGACGCCTTTTCCGACGCAGCATGAACAGGCCGATGATCACGGCGACTGCCAGTATCTTGACGATGCGCTGTCGTTCGTCGAGGGAGACGTATCTCGTCTCGCCCGCGGTGATCTCGATGAAGCCCATCGGCGTGATTTCGACGCCGCCTCCGCCTCCACCGCCGAATCCTTCTTTGTCAGCCGAATCTTCGGATTCTTCGCTCACCCCTTCGCCTCCGCCGGCGCCGAAGCCGTACCGGACTTTGGCAACGGAGATGATTGTCTTTCCTTCAGCCTCCACTGGGTCACCGTAGACCGTCGCGGCCGACGCCGATGTGTGGAGCCGGTCCGCGATGGAGTCCAACAGATGGCGCACGGTCGTCAATCGCCCTCTCCCGTGGCGTCTTCGCCGACGCTTGTGGCATCATTCGGACCCTGCCGGAACATGTGCTTGACGCGATCCAGAATTCTGTGGCCAACGTCGTACTTGGACATCAGCGGCACCACCTCGATGCCGCCCTCGCGGTCGAATAGCATCACGCGATTCGTGTCCGTGGCGAACCCGCTGTCTGTGGCGGTGACGTCATTCGCCGCGATCAAGTCCAAGCCCTTGGACACCAATTTCGTCTGGGCGTTCGCGATCAGATCTTCGGTTTCGGCCGCAAAGCCGACTTTTACCAGCTTGTCGGAAGGGAGCCCGGCGATGATGTCCGGGTTCTTGGTGAACTCGAGGGTCCACTCGTTAGAGGCGCTCTTTTTGATCTTCTGATCCGCCGTCTCGACCGGACGCCAGTCCGACACGGCAGCGGCCATGACCACCACGTCCGCGTCGTCTATCTCGGCCGTAATTGCCTTCTGCATGTCCAGGGCGGATTGCACTTTGACGACGCGCACTCCGATCGGGTCGGGAAGCGCGGTGGGCGCGGTCACCAGCACGGCGTCACCGCCCCTGTCTCTGGCGGCCTCGGCTATGGCGTATCCCATCTTGCCCGACGAGTTGTTGGTAACCACTCGAACTGGGTCGATGGCTTCCTGAGTCCCGCCTGCGCTCACGACGACTTTCCTGCCCGCCATGTCGCCGGTTTTCCCGAGAGCCAGCGTTATCCAGCCCATCAACTCCGCGGTCTCGACCATCCGGCCTTTACCGACCAATCCTGATGCCAGCCTGCCCGTCGCCGGTCCCACGATTGTTACGCCTCGCCGTTGGAGGGTCCGAACGTTTTCTTGGGTGGCCAGGTTGCCGTACATGTGAGCGTCCATCGCGGGCGCCACCAAAACCGGGGCGCCGGTGGCCAGGATCGTCGCAGTGAGAGCGTCGTCCGCCAGTCCGTGGGCGAGCTTCGCGATGGTGTGAGCGGTGGCGGGAGCGACGACGATCAGATCGACGCGTTCGGCAACAGCCACATGGTCGATGCTCAACTCTGATTTCGGGTCGAACATGTCCTCCGACACCGGACGATGCGTGATCGAACTGAACGCCAGGGCGGTAATGAACTCTCGAGCCCCTCGCGTAAGGATCACGTCCACGCTCGCGCCGGATTGCGTGAGCTTGCTTGCCAGGTCGATGGCCTTGTAGCAAGCGATGCTGCCGGTCACGCCCAGGCCTATGAATTTGTCTTTGAGGATGTCTGTCATAAAATAGACCTGGTGTCAGTCGCTGTTCATTGAATGGATGAGCCTGAGCCCGGTCAGCGTCAGGTTTGGGTCGACGGTGTCGAAAACATCGACCTCTTTTGCCACGATTCGCGCGAGACCGCCCGTGGCAACGACATTGGAACCGCCTCCCAACTCTTTGTCAAACCTGGCGACCATGCCAACGACCAAATCAGCATAACCCAGCACCAAACCTGACTGAAGAGAATGGACGGTGTTCTTGCCGATAGCCGCCGGCGGACTCGTCAGCTCAACGCGACGGAGTTGCGCGGTGGTGTGGAACAATGAGTCGGCCGCGATCTGGATGCCGGGCGCGATGGCGCCGCCCAGATAG
>CEPV01064632.1_pt1 | contig 13002 bp, 12 predicted proteins | sample 530451 | NCBI WGS metagenome assembly CEPV01 (sample SAMEA2620097, study PRJEB7988) | marine metagenome | isolation source: saline water (ENVO:00002010), including | reverse complement strand
TTAGCTGCGCGACAGCGCGCCGTTTACGGGGCGGATTCTCCTAGCGAACGCGCTTTCGCAGCACGATTCGTTGACCCATGACCAGGAACAGGATGGCGGGCGCGAACAGCATCCACATGAGCGGTGACGGTCCAGGCAGGAGAACCGTTTCCTCCGGATTGCCGGGATTGTAGTAGACCGTGGTGACTTCACCGGTGGGAAATCGATCGACTAACCTCTGGGCAGCTTCAAAGGAGAGCAGGGCCTGATCGCTGTAGTAGATGCTATGGCCGCTGTAGGAGGTCCCTGCGATCTGGTAGCGATAGGTGACATCGGGACTGTAGAAGGCGCCACCCGTAGCTCCGAGACTGGCAGTAGCAAACTCTATCTCTGAGGAATAGACCATGCCCACCGTCGTGTTCCAGGAACGGGTGGTGAACGCGTTGCCGGTGATCCAGCCATTCCACAAGAGTCCGGCCCCACCGACCAGCAGCAGAGCCCAACCCAGCAGCTTGTGGTAATCGATGCGACCAGAGTCTTCGTTGACCATCACGCAGGGCAGGGGAGTAAAATCGCTCCCCGACGCGCACTGTTCTCTCTACGACTGTCTGCGTCTGCGCATGGCACTGCCTTCCAGGGCCTTGCTCATATCGAGGATCTTATCGCTGTTTTCCAGCAACTTCTCGTAACTGGCATCGACGCCGAGATCCACACCTTCGTTGCTGAATACTGCCGAGACCGAAAAGCGTCCGCCGGATCCCTGAATCACCTTGCCGGTGGGCGCATCATCGCTGCACATGAAAAGCACGGCCGGAGAGACCAGCGCGGGAGAGCGTTCCGGGGGCGGATTGTCGATATCCACCTCGGCCCTCCCCGGAACTGTGGCGGTCATCCGGGTGGCTGCGCCGGGTGCAAGGCAATTGACCTTGATGTTGTGCGATGCGCCTTCCAGGGACAGCACGTTCATGAAACCCAGCATGCCCATCTTGGCGGCACCGTAATTGGACTGTCCGAAGTTTCCGTAGATGCCGGAACCGGAACTGGTGAAGACGATGCGACCGTAGTTCTTCTCGTACATGATGGGCCAGGCCGCATGGGTAACATAGGCCGTGCCTGACATGTGTACTTGCATGACCAGATCGAATTCATCCAGGGTCATATTCTTGAAAGATTTATCGCGCAGGATGCCGGCGTTGTTCACCAGAATATCGATCGTGCCGAACGCATCCACAGCGTCGGTGATCATGCTGCGGGCGCCCTCCCGATCCGCGACGGACGCCTTATTGGCGATCGCGACCCCACCGGCCGCCTCAATCTCCGCCACTACGTCGTCGGCCATATCGCCCGACCCGGACCCGTCGACGGTGCCACCCAAGTCGTTGACCACCACTTTGGCACCGCGTTCAGCCAGTGCGATGGCGTGACATCGACCCAGTCCACCACCTGCGCCGGTCACCACGGCTACTTTACCTTCAAAATCACTCATATCTCCCTCCACCGGTTCATTGGATCCTGGACAGCAAACTTAGCACATTGAAAGTGGCAACAGAAGACCGTGTTTGCCGGTTAGCAAGGTATTGAATTAATTGACTTTATTGTGAATAAGGCGAGCGTTGCCAGCGCGTCGATCAGTCCCCGTCGGTGGTGCTGGCGCAGGCTCCGAACTGGTGATTACACTTCGTGCAACACCACTCCGGCGCTTTTTCGTAGTTTTCGCAGCAGCCGCCGAGGACCGCCTGATTGGATTCCAGATCCAGATTGATCTCTTCGGAACAGGCGGGATGACCATAGAGAACTGCGGCCACTTTAGCGGAACCACAATTGGGGCAGAGAGGCGCTTTTATCTCCAAAACAGCGGATTCAGTGCTCATATCCAGGCCCTCAATATTGTAATTATTGGGTGAATACATGCTGATTGTAACCAAAGCACCTGCCTGCGTCTGCAATAAATTGCCTATACAACAGAATCATTCCAAGGCAGTATTCACGCTGTCTTTGACGAAAAACCGATCATTCAGGGAGATCGCTATGAGAAGGCTACCACTTACGCTGCTATCCGCTCTCATCGTCGTTTCTACGGCCCTTAGTCCATCGCTGATTCAGGCGGAGGAATCGAAGGTCAAGAAACTGACCGGGATTTTCAAGCGGGATGGCGATAGCAAGGAATCCAAGAAAGAGATCAAAGCAAGCAAGCGACCCGATCTTCGAGCGCTCTTTGCCGAGAACGAGACCCAAACGCTGCTGGAGAAGTTCTGGGGTGAGAATAAGCAGTTGGAGGTAGAGGATGAATGGCATCAGCTGATTCAGGAGCATTCGCGCACAGCGCGGCAATACAACCAGAGCGCGCTGTACGCCAATCCCAATATCCAGGCGTTCGTCAACAATTTGGGACAGTCACTGATACCCCGGGAAGCTGATCGGGAAGTGATTCTGACCTTCAAGATCCTGCAGGATCCCGTCCCGGAAGTGTACGCCCTCTCCACCGGGACCGTGTTTATCACCACCGGTATGCTGTCCATGATGGAGAACGAGTCACAGCTTGCCTTTGTACTTGCCCATGAGGCCGGCCACATCTTGGCAAACCACCACCTTTTGGAGGTCGTAACGCAGAACAAGAAAGAGACACGCAGCAAGCTGACGGGCATGGTACTCAACGCGATGTCGGACAGCGGCGTTGCCAGCGGCGAGGAAGCTTTCCTGGCGGCAGCGATCTATGGCATGGCCTCGGCGTACGGCAGCGTGAAGTTCAGCGAAAAACTTGAAAAGGAAGCGGATCTCATCGCCTTGGAACTGACTCTGCGCCACGAATATGACATTCGCGACTCCGAAAGCCTGATTGCAGAACTGGGACGTATCAGTCGCAACAGCAGTCCGGAGGTCGGCCTTTCCTTTGCATCCAATCCGTATATGCTGGAGAAGAGGGCCAAGACCATAGGCACTCACTTGAAGGTGGCGTTTCAGCCTGCCATCGACAAGGTGTTGGATCAGGAAGGATTTAAGCTGGCATCGCCACGTTACAACCAGTTGATGTCGGAAGTGAAACGAGACAACGGCTACTGGGCGCTGCAATCCGATCTCTTTGCCATCGCTAAATCAAACCTGGAGAGTGCCGCAGAGATTCGCACCGACGATCCCTATACCATGTATTCTCTTGGTCTGCTGTATCGAGCCATCGCACGATCCCCGGAGGATCGTTTCAAGGCGGTGCGCTATTTCAAAAGCGCCGTGCAGTTCGACAGTGGCAGACACCAGTTTCCGGCGGCTCACCTGCAATATGCCGTTGAGTTGATCAATATGGATGATCCCGGTGTCAGTACTGAGATTCAACATCATCTCAAAACCTATGTCACTTTGTTCCAACGGCAAAACAAAGGTAACCTGCCGCCAGAGATGCACTTCGTCTATGATTATCTTGCGCTGAGCGGTGAAAAAGGCTGGGTGGCACTGCCGGTGACCAATATCAGTACGGGGTATCCCTATCAGTATACGGGTGATGCCTCCATCGACACGCTCTCCAGCACACCGCTTAAGAGTGGCAAACTATGAGAATTGTCGCCGCAACCCTAACGGCGCTACTCTGCTGGCAGACAGCCGTTGCTGGTGAGATCTCGCTGGAACTGCCCCAGGTAGGTTCCGCCCGTTATACGGAAGGAGTGGTACAGGTGCTCGCTCCGCAGAGCATTAAAAAGGCGTACATACACATTCCTGGATCAGGAAACGCCAAGGTCTATACCAAGATCAATGCACTCGGTGTGGGCACGATACAGTCCCTGCGCGCTAAGAAAGATGAGCTGCTTACCGTGCTGGATCTAAGTATGCATGCCGGCAAGTACGCCCTTGAAGCCGGAGCCAATACCATAGAGGTGAAGGTGGTTCCGAGGGATGGTTCCGAAACCCTCTACAGTCGTTGGGCGATCGTTGCGCCAAAACCCAAAGCTGTTGCCGTAACGCCCATAATAAGGCGTGCTGTCATCACGCCCGGTACCATTGCAGAACGTCTGAAAATGGAACCTTTGGAACTCAAGGTTAGCGGTGCCGACGGCGGGAGCCAGTTGCTGACGAGTCAGGTTACGGACGCGGAGCGATTGATCGTCAGTGGCAGTCTTTCCGGAAGCACTGCCGCTACCAAAGTGAGGATTCAGAGAGCAGGGGCAGGTGTTGGAGGAGGCGGCACAAGGGGTCTGGGTATCACCGTAAAAAGTGACTTCAGAGAAACGGTGGACCTGGTATCCGGTGCCAACGACTTTGAAATAGTGATATTTGAAGGTGAGGTGCCGCAAGTCACCTATGGTATCACCGTCATTAGAAGCAACGATCAAGCTCCCCCATCGCTTGAAGGGAGAAAGTGGGCTGTCGTTATCGGCATCTCTGATTATCTTAACGACAGCATGGGGATCACCGATCTGGATTACGCGGACGACGATGCGCTGGCTTTCCGGGACTTTCTCCTCTCCAGTAAAGGTGGCAGCTTCTCCACAAGTCAGATCAGCGTGCTGGTGAACGAGCAGGCTACCGCACAGAACATTCGCACCGCATTCTTCAACTTTCTCGCCAAGAGCCAACCGGAAGATCTGGTCATCATCTTCTTTGCCGGCCACGGTTCTCCCGATCCGGTCAATCCGGACAACCACTATCTGTTGGCATACGATACCGATCCATCCAATATGGGTGGAACTGCGGTGCCGATGTGGGACCTGCGCAACGTGCTTGACTTCACCATCAAGGCCAAAACGGCAATCGTATTTGCAGACGCCTGTCACAGCGGCAGTGCCGTACAGTCAAGCGTCAAGGCGTATCAATCGGAGCTCAACTTCGTCAACAAATATCTGGAAAGTCTGGCAAGGGAAGGCGGGCGGATGGTAGTGACTGCAGCGCAGGCAGATGAATTCTCCTTCGAAGACAGCAAGTGGGGAGGCGGTCATGGCATCTTCACCCATACGCTGCTCACCGGGTTGAAGGGAGATGCGGACTATGATGGCAATGGGACGGTTACCGTCGCTGAAGCGTTGGACTATATCGAGAAGACCATACCCAAGCAGACAGAGGACCGACAGCACCCTTCCTACCGCAAATCAGAAGTGAACCCAACCTTGCCCCTCGGTCAGTTAGTCAGCGACTGATGCTGCAGCATCATATGAGCTGAGACATGATGCAACCATGAAACTGAAGCTGCTTCTGTCTCCGCTGACCAAGGCTGCCTATTTTGCCGACTACCTGGACGTGGCCCGTGCTGAGTTCCTGGCACACTACCCAGCGAGTGAAGCCAAGCTGCAGCGGCAGGCTACGCTTGATTTTCTGAATGTCGAGCTGAATGAGGAGGAGCTACCGCAGCTGTCTCGGCTCAGCTTCGTTCAGGGGATATTTGAAGCGGACGCAGATAAACTGGTTCCAGTGAACCAGGAGCCGGGGTTCGTCTTGCCCGAGGAGTTGGTTTACGCTGCCAAGTACCAGGGCAAGACCAACGAGTTGGTTACGCAATTAGCCATCAACATCGGGCTTGTTTACGCTTCGATCAGAAGCGGCGAAGTACCCCAGTTGCTGGATCCCATGGCCGGAAGAGGCACAACGCTGCTGTGGGCACTCAGATATGGCATGGACGCCCGGGGTATCGAGCAGGATGAAAAAGCTCTGGTGGGGCTGCACCAGCATGTAAAGAAACAGACTAAGCTGCATCGCATCAAGCATCAGCACAGTCAAGGCTTTATCGGCAGAAGCAACAAGCGGGGCCGGGGAAAGTTCGATCAGTTTCAGTTCTCCGAGCGAATTCTGCGACTAACTATAGGAGACAGTCGCGAAGCGGGTAAGCTTGTGCAAGGCAAACGCTTTCATCTGCTGGTCTGCGATCTGCCCTATGGCGTTCAGCACGTGACGACGGCCGGCACGCGAGACCCACTGCCGGTTATCAGGGAGTGTGCCCCCGCCTGGGTCGATTGCCTTCGCAAGGGTGGCGTCTTGGTGCTGGTATTCAACTCGTACCAACCGGCCCGCAGCGATCTATTGCAGCTCTTTACCGAGCTGGGATTGCAGCCTCAGGACTTCAGCGCACCACATCGCATGAGCGAGTCGATTCTGCGCGATCTGGTGGTATTGACGAAAGTCCGATAAGGCCTAAGTGGCGAGGACCTCGGCGATCTTGTCGGGTAGTTCCTGCAGGCTGAACGGCTTCTGCAGGAAAGCATTGCAGCCGCGGGTCATGATCTCTCGCGCCTGTTCGTTCAAGCTATAGCCGCTGGACAGGATCACTTTGACCTCGGGGTTGATCTCTTTCAGGTAATTGTATACCTCACCCCCGTTCATGCCCGGCATAATCATATCCAGAATGACCAGATCGATCTCCGCCTTGTGCTCTTCGTATGTTGCGATGGCTTCCGATCCGCTGGTGGCAATGTACGCATCGAAACCCAGCCTGTTCAGCATACCCTTGCCAAGTGCCGCGATCGGTTCTTCGTCATCCACAAACAGGATGGTCCCGGTTCCAGTGCTGATGGTGTCAACCGGTTTGGTCTCGGTGATCTGTTCCTCTCGCGTCGCGGGCAGATAGAGATAGAAGGAAGTCCCCATGCCCAGTTCACTTTGCACATTGATGAGGCCGTCGTGATTCTTAATGATGCCGTAGGCGGAGGCAAGGCCAAGCCCGGTTCCCTTGCCGAGGTCTTTGGTGGTAAAGAAGGGTTCGAAAATGCGATCCTGAGTCTCCCGGTCCATGCCGCTGCCATCATCGATGATGGAGATCTGCACGTACTCGCCGGGTTCGAGCTGGATCGGCGCGATAAACTCCTTGTCCAGCACTACATTCTTGGTCTGCAGGTAGAGACTGCCGCCTTCAGGCATCGCCTGCCACGAGTTGATAAACAGGTTCAGGAGTACCTGTTCGATCTGGGAACTGTCCACCTTCACGGCCCAGATATCCTCCTGATACTTGCTGAATATCTCGATCTCTTTGTGAGTGCGACCAAACAGATCGGCGGACCCGCCCAACAGTTTGTTTAGGTCCGTATTCTTTACATCGTATTGACCGCCTCTGGCGAAACCCAGTAGTTGCCTGTTCAGGTCCGCCCCCCGCTTGACCTGGGTCTCGATATTACCGAGCATGCCGTGGTGGGGATGAGTCTCATCCAAGTCCGTGAGCATCAAGGCGGTGTTACCTTCGATGCTCATCAGCAGATTGTTAAAGTCGTGGGCAATGCCACCGGCAAGGGTGCCAACCGCCTGCATTTTCATCGCCTGGCGAAGTTGAGCCTCGAGCTGTTTCTCCTCCCCCTCGGCTTGCATGCGATTGAATTCAGAAGCGGTGCTCATGGCGAACAAATTGGCCACCTGGCCGTACAACTCGCTCAGAATCATCGGCTTTTTGGCCATCACACCCATAATGCCCACTGGGATGCCGTCAGGACCGTTGAAAGCGACCCCGAGATAGCTCTCGATCTGCTCGGATGCCAGCAGTTCATCCTTGGGGAACAGTCCCTGCACGTCGTCCGCATAGACGCAGAGTCCTTCGGCGACGGCCTTTTCCGCAGCGGTATCCTGCAGAGGATGCGTTAAGTTTTCCTGCAGGACGCCGTTCTTCAGGTAGATGACTGTGCGCACTGTGTTGTCTTCAAGCAGTTCGGACACGAATGCGTGACTTGTTGCGAGGATCTGATTCAAACGTGTGGTTAGCTCCAGCAGCAGCTTCTCACCACTGTGTTGATGCGTCCCCTCGATAATTCTGTTAACCGCCTCGTTTAACAGCTTGCTGTCGGTGATATCGAACTGAATTCCGAACATCTTGCTCGAATGGTCTATCTGATCCTTCATCACGCTGCCGATATTCTTGAGCCAGCGCATGGAGCCGTTCTGCAGCCGTACACGGTAGTCGCAGTCCAGGTTGGATTGGTGCTCGATTGCCTGCTCGACCTGTTCGCGAACGGATGCCTGGTCTTCTGCATAGATAACCGAAAACCACTGCTCGTAATTCGGTTCGACTGCGCCCCTTCGTAGCCCCAGCAACTTAAAGTTCTCGTCCGACCAGACAAACTTACCCGTATCGAGGTCCCATGACCATGCGCCGGCGTGGCTAGCCTGGAAGACCATGCGCAGCCGTTCTTCGCTCTCCTGCAAGGTCTCCTCGGACTGGACGCGTCTTTCGATCTCAAGCTGCAGTTGCCTGTTGGCATCTCGATATTGGGCGGTACGCTCAGCTACCTTCCGCTCGATCTCAGCATAGGCTTGCCGCAGATCGTCATCCGACTTCTTCTTCTCGGTAACATCGCGTGCCACAGAATAGGTTACGCCAAGCGCCGGAATCGGCATGGAAGTCCAGGATATCCATTTGTATGAACCGTCACTGCAACGGTAACGATTCTGAAGCAGCAATACCGGTTCGCCCTGCTTAAGTTGTTCCGCGGTAGTCCGCGTCGCTGCGATATCATGGGGATGCACGAAACTAGAATAGGACTGATGCAGCAGTTCCTCGCTTGCATAGCCCAACGTCTTCGCGAATGCCTTGTTGACCCGTTTGAATTGGCCCTGTAGATCGGTGATGCACTGCATGTCCGCAGAGAGATCGAACAGATGACCCAGTTCCTCCTCGGACTGCTTGAACTCATTCGTATCGCGCAGCTGCGTTCGCAGCGCTGCGTTGCTGCTCTTCAGCTCAGCAACTTCCTGCGACAGAACCTTGTTGTCAAGAAGCAGTTCTTCAGCCGTCTTCTGATCGTGGCGCACTTCTTCTGATCTTTGCCCTGGATCGGGTCTGTCTGGCATGCTCATCCCTGCAATGCTGTCGAAGACGGTTAACTTATCCCTGTTCTTTCGATGAGAATTTGAATCTCTGCTGGTAGGATTCCCTGGGAAACAGCAATAATGACTCAGTTGCCGAGAAATGAATTATCTTTTTGGATCGCCGCAACGCTGTATTCGCCTAACATAGCATTATCCGTGGGTTTTTCAATCGTATCGATCGATATTGTCGGATAATTTCATTCGCGTGGAAGTTGCAGGAGACAGATGTAACGATGTTAAGGCGCGCGCTGGCCAGGGTCGTGGTGGTTGCCGCAATCTCATTGCTGCTGATCTGGCTCGGGTCGCCTTACCTGACCACCCGGTTGCTCAGCAGGCAGGTCGCCTCCGTGGGGTGGCAGGTCGACCGGTTGTCGCTGCAGCGACCAACTGCTCTTGGCTGGCGATGGCCGCTCGTGCGCTCTTCATCTATCGATGAGCGAACCGCCATCGCCGCGTCGAACGTTCAGTTGCGTGCGAGGGCCACCGGTCTAGAGCTGAAGGTGGAACGGCTCACCGTCGACATGGCGTCGAGCGAACAGCGGCAGGATCGGTATCCGGTCCGTTGGCTGTCTTCCTACCGGCGTATCCTGCCATGGCTTCCTGCCAGCGGGCAGATCGATACGCTGAAGCTCTGTCTGCCCGAGTGTGTCAGCCTTCAGTTGATCTGGCGACGACAGAGTGATGGCTTGGCAGTCACAGCACGGCTGCGGGAATCCAGTATCGATGAGATTCACCTGCTGGCCGATGAGAGCGGCGTGGACCTCGAGATGTTTAAGGCCGGTAGCCGTCCCTTCTTTGTTACCTTGCGGGCGGGGCTCGAGGGTGACGAGTCGATGCAGCTCAGCGCTGAGATGCTGCTTGTTCGCGACGACTGGTTTCAGGCACTTACAGGAGAGCTACCCTTGCCGCGAGGTCTTGATCTCGACTGGCGAACCCTCGACATTCGGTATCGTGGTGATCTGCTGTTGGATCGCGTCGACACCCCCGCGATGCTGCTGCAGAAACTGCGAGGCACAGCCGACCTCAGTTGGTCGGGTGGTTGGCAATGGCATGGGCCAGCGTTCTCGTTGCTCGCCGACGCCGCACATTCCGCAACTCTATCGATGGACCAGGACGCGGCGCAGATTGACTTACGGCCCTCTTATGAAGCGACGCTGCGATTGTCCGATCTGACAGCATTACGGGTCACTACCCTCGGTGGATTCCTGTGCCGCTATCGATACGCGCCAAACTCCCTCGCCTGCCAAGGTGACGAGGTGGCGATCACGGGTCCTTTAGGAATCAGGGACCTCTACGTGGAACTCCTAGTCGACCAGTTCCAACTCGCGCAGCTGCTGAATACCACTCCATCAGCCGCCGTCGATGTCGATCTGCTCGTGGCCGACTCTGAGCGGCAGTGGATGAACGGCAGGGTGAGAGTCGATCTGGCGGATGCTGAAATGACGATCGTTGCCGAGGAGTTGGTTGTCGCTGAAGTCCCGCTGAGCAGAGCGCGGCTGAGCTATTCGACCGCTGCCAGGCAGGGAAACCTGACAACCGAGTACCGTGGCGAGGTGACTCCACTGAATGCGTGGCTGCCGGGGAACTTCAGCGGGTCGGTCGACATTGAACTGGTGGCGGGCTGGCAGGGACCCCTGCAGGGGGACTGGTTGCGATGGCCACTCAGCACTGAGCTGAGCATGACGGCCGACAATCTAACTGCCGAGGTACAGGACAACCACCTTAGTGGCGGTCAACTGCAGCTCAAGCTGCAAGGTTGGCCGCGCCTTGCCAGCCCAGAGCCGGCCCACATGAGCTGGGCCAACGTCGACGTGGGTTTTGCGGTCGCGGACCTCGCGACGGAGTTCGACGTTTCTGCGGATGCCGGCAATGGGCGGATTGACGTTGAGGGGATCTCACTCGTTGCGCAAGCCCTGGGTGGAAGGATCAGCAGCGACGACTTTCGCTTCAACCTGCCCGCTGCAAACGGCAGCCTGACCATCGACCTGCACGAGCTGGAGTTGCTGCAGATACTCTCCCTGGAAGATGAAGAGTTTCACAGCGAAGGAAAACTTATCGGCACAATTCCTGTCAGAATAGTGCAGGGAAACGTAATTGTGGAACACGGAACGGTAGCGACGGTAGCGCCGGGAGGGCTCTTACAGTACAACCCCAGTGAGTCGGTTCTGAAACTGGCTGAGTCCAGTGAGCAGATGTCCACGGTGCTGACCACCTTGAAGAACTTCCATTACGACTCTCTGGATGCGGAACTGAATTACGCAGGTGATGGGTTGTTGCGCATGGATACCGCCCTCAAAGGACACAATCCGGATTTCGAGGAGGGGCGGCAGATACACTTCAATCTGACTATCGAGGAAGATATCATCGCACTGCTGAAGAGCCTGCAACTGAGTGACCGGCTTACGGATCAGATCGAAGATCGCATGCAATAACCAGGAGGATTTTCATGGCGACACTGAAGCAACGCCACACAACTAACGTGTGGCCAAAGCTACGCCACACGATTGCGTTGTGGCTGCTGGTCATCTTGGTCGTGTCCTGTACACCGACCGTGCAGGTAGCGCCACCTACGGAACCCATCACCATCAATCTCAATATCAAGATTGAACACGAGATCAAGATCAAAGTGGATAAGGAACTGGATGACCTGTTCGAGTCTGAAAGTGACCTTTTTTAGGAGGCAACATGGCAATACAGGTTAGATTCAAGATGATCCGTTTGGCCACATTGTTGTTGATCCTGTCGGGTGTCACAGCGGTCGCCTGGGGTAGCCCACTTTCCGATGCCAAAGAAGCGGGACTGGTACAGGAGTCAGTCGATGGGTATGTCACCAGTGCGAAGGGTGCCTCGAAGAGAATTCAGGAGCTGGTGAACGATGTCAATAAGCGTCGACGTGCAGCGTATCAGAAGATCGCTGACAAGAACGGCATCAGCATAGAACAGGTCGGCCGTGAATCCTACGTGCGACGTCATAGGCAGTAGTCCCAACATGAGCGGTCACGCCGGATACCGCTTTGGCCAAGCACTCAATCAGGCTTGACGACCTCGTCCAGCAGGAACAGATCCGTTAGCAATGCGCGCAAGTGGATGGATCCGTTTAGATTGTCGATCAGTTGTGAGCTGATGCGGTGCTGGGCCAGCGCCAGCCCGATTGCAGCTCGCGAATTGCTGGCGTCTGCAGCCAATACCCCGACAAAAGTCATGCCGCTCGAGTCCCGTTCGGAATCGCCGCTGAACTCCTTGGCGGCGATCTCGTCCAGTCCTTCCAGCGCACCATACAGCTTCTGCAGGAACTGCGCGATCTCCGAATTCTCGTCGTCCCCCTCCCGCCCTTGGGCAGCATAGGCGAGCATAAACTCGTACGCCTCCTCGATGCAGTCGATTCGCTCTGCTAAATCAGATTGTATGCTGTTCATGGGCTTGTCTCACTGGTCGCGTTCGACCCCTCGGGATTCCAAAGTGCCGGATCATGGTGGTTGGTATATTCATCTACGCTGATCCACCCCCGGATCATAGAGCGCGTATAGAACAGCTTTTCCGGTCGAAATGCAAAATAGACGTGCATCATAATCAGGCTGATGGAGAAAAGAGCTGAAAACCCATGCAGTACGTAGATGTATCCCCACACCTCCTGAGAGAGCAGATAGGGATTGCGTTGCCACAGGGGAGAGTCGATTTTGATCAGCATGATCAGACCCGTGACGATGCCAAGCAGCACCACGATGAGCATGGCAAGGTGGTACAGTTTCTGGGGAATCGAGTATTTGCCCGGCAACCCGACCGGAACAGCCCCGCCGCTTAGTTCGCGCGTCAGCGCCTTGCACTGCTGCACGATCTCGATCCAGCCGATCCACATGAATTTGATGCGCTTGTGCCAGATGACCCGGAATACATGTAGCAGCACTCCGGCTGTGAGCAGGATGCCAGTACACCAATGGATCAGCACCCACGGGAACTTGATATCGAGGACGGGTAGCAGGCTGGTACCCAGCAGGATCAGCATGCAGCTCGACAGCAGCCAATGCTGAAATCGGTCCATGGGTGTGTGTCTCTGCAGCCGATCCGCGCCTGCCCTTTGCCCCCCCTTCACTTTAGATCTGTCTGCTGTTGTCCACTGCGACCGTTACGTCGAATGATGCGCAGATAGATAAGGTGCAGACAGATAAACAGCAGCCCGGCGCTGAAGAATACCCACAGCAGGTCCCAGGAGACCCCTTCCAGAACCCGCTGACCCCAGGGGTTGCTGCTGTAACGGAACAG
>CEPV01003680.1_pt1 | contig 13035 bp, 12 predicted proteins | sample 530451 | NCBI WGS metagenome assembly CEPV01 (sample SAMEA2620097, study PRJEB7988) | marine metagenome | isolation source: saline water (ENVO:00002010), including | reverse complement strand
TGCAAAAATGAGAAATCAGAAATTGCAAGAGTTATGAAATCGTACATCAAATCTCATTAACAGCAATATTTATAAAGCAACAAAAGCTTCTTCGGCCATGAAATTAAAAGGAAAAAAAGTATTTATTACAGGTGGAACTGGCTTTATAGGAAGCCATCTGATAGAGAAAATAATAGATGACAATGAAGTTGTTGTATTTGATAATCTAAGCAGGAACGCTTTGGAAAATACTCCAATCGAAAACCATAAAAACCTTAAGATAGTAAAAGGAGATGTTCTCGATACTGCTTCATTGGATAAAAGCATAGATAATGCTGACATAGTTATCCATATGGCTGCAATAGCTGGTGTTGGAACTGTAATAAGCAAGCCAACAACCACATTAAAAATAAACTTGATTGGAAGCTATAATGTACTGGAAGCTTGCAGAAAAAAAAATATTAACAGATATGTTTCATTTTCAACAAGCGAGGTATATGGGCCGAATATTTATGAAGCAGATGAAGGTGGCATGACTACTCTCGGGCCAATAGGGAAACCAAGATGGATGTATGCAATGTCAAAGCTTGCTGCTGAGTTCCTAGCAGACAGTTATCAAAGGGAGCATGGAATAATATTTACTTCTATAAGGCCCTTCAATATATATGGGCCGAGACAGATAGGAGAAGGAGCAATTCATGCGTTTGTTGAAAAGGCTGTTAAAAACGAGACAATCACTGTGCATGAACCAGGAAGTCAAATAAGATCTTGGTGCTATGTTGACGACATAGTAGATGCAATGGAAGAAGTTCTGGTAAATAAAAAAACAGAAGGTGAGGTAATCAACATAGGAAATCCACAAGCTACTTCAACAACATTGCAAACAGCTCAAACAGTTATCAGGTTGGCGAATTCAAAATCAAGAATAGAATTTAAAGAGTTAAAATATCCTGAAGTCAACATAAGAGTCCCAAGCATAGGCAAGGCAAAAAGAATTCTTGGATTTGAGCCAAAAGTTTCTTTCGAAGAAGGTATAAAGAGAACCATTGATTGGTACAAAAATCAATAAAATGAGGCTTTTGCTTACAGGAGCATCTGGATTTTTAGGGAAAAATTTCATGGAACTTGCTCCAAAGGATATTGAAATAACAGGAATCTATAATAGCTCTAAGAACATCAAAAATTTTGTTGAAGAAAAAAAACTTAGCAACGTGAAATTATACAAATGCGATTTTACAAAAAAAGAGGAAGTGGAAAAATTATTCAAAAAAATAGGAAAGGATTTTGATTATTGCTTGTATCTGGCTGCAAATGTTAATGTCCCTCTATCGGTTAAAGATCCAAAACAAGACTTTAAGATCACTGTAACCGGTCTGGTAAATTTCTTGGAAAGATGCAAAAACATAAACAGATTGGTCTATATGTCATCTACAGCTGTATATGATGGCAATAAAGGTCCTGTTACTGTAAAAACAAAACTGAATCCAAAAGTTCCTTATTGCAAGTCAAAATTTGCAGCAGAGTTATACGTAAGGTCTTTCTTTGAAATGAAAAAGATAAAGAACTATGCAGTTATCAGATTCGGAGGGGCCTTCGGCCCTTATTCTGAAAAAAAATTCATGTCAAAGCTTGTTAAAGATATTTTTGTGGAAAATAAAAAAGAGATTGAAGTTTATGGAGATGGCGCTAATATCATAAATGTGATGTATGTTAAAGATACAATCAAAGCCTTGCTTGCTTGCCTTAAATCTAAAAAATTGAACGTAACTTGCAATCTTGGACAGGATAATAGGACTATAACAGATACTGTAAAAAATGTCGCTAAAGCTTTTGGAAAACAAGTGAAAATAAAGTATACTCCAAAAATAAAAGAGCAAAAATACATAGGTTTTGAAATAGATTGGGATTTTAATGAAATATTTAATTTTAACCCAGAATATTCATTTGAAGAAGGGATAAAAGAATTCGGTAAATCAATGAAAAATGAAAACTAAAGTTTCATTCGTTATAATATCCCTAAATGGGGGGAAAATTGTTGTTAACGCTGTAAAATCTATAAAAAAACTCAAAACAAAGTATAAATTTGACATATTTCTTGTAGATAACGCTTCTGAAGATGGTAGCGCTAAAGAAATAGAAAAAAGATTCAAAGAAGTGAAAATAATAAAGCTAAAAAAAAATATAGGGACTGCGGCATATGACCAAGCGATAAAATACTCTAAAGCAGAGTATATATTCTTTACTGGGGGGGATATAGTAGTTAAAAGGGATATGTTAGATAAACTGGTAAATTTTCTGGATAGAAACAAAGATGTAATTCAAGCGGCTCCTAAATACATAAAGTATCACAACAGAAAAAAAACCGACCTTGGAGGAACATGGCTTTCAAGATCGTTCTATTCAGGAACATTTAAGGACGAAACATTAGGAAATAAAAACTGTCAGATACCTTACATAGGCACTGGATTGATAAGAAAAGATTTTATAAAAAAATTTGGTTATCTGTTTGATAATGATTACTTTTTTTACGGTGAGGATGTTGACTTGGGCATGAGAATAAGGCTTTTAGGCAAAAAAGTATATTATATCCCAAGCTCAATAGTTTATCACCTAGGTTCAGTCTCCAGAAAAATACACAAGTCATCATATCTCACATTCCTAATGGAAAGGAACTTAATAAGGACTTTCCTTACAACACTATCAGTAAAAAATATTATTTTATTGGAGCCTTATGTTTTTTTGATGAGGGTTGCTGCCATTGCCAAAGACTTGTTAAAATTAAATCTTATGGAAGCATTTGCAAGGATAAAGGCAATTTTTTGGGTGCTATTTAATTTTAATTCAATAATGAAAAAAAGAAAAATCATCCAAAAAATGAGAAAGGTTGATGACAAAGCATTATTTAAGTTTTTCAGTGAAAAGTATTTGTTTAGAGGTAGATAATAAGCCAAATGAAAATGTTTAATAAATTGAATGAAAAAAATATTTTTGATAATACTAAGTTATTGTTGCTTATTATAGTGTTATTTGGATTAACCCTTAGGCTAATATTCTTCTCAGGAATGGGAACCTCTGATTCATTAACATACAGCAAAACAGCCCATACAATAGATAATGGAATTGATCCGGATAGCACATTAACACTATCAACAAGATTAGGGCTGATATACCCTACCAGATTATCTTATAAATTATTTGGAATAAATGATTTTTCTTCTGTGTTATTCATACTGCTTACCTCAATTGGAAGCATTATATTAATATTTTATTTTGGAAAGTTATTATTTAATGAGAGAATTGGATTGATGGCCGCATTCTTATTATCATTTTTTCCCTTAAATGTTGTTTATTCTACAAAATTATTATCCGACCTTCCATCAGCTTTTTTCATGGCATTAGGAGTTTATATTTTTCTTTATTCCGAAATTAAATCCAAGCTAAAATATAGAATTAATTATTTTCTTTCTGGAATTTTCATAGGCATTGGTTACTTAATAAGGGAAAGTGTTTTACTAATAGCATTATTTTTCATAATTTACATTTTATATAAAAGAAAAATAAAAAAAGAATATTTTCTGGTTCCATTAGGCATCTTAGTAATTTTCATAATTGAATCCTTTATATTCCTGCAATTAACAGGGGACTTATTATTCAGAACTCATGCTTCCCAACAATACCTTGCAGAAGCCATGGTAGCCCACAATTATTTTGGAAGATTAGACTTCCCGCAAGGCTTATTTCATTATCCATATATAATACTAACAAACAACCTCGTCACATTATTTTATATTCTTATATTCATAGCAATAGTTTGCTGCATCATAAACAAAAAGAGAGAAACATACATCTTAATGTTTTGGTTTTTAGCTTTGCTGATCTATCTAAGTTTTGGTTCAGCTAGTTTTACACAGTATATTCCTTTCGTGGCAAAGGACAGGTACCTTTCAATTATTACCATACCCGGAATATTATTACTGGCCCATTTTTTAATGGGAAAGAAAGATGTCATAAAAAGGATCATCATGCCACTCTCCCTATTAGTTCTGCTTTTGACTTCAATTGGGTTTGTGTATATGCGGGAAGACCGCAGCCTTTTAAATAATTTAAGAGAAATACAGCCTTTTTTAGAAGAAATCGACAAAATAGCATTTATAGACCCAAGATCATTAGAGGTATTAAATTACATTTCAAGTTATAAAAACCAAACAAATTTGGAAGAATATCCTGCAGATTTAACCACAATTAAGGATGCATATATAGTCATAAATAAAGAGATGATAAGAAATTTAAGAGAAGCAGATCTTAATAAAATTTTTCCAGCAGAGATAAATAACCCCCCTAAAACATGGATAATCATCAAAGAAATAGGTAAAAATAATAAAAACAAGATCGTTGTTTATTACATTCCATAGTTAAAATGCCAAGCTACACAAAATCCGCTGTCAAAGGAGCAACAGTTGTCTTAATCATCTCTTTAGTAGCTGCATTTTTAGGTTATATTGTAAGATTTATGTTGGCTAGAAATCTTACAGTAGAGGAATTTGGATTATTCTACGCTGTATTTGCATTCCTAGGACTCATTGGTATTTTCAAAAGCTTGGGGTTTGATAAAGCGTTAGTAAAATTTATTCCTGAATTTATACATAAAAAGGAAAAAGATTTTATAAAAAGTTCAATTATTTATGTCACGATCATACAATTAATAACTAATTCTATTATAATAATTGCAGTATATTTGTTTTCTGATTTTCTGGCCAGCCATTTCTTTAATAATCCTCAAGCAGGCATTGTTCTAAGATTAATGGCAATTGCATTTTTTATAGACAGTTTTGTATTTGTGCTAAAATTTGCTTTCCAGGGATTTAAAAAAATGGCTTATTTCTCGGGTTTAGATTTAATAAGAATGTTGTTAATCGTAGCTATAATTTTTATTGGATTAAAACTAAATTATGGGTTGTTAAGCCCTATAGTTGCGTATATTGTTGTTCCTTTTATCTTGATGATAATTTTTGGCTGGATATTAATAAAAAATGTTTTTCCGGAATTCTTTGCATCGAAATTTATCGTGGATAAAATTTTGTTGAAAAAAATAGCTCATTATAGCATATTTATTCTGGCCACAACTGTCGGTGTTGTAATCTTAGGATATACAGATATAATAATGCTGACGTATTTCTCAGGATTGACAAGTGTTGCCTTGTATAGTGTGGCATTGCCAACAGCAAAGGTATTGTTATATTTTCCAAGAGCTATAAATAGCATATTATTTCCATTAACTTCAGAGCTATGGGCGAAAAAAAAGGAAAAAATATTGGTAGAAGGCATGAGAGCTTTATACAAATACTCTTTCATAATTATGATTCCTTTAGTCTTTATGATGTTTTCTTTTGCAGATTTGATTATAAACGTTTTCTTCGGGAAAGATTATATTTTAGCCACTAACACCATGAAAATTCTAAGCATAGGGATGATATTTGCAACAGTAAACGGGATATGCTCTGAATTCTTTTCAGGGATAGGAAAACCGCAAATCTACAGCAAGATAGTCTATTACGCTGCAATTTTCAATGTGATTGCGAATTTAATTTTGATTCCAATCTTAGGAATAATTGGAGCAGCAATAACTACTTCATTAAGTTATTTTATAATGATGTTAATGAGTCTAATAAACATAAGAAAGTTTATTGCAGTAACTTTCCCAATAAAAGTTTGGATAAAGACATCAATGGTAGGACTGTTATTTGTCTTGATCATCTCAACATTAAAAAAAATAATTATGTTCAATGTGTGGGTAGAAGTGTTGATTGTACTGGCAATATCCGGGATATTTTATATAATATTATTATTTTTATCGAAAGTGTTGACCATTGATGAGGTAAAAGATTTATATAAAAGAATACTCAAATAAAATTAAGAGAAATATGAAAAACTCCGATTATCACGCAATAATTTTAGCTGCAGGAAACAGCGAAAGATTAAGAGAATTGACTAAAGATAAGCCGAAGTCTTTTTTAGAAATTAACAATAAAAAAATTATAGATTATCATCTGGATTTTCTCAGCCAAAAAGGTATTGAAAAAGTAACAATTGTTGTAGGATATTTAAAAGATTTATTCATTAAGGCTATTGGGACTAGTTATAAAAATATAGAAATTGATTACGTAATTTCGGAAGAATATGCTAATACAGGTCATGGTTGGAGTATTTTTTTAACTAGAGATGTTTGGCAAAAACAAAAAAAGCCAGTTATTCTTCTGCACGCAGATATTTTTTATGATCTTAATATGCTTGATAAGGTCCTAAATTCGAAAGATGAAAATGTAATCATTGTCGATAATTCATACGACATCCTAACAGGGGATGAAGTGATTGTAACAGGAAAAGATGGAATAATGACCGGGTTTAAATGGGGCATTAAAAAAGAAGACAATGCTGCTGGAGAACTTATAGGTGTTAATAAATGGTCTCCAAAGTTTATGGAACAATACTATAAATTTATGGATGACTTCTTCAGGAAAAACGGAAAGAAGCATAATTATGAACCAGTACTAGATAGATTCATTAAAGAAAAACATGTCAATATAAATTATATAAATTCCAATGGGCTGCCTTGGATAAATATCAATTATAAGGAAGATTATCTCGAAGCCAAGAATAAGATTTATCCTTCAATATATAACAAAGGCACTAAATAAGTGAACATTAATTTGGCTTTGATATAATAGTGATTGATAAACATTATTGCTTAATTTTCGGCTTTTAATTTAATGTGACTAGGGTCGTTGCTTTCTGTTTTCTCGGAATATTTCTTCCCCATGACTTCAATTTCTCGAAATAATTTTTCTTCTATATCTTTATGTTCTCCTATGACATTGTTTTCTTCGTTAGGGTCTCTTTCAAGGTCGTATAGCTCTTTCTTTTTATTCTCCTTATTGTATATTAACTTCCATTTATTTGTTCGAACACCCTGAACATTATGTATTTCTGGGGAGGGTGTTGGACCTCCTAAACCTCCTGTTTCAGAATAAGCAATTCTTTCTTCTTCTTTTCCATAGATAAAGGGTAAAAAAGATTTTCCATGAATTTTCTTATAGTTTTCTTTTTCTTTTATTTTCAGGATTTCAAGTATTGTTGGTAGAATATCAATGGTCCTAACAAGGCTATTTATATGTAGATTTTTAGGAAAGTCTTTTCCAATTAGATATAAAAAACATCTTAGAGAGTAATCGTAAAGATACACCCCATATGCTTTCTCTCCGATTTTATCTCCAACACTTGTGCCATGGTCGGAAAAGATAAGTATTATTGAATTCTCCCATAACCCTAGCTCTTTTATTTTTTCCAAAACTGCTTTTAAATAAACTCCGCTTTGTTTTACCCACTCCAAGTATCTCTTGAAATTGTTGTCCTTATCATTAAAATATTCTTCAGAAAAATCATCGTATTTTTTTAGGACATTAGTCACAAGTTCCGTATGCACTGCAACATGATCTAAAGAAAGGAAAAATGGTTCTTTAGTTTTTATTTGATTCAATACCTGTGTATGTCTTTTCAGTACATCATCTTTATGTTCATCATAAACTCTTATCTTATCGAAACCTTGTTGAGGGGCTATATTTCTATTAAGCCAATCTGCTTCAGTATAATAACCCTGTTCCTTCAGGTATTGTGTTAAAGTAAAGCAATTTTCTTTATCGAAACTAAAACTTTTATAATACCCATTAACACCGTTTTGATTCCCATACATACCGGAAAATGTTGAGTGTAATGAACCTATAGAGTATGGAGCGTAAGTTATTAAGTTTGAAAAAAATATAGATTTTTTTTTTAACTCTTGATAAAAAGAAGTTTTATCAAGAGCATCACATCTAACAGCATCTATCTTTATCATGATAATATTTGGTTTTTTCTTTTTGAAGAATACCATTGTCCAATTAATATATTTTAATCTTTACTTTATAATCTATAATAAGCTTTCATGGAAATTTTTTGCCCTGCATATTTGGTATTTTCCATAGTGACAGGGTTACTAGCGACGTTATTTAAAGTTTTCTGCACTCAGGTATGTAATAAAACATATTTTTTGTTGTATTGGTAGTAGCATCAACAGAATTGTCAAAAACCACCCATCAAAGAAGGGTGGCATGTTTTTATTATACATTTCCCCATAGAACAATCCTAAAAATCATTCCATATATCCAAATTGTCTTAACAATTTTTTTGCTTTTTCTGTTAAATCAATCGAATCGTCACTATCTTCTGTGCCTTGTAATTTAACAAACTTTAAAATCTCTTTTTTCATGCATAAAGCAACTTTCTTTTCCTTATCAAATACATTATTTTGTTCATAAGGATCTTCTTCTAGATCGTAGAGCTCAAAAATATCTTTCTCTGGGTGAGGGATATAAATCAATTTCCACTTATCTGTCCTCACCATCCTCCACTTGCCTTTTATCCCTTCAAAATAAGATCTTTTATTTTGCGTGAAAAAAGATTTTCCAGTTTCAGCAAAAGCATATTTCCTGGGATTCATTTCCCCATTGATTGCAGGCATTAAGCTGATTCCGTCAATATTTTCTATTAAATGTATATTCAAAATATCTAGAATTGTTGGCATTATATCTATTGTTTGTACTTGATTTTTGATTATTTTTTTAGGCGCTTTAGGATATTTTAAAATCAATGGAAGTTTCAGTTCTTCGTCATATAGGGAATCCCCATGATTAAAATAAATGTTGTGTTCTCCAAAACACTCTCCATGGTCAGCAGTTAATATTATTAAAGTATTATCTGTCAAATTCAGCGCATTCAGATGGTCTAAAATTCTTCCTATTTGGAAATCAACAAATCTTATACATCCATCATAATGCGCTACAGCATGCCTATTTTCTTCTTTAGAGAGGCTATTATTAAAAAGAAGATCTCCCCTGTTAATTTGCCCGCTATATTCATTGAAAGTATGTTTACCCTTATAATTTGGGTCAAACATATTGTCATAGGGTTTTGGGGGACTATATGGCCAGTGCAACGGCAAATAATGCAGATAAAGAAAGAACTTTTTATTTTTTAGCTTTTCAATTTTGTTAATCGCAAAATCAGTCAATGTTTTGGCAGGATTGACTTTATAGTTCCAATCAATAGTTTTTTTGATAGTTCTTTTTATTTTATTTATTATTCTCCATTGCAGTAAGTTAAATTCATCGAAGCCTTTTTTGATATCTATATCATTTGATTCAATATCATTACCTACAGTATAATAGCCGCGAGATTTTAAAATTTCTTGTAGGGTGGTTACATGAGGATTTAATTTGTGTGTAAAAAGAAATCTCACCCCATGAGAATGTGGATAAAGTCCTGTTAGCATAGAAGCTATAGAAGGAGTGGTCCTAGGAATGGTGGATATTGTATTTGAAAAAAAGGCAGATTCTTTAGCAAGCTTATCCATATTTGGACTTGTATCTCTAGTGTAACCGTTGATGCCTAAATGATCAGAGCGTAAAGAATCTACTACTATTAAAATAACATTCATGAAATCACCCAAAGTTTATTTTTAAGAATCTGCAACAATTTAAATATGTTTTTGTTGTTGTACTCCATAAACTCCATACAGTCAATAAACTATTTAAACAAGGGATTGTTCTCAGGATGTTCACAATGGACCAAATCTCAAATAAACAAAAAGAATAATCAAATTAGTCAAAAATAAAGAAGTATTAGACTTAGGTTGTGTAGAACATTCTATAGAACAAATGGAGAATAAAGAACAGAAGTGGACTTCTTAAAAAAAATAATTGGGGAATAAAGGATATGTTTTGGGTTAATGAAATAAAATGGTATAGAATAGGCGGGATACCCATGAAATTTAGAAGATACTTTAATTCTGAATTTATAGTCATTGCAAAGCCAAAATAAGTAGGTTTAGATTATTATTAAACCTCAATTATTTGCTGTTTTCATTGAATCATTTTTCAATTCTTCTTCTGTGATTTCTATTCCCTTTTCTAGATCTATTAAAGGCTTCCAATTTAAGAGTTTTTTAGCTTTTGAAATATCCGCTAAAGTAAGTTTAGCTTCTCCTGGCCTAGGATCCATATATGTTCTTTTGTTGCTGATTAACTCTGCAATATAATTGACAGAATAATTTTTTCCAAAAGCAATGTTAAAAAAATCGAATTTTTTTGTTTTGGATTTCATCGCTGCAATATTGGCCTTAGCAACATCATAAACATGTATGAAATCGCGCTTTTGATTGCCATCTCCTGTTATGGTCAACACCTTTCTATTATTTCTTTGAGTTAGGAATATTTCCACAACAGAAGAATATGCATTATACTTGTCTTTCTCATTAAAAGACCCAGGACCATACACATTAAAATATCTTAAAGACACAGTTGATAATCCAAATTGTTCAGCAAATAGTTTGCAATATAGTTCTCCTTCATATTTCTGCAATGCATAAGGATTTAATGGTTCTATTTTATCACTCTCCTTTGTAGGAATCTTAAAATTATTTCCATAACACGAAGACGAAGCAGAATAAACAAATTTTTTAACTTTGTTTTTATGAGATGCAACAAGGCAATTTAATGTCCCTATAACATTTACTTCATGAAACAAAACAGGATCTTCGAATGATGGGAGTATTCTCGGCAACGCAGCCGTATGAAACACATAATCAACATCTTTAAAATGGGGCTCTATTTCTTTAAGTGTTCTAACATCCGCAAGAATAAACTCTGCCTTTGGATTTACTCTATCTTTGTTTCCAGTTGATAGATTATCTATTACCTTCACATCAAAACCTTCCTGTATGAGATAATCTGTTATACAACTTCCAATAAACCCCGCTCCACCTGTAACAATTGTTTTCATTTTCAGTAGGTTATAAACCTCAAAAACTCCCTATTGTTTAAATTTTTATTGATATACTTCCCAATATTTTTTACTAATTGGGCATATTTCTTCTTATCTAAAATCTGTTTATAAATAGAACGCTTATTATAGTCTAACAATTTAAACGAATAGCCAATTCTATTTTCAACAACAAAGTCAGATTTAGCTTCTGCCTCCCCATTAGTTAATATTGGCAACATTGAAGCAAGATAGTCGAAATTTTTATTTGAAAATGCGGTTTTTACAAAAGCATTATTTTTTTTATCATCAAAAAATCCATAAAAATTTAATCCAAAATCATATTTAGAGTACTCCTTTATTAGATTTTTTCTGTCTAAATGACCTTCATAATGGAAATAACGATATTTTTTTTCAAAAGCTCCTAATTTTTCTCTCTCATTGTTATTTGCTCTTGTGTATAAATGGAGATGTACTCTATTTTTTAAAAATGATTCATAGAGCTTAAAAAATGAATTTGATGTACTGCTATCATCATAATACCATCCCCCCCCGTAAACAAGATGCGCTTCTTTATCTTCCCTAGATAATTTTTTCTTTGGATTATATTTTTGGATTAATTTTTTATCCAAAAAATTTCTAAATAGATGATGAGGCTTATCTTTTATTTTCTCATAAAAGGGCAAATACTGAAGTTCATTTTCCAATCCTTTATGTATTATTTTATCTGCTCTTAAAAAGCAGTATTTTTCCAGTTTCAAGGCAACAAAATGCCCAAATTTATCCTTAAGTTGTTTTGGAAATGGACGAAAGTGCTCAATATCATACCTAAATACAATTATTTCTATTCTTAATCGATAAACTCTTATCAAAAAAACAATTATCCATAGGGATATCAATGCGCCGCCGCATATGAGTATCTTATCTGGGTTAAATTTCCTTATCATTTTATCCCAATTGTTGATTAGTGAAAACCATCTCATTAAAAAGAACCCGGGATTGTCAGAATCTGGTAGGACGTACCATTCTTTTACAACACATTCTTCGCTTAGTATTGAAGAAAACTTTTGATATACTATTCTCTTCTTTTCTCCAGCCACAAGAATTCGTTTTTTATTGTGAACCATCTAAATAACCTTATAAATTACTTTTAATGTAATCGATTACCCCGGTAGTGGTCAATTTAGGGTCATCAGTGTATTTTATTTCTCCACCAACAGAATTTATCGCATCTTTTTCATCATTTATCTCCGCATCATCCTTATTAAAATAATCTGGGCCTTTAATATAGAAGCTGGGTTTTAATAGTTTGATGACTTCAATTCCAGTATTAAAATCACTAATAACTGCATAATCCACAGATTCTATGCTCGCAACCATATAGGCCCTTAATTTTTCTGGGTAAATAGGCCTGCCAGACCCCTTTCTCATCGCTATAAATTTATCCGAAGTAAGGGAGACGAATAGAACATCACACATCTTTTTTGAAGATTCGAAATGTTTTACATGCCCAGCATGCAATAAATCAAAACCACCATGACATAAGCCTACTTTTTTATTTTGAGATTTTAGCTTTGTAATTAATTCCTTGGCATTTGGAAGAGTCAAAATCTTATCAGATTTATATGCTCCTATTTCTTCTACATTTAACATAAGCCCCACCTTTCGAGTAATAATACTGTATCCTATATAGGTTTTTAAGACTATTATTTAGATTTTGTGAATTTATGGATATAAAAAAAGAGTAATTTAGGCAACTTTAAATATAACTCCTCCTTGATTTTGAAACACAGGCTGAAACAACCCAGACTCAGCAAAGCCCTTTACTTTCTGGTTTACTTGCTCAGGTCCAAATTCCTTCGCTGTTTGGCCATCAATTATTATATATTCATAATTACGCTGCTTTAGCCAATTATGAGTATCTTGTGTGCTCTCATTAAATCCAGTTTTCATATAAACTCTTATATCATTACACCAATGGCATGAAAACATATCCATCCCTATAACAGGCCCATTATTTGCAAAAGTAAATACTTTTGAATTGCTTGGTAAATTATCTTTCATCCATACATAGGCTCCTATTTCCTCTCCAGAAGCCCAGAAAGCTCCTGGTGGCCAGTTTGCAGTATTTACTGCTATTTTTTGTTGAGTAGATGTGAAATATATTCCAGTCAACAAAATCAATAATATACCATACATCCCTAT
>CEPV01054769.1_pt1 | contig 13048 bp, 13 predicted proteins | sample 530451 | NCBI WGS metagenome assembly CEPV01 (sample SAMEA2620097, study PRJEB7988) | marine metagenome | isolation source: saline water (ENVO:00002010), including | reverse complement strand
ACGATTGAATACTCTGCCATTCGACGAGGCGCCGCCGGTTCCTGTTCGCGGATTTCTCGTTCTGATAAGCTTCAGGCACGGAGGCACGCATGGTATCCGCGTCCGAAGCCGATGCTATAATCGCTGAACACAAGGTGATCGCGGTCAATCTGCGTTGGAGTCGCGATGGACGCAACTATCGCCTGGATGCGGCGGTCTTGTCCCTGGAATCCGGTCACATGCTTCGTCTCAGGGGATTTGTTGGGCGCACCAATCGCAGCCTCGCGGTGTTGTTTGAGAATACACCCATTCGAAAGTACACGGTGCATGACCGGCATCGAGATCCCGTATCTCGGGAGGTCATCAGGCAACCGCACAAGCATTACTGGGACGATGACTGGCAAGACAAACGAGTGTACATACCCGATGATATTCGGACAGGCGACCCCAACGAGGAGTTGTTGGACTTTTTGGCCGAATGCAATATCGAATTGAACGGTAGATATCTCCCCGGGACTTTCCGTGAATTATCGATGCCATAACCGTCGAGAGGTGCCTGGATGGCTACCATCTATACCAGCGATGATCTGATTAGGGGATATTTGGCAGATCTTGAAAGTGATTTCGAGGCTGCTCCGTCCGACGAAGGATTCCTTGTGACGACGCCTTTCGATCGTCCCGACGGTGGGAGCATTGAGATTGAGATGCGTGTCGAGTCCGATGGGTCGGTCCACCTCAGCGACATGGGCGATACCTTGGGGTATCTGCACGTCAACGGCCTGACGCTGACCAAGAGTATCGTCACGCGGGCCAAGGACATCTGCAACCAGCGCGGGGTCGCGATTGCCAAGTCCGAACTTGTCGTCATTTCGGACGTGCCTGCCGGTTTTGGAAAAGCGTTGCACAGGCTGATTCAGTCCATTATCTCCGTGACCGACCTGATCCAGCAAAGCCGGCCATCAAAACGGTCGCCGTTTCACGATGATGTTGAAGCCCTGATCATAGCTAGCGGCGTTTCGTATGACAGGGAGTTCGCGGTTCGCGGTCAACAAGGGCGGTATTCAGTCAAGTTCCACATTGACGACAATCACAATCTGCTGATTCATCCATTGACCGCGTCGAGCGAGACCGTTGCGTTAGCGGTTGCAGAGCGTTGGGCTCGCCGGATCTACGATATCCGAGAGCGCGACCCGAAATGGGATTTCGTGGCCGTTCTCGATGACCGAGACCCTCGCAAAGAGTTTTGGACTCGACGAGCATGGGCTCCGCTCCGCGAGAACTCCATCCTCTGGGATAATCGGCAGCGTTTGAGCGACATGCTTGCAGGCTGTGCACGGGTTTGATCATCGGTTACAACGTGCAAAGGGGCGATCCCCTTTGCAATCCCCACGATTGGGCGGCTCGGCTTAGCGCGATGCGAGCTCCTTGAGGGCGGCTTCGTCTAGCTCGACGCCGAGGCCGGGGCCTTCTGGGACGGCGATGTGGCCGTTGACGACCTCGAGCGGCTCTTTCAGCACGGATATCTCGTCGCGGATGGAGATGTGCTCGATGTTGTACTCCTGCGCGTAGGGCGTCATGGTGCTGGCGGCGCAGAAGTGCAGGTGGGCGACGGTGCTCAGGATCGGCTGGGTGTTGTGCACCGTGATCGGGATGCCGAACGCCGAGGCAAGGGCTTCGATCTTTAGGAACTCGGTGAAGCCCGGGACCTTGACGATGTCGGGCTGGATGATGTCCACCCGGCCTTGCAGGATCAGGTCCCGATACTGGAAGCGGTCGTAGATCATCTCTCCTGACGCGATAGGGATGGTCAGTGCATCGGCGATCTGGGCGAGGCCTTCGAGGTCGTTGGCCGGTCGCGGCTCCTCGAAGTGGAACACGCCCAGATCCTCCAGCGCCTTGCCGATCTCGATGGCGTGATGCACGGAGTATGCTCCGTTGACGTCCACCAGGATGTCGACATCGTCGCCCACGGCGGCTCGCACAGCCGTTACCGTTTCGATTGTCTGATCGGCGGGGTCGTCGATGGCGCCGGGCACCGCGCTGTGCAGCTTGTACGTGTCGTAGCCCTGCTCGACGAAGGACGCGGCCCGGCGACCTTCCTCCAGCGGCGTCAGGTCGCGCGCCATCGAGCTGGCGTAGACGCGAACCTTGTCACGGATCTTGCCGCCGAGCAACTTGTGAATCGGCATCCCCAACGCTTTGCCCTTGATGTCCCACAGAGCAATGTCGAGACCTGCGATGGCGCAGTAGATCGCGCCGCCGAGCTCGGTCGCGGAACCGGCTCGAGCCATGTCGCGCCAGCGGACCTCTGTGTCGAGCGGGTCCTTGCCGACGAGGGCGGGTTTCATCAGCTCATCGATCAGCATCTTGGTCACGCCAAGCTGCCTGCGGAAGCATTCGCCGATGCCGACGATTCCGTCGTCTGTGTACACCCGAACGAACGGGAATGAGCGATCCAACACCAGGCATTCGACATCGGTGATCTTCATGTGTGCAATCCTTCGGCAGTGGCTGTCAACGATCGACCGCCGGCAGCGGGAAATGATCCAGGCTCCATGAGCTTATTAGAGACGCGACCAAATGTCACCACTCTTCAAAACAGCGAGGTCGCGTCAGCATGATATGCGACCTGCGGCAATCACAGGAAGAGTCTCGTGCACAGAATGACTTGAGGATAGAATGTTCGCAACTCAACATGAACCCATGGCGTGACCTGCGCTCACGAATCCGGCGATTCAACAGATGGGAGGCGATCATGAGCAGACGGACCGACCCCGCAGTCGAAACGCTATATGCGCAGCTATACGACTTGTCCGTTCCGGATTGGCCCGGCGAGATGGACTTCTATCGTGCGTTGATCGGTGACCGAAAACCCGAGGAAGTGAATCTTCTGGAAGTGGCCAGCGGCACCGGGCGCGTGGCGCTGCAGCTCGCACGAGAGGGCACAAATGTTGTTGGGCTTGACCACTCGGAATGGATGCTGGACGTGGCGCGGTCCAAGAGCCGGGGCATTCAAAACGTTCGCTGGGCGCGTGGCGACATGAGGTCCTTCGACTTGGGCGAGCGATTCACGTGTGCGATCATCCCAGGGCACGCCTTTCAGAATCTGGTGACTCCGGAGGACCAGACAGCGTGCCTCGAATGCATCAAGAGACATCTGGTTCCCGGAGGGAAACTGGTCGTGCATCTCGACCACATGGGCCATGAGAATACGATCTGGCTCGGGAGCTTGCGCGGCTGCAAAGGGGGCGTCTTCGAACCGGGGCAAGTTCTGATCCACCCGGAGACTGGACGCCGCATTCAAACATCGCAGGCATGGACGTATGAACCGTCCACCCAAACGGCATCGCTGTTAATGGTTTGGGAAGAGATCGACGCAGATGGCAAAGTCACATCCCGTTGGGAGAGGGGTCCGATACGTCTTCATTGCGTGTTTCGATTCGAGATGAGGCACCTGCTGGAGAGGGCTGGATTCGAAATCGAGGCGGTTTACGGAGACTTCCACCGGGGCGCTCTTAGCGATGACAGCAGTGACATGCTCTGGGTGGCGACGAATCGGCAGTAAGCCAGAGAGTGGGCCGTTCAGCCTGCACCGAGACGCGACGGCAGCAGGGCGTTGTCGATCAGGCGCACGCTGCCCACGTGGACGGCCAGCGACACCAGTGCCGGACGGTCGATGGCGTCGAACTCGTCCAGCGTCTGAGCGTCTGCGATGCTGACGTAGTCGAGGCGGGCGCCGGGCTCCGATTCGATGAGGGCTTGCATCCGTGACCGGATCTCTTCGGTGTCACGAACGCCATCATCGTACATCTCCCGGGCCAGATGCAGCGAGCGCGACAGCGTCAGGGCGGCGGCTCTCTCCTCGGGCTTGAGGTAGGCGTTGCGGCTGCTGAGGGCGAGGCCGTCGGGGTCGCGCACCGTTGGGACGACGACGATCTCGGCGCCCAGGTTGAGGTCGGCGTTGAGCTTGCGGATTACCAGGCACTGCTGCGCGTCCTTCTGGCCGAAGTAGGCGCGGTCCGGTCGGACGATCGTGAGCAGCTTGCAGACCACGGTAGCGACTCCGCGGAAGTGTCCGGGTCGATGCTGGCCTTCCAGTCGGTTGGCAACGTCTCCGACGTCGACGTAAGTGTCGAATCCGGCCGGATACACCGCGTCGGAATCTGGCGCGAAAACCAGGTCGACGCCCTCGCGCTCCAGCTTCTCCAAGTCCCCTTCCATGTCCCGCGGATAGGTGGCCAAGTCTTCGGTGGGCGCGAACTGAGTCGGGTTCACGAATATGCTTGCCGCCACGGTTCGATTATCTGCTCGGGCACGGCGCACTAGTGCGAGGTGACCCTCGTGCAGGTAACCCATGGTCGGCACTAGGCCGAGTGGCTCAGCAGCACGGCACCTTGCGTCGCGAAACGCGTCGACCGTTTCGATGACTTTCATCTCTTGCTGTTCAAGGCGGCGCCTAGGCTGGTTTGAATGCGCGACCCTCCAGCTCGTGCAGAACCGACTCGCTCATTGTGAAGCTCTCTTTTTCGGTCGGGAACGCCTCCTCCTGAACGTCGGAGATGTACGCGGCAGCGGCGTTTTTGATCGTTTCGCCCAACTCGGCGTAGCGGCGCGCGTGCTTGGGCACGAAGTCGCTGAGCAAGCCCAGGAAGTCGTGGAACACCTGCACCTGCCCGTCGCAGCCGACGCCAGCGCCGATGCCGATCGTCGGGACCTTCACGCGTTCGCTGATCAACTTCGCGAGTTGCGCCGGCACGCATTCTAGGACTATCGCGTATGCGCCGGCTTCCTCGAGCACTCTGGCGTCTTCCATGAGATCCATCGCCGCGCTAAGCGACTTCCCCTGCACGCGATAGCCGCCAAGTTGGTTGACGGACTGAGGCGTCAGGCCGATGTGGCCCATGACTGGGATGCCGCTCTTTACGATGCGGCTCACTGTTTCCGCCATGTGCTGGCCGCCTTCGAGCTTCACCGACTGGGCGCCGCCGTCCTTCAGTAGGCGCCCCGCGTTACGGATGGCTTCCGGTATGTCGGCGTGATAGCTCCCGAACGGCATGTCGCCGATGACGTGCGCTCGCTCGGTGCCGCGCACGACGGTTTTGACGTGGTGGACCATCTCGTCCACGGTCACCGGAACAGTCGAATCGTAGCCGAGGACGACCTGACCCAGGCTGTCGCCGACAAGCATGAGCGGAATTCCGGCCTGTTCCAGCAGTTTGGCCGACGTGTAGTCGTAGGCCGTCATCATCGGGATCTTCTCGCCCCGACGCTTCATCTGCCGCAGGTCTCTGATGGTTACACGCATGATCGGCGCCTCCTCATGTCTTCTCTTGAGTGAAGTCCGTCTTTCCGGTCAGGCAGTCGCGCGACTCGCCTGTCGAGATTTGTACTGGTTGACCAAAGCTTCGATCTCTCGCGCCCGCTCGGGGTCCAGCGCGCCCTTTTCGACCGCGAACGGCAGTCCGGCCAGAGCCAGCTCGCAGTACAGCGGCAGATACTCTGGCACACTCCCGCTAAGGGCCTCGAGATGTTTGCGGACCGTGCCGATGTCGCCCCTGGGGTATGGGCCGGCAATCACTCCCGGCACGCCCGAGGTTTCGAGGTTGGTGGCCACCGCCTTCATCATCGGGGCCAGCGCCCTGGCGCCCTCGTCGGTGGTGTGGTCGAACTGCTCCCATATCCTCGACGCGACCGATCCCAGCACGGCCAGCAGGTTGCCCATGAGCACGCCGGACGTGTGGTACAGGACCTTGTCCTCGGGTTTCAACAAAATCGGATTCCCGCCGACAGCGCGCGCCATGTCGCTCAGGTAGCTCTGCATCGGGGCGTCGCCTTCGATACCGAATGTGGTCCCGGGCACGGATAGGACTCCGTTCTCGATCGAGTTGAATGACTGCAGCGGATGGAAGGCGCCAGCAATCGCGCCTCGCACCGTCGCCGGGTCGAGGACATCCACGGATGCAGCCCCGGAGCAGTGTGCGACGCCCTGGCCTAGCCGCCACGGCATCGATTCACAGGTGGGGCCGATCGCATCGTCCGGAGTCGTTATGAACACGAACTGCGCGCGCGCTGCGGCATCCGCGATGCTTTCGAACGCGGAGCTGCCGGGGATTTGTGCGGCGACAGCCTGTGCTGACGCGAAGGTTCGACTGGCGACTGCGACGACCGGATATCCGGCGTTCGCCAGCGCGATGGCCAGCGATCCGCCCACATAGCCAGCGCCAATAAAGGCTAACGATGTGCCCTTGTCGAATGCCACAGCTTCAGTCATCGTTCGAACCGTTGCCCAGCTCCTCGATGCTCGGCACGCCGCCAATGCCCTCGGCCTTGCGCACCGCGCGGAGTATCGCTCGGCTCACGGCAAGCGCGGCCGCGGCGCAGAGGCGATTGACGTCCGCCGCTACGTTCGTCGTTCCAGTCGCCAGCGCGAAGATCGTGTCGCCATCGCTCATCATGTGGGTTGGCCGCACAGCCATGGCGAGGCCGTTGTGCGACACCGACGCCAGTTTGTTGACCTGGCTCTTGTCGAGGGTCGCGTTGGTTGCCACGACGCCGATCGTTGTATTCGTCGGAGCCGCCCCGGCTTCGCGGGTGAACCCCGGGGTGGTAATGAGCTTCATCGAGTCGAGCATTTCGCCTTCGTCGCTGACAGGTCCGGCCACGACATCGCCCGTATCCGGATCGACGACTCCGCCCACCGCGTTGACGGCGATGATCGCTCCGACAAGCAATCCCCCGCCCAGGTCGACGCTGGCCGTTCCGATGCCGCCCTTGATCGACTTCTCTCGGCCCAGCAGCTTTGCGACTGTGGCGCCTGTACCGGCCCCGACGCTGCCCTCGTCCACCCGGCCGTAGGTCGCGGACTCGCACGCCGCGCGGCCTTCGGAAGGACCGGGTCGGACATCGCTCGTCACGAGGCCCAAGTCGAACAAGATCGCAGCCGGGACGACGGGAATGACAGCGCCGCCGAACTCGATGCCCGTGCCTCGCTCTTCGAGGAACGACATCACGCCCTGTGCCGCGCCGAGCCCGAACGCGGAGCCGCCGGACAGCAGGACGGCATGGACTTCGGTGACCATTGCCGTTGGGTCCAGCAGGTCGGTCTCGCGCGTGCCCGGAGCCGAGCCGCGCACATCGACTCCTCCGACCGCGCCGCCTTCACTGAGCACGACGGTGCATCCGGTGGCGTTCTCACGGTCCGTGTAGTGGCCGACGCGAATGCCGGGCACGGTTGTGATTCCGAAGCTGTCCATTCTTCCTTTCACGGATGTGGCTTGGTCTCGATTCCATCGGGGCCAGAGCACCGGTTTCCCGCAGTGGCCTCGGTCTTCAGGCCGAGCCTTCCATCACAAGCCCGAAGGCCAGCCATCCGCCGCCAAAATAAAAAGACCTTCCCATCCATCAGGGAAGGTCTCTAAAAGGCGCGAACATATGCTCCGCTACGCCGCCAGCGGCCGAAGCCATACGCCATGCACCGGCCTGCACGCCCATTCAACGCTCACCGTTCCCTGACAGGATTGGCTGCAGCCACATAATACCAGCGCTCCCTAGTCAGCGCAATGGTCCAATGCCGACAAACCGCGCCTGGGCCGGTATACTAGGCAAGAGGCAGGCAGGTGAGCCGCGAGAAATTGCTCACCAAAATCTCACGAGAGGTCACGACTATGGACGAGCGAGTAGCAAAGGCACTGGAAACGGACCGCACCATCGACATCACGACGACAGGACGCACCAGCGGCAGCGCCCGGCGAAAAGAGATCTGGTTTCACAACCTGGACGGACGGCTCTACATCACAGGGACGCCCGGCCCGCGCGACTGGTACGCCAACATGATCGCGAACCCCGGATTCACCTTCCACCTGAAGGGCAGCGTCCAGGCGGACATTCCGGCAACCGCGCGTCCGATAACCGATGCGGCAGAGCGCAGGCCTGCTTTCGAGCTCATCCACGCGAAACTGGACGGGGAGCGGGATATCGACGACTGGATGGCCAGGAGCCCGCTGGTCGAGGTGGAGCTGGACGCCGACAACGCCCAAGTGAGCTAGTCGGGGCGCCCAGGGCGGTGGTGGGCTTGGTCCCGATTCTATCGGGGCCAGAGCACCGGCGAACCCACGCGGCATTAGTTGCGGTGAATGTCACCGCGGACGCCCGTGCAACATGAACGCGTACTCGAAACTACGCCGTCATCCTGATCCTTCCGCAGAAGGAGAAGGATCTAGGGCCACGCAGGGAATCAAGCCCTCGCTGCGATAACACCCGTGCCCAATATTATCGCGTCGTGATGACACAGTATGTGGCAGGCGTGACGGCGGCCAACGTAGTCGTTCGATGACCACGGTCGCTGGAGTACGTTGGGATCGGCGGCCCTAGCCCTCGACGCGGTTTAGGATGAAGCCCTTTTCGCCGGAGATGCGGATTTCGTTGGGTCGGACCACGACGACTCCGGCAATGGAAGGCTCGGCCTTGGCGGCGTTCATCCTCCAAGCAAGCTCGACCGTGTCCACGGGCAGGTCCGTCGTGGCGAACTGGATCTCGTGGTACTTGAGCCGCTCGACGATTCGGACGTTTGCGCCCTTCCACTCGGCCGCGCCTGCCACGGGCTCGTCGAACTTCACGGTCACCGCATTGTCGGCTATGTTCAGGAGCACGGTCAATCCGCGCTGTTCGGTCTGGCTCGGTATTACGACCGATCCTCGATACTCTTCCCAGTGTGCAGATTCCGTCATCTCGATCTCACCTGTCTGCTTTGGTTTGATGTCTGGAAGAAGCATAACCGACGCTGACGACCGGCACAACTTCGCCTCGGACGATCAACCTCCGTCACGACGCAGGTTCGCGACCTCTTCGCGGAGCAGCCTAACTTCGGTCAGAATGTCGTTCATGGGCGCGTCTGCTGCTTTGTCGGTGCGTATGAGCAACGAAGCCACGTTTGCAGTCAGTCCGCCGAACAGACCGATCCCCGCTAACATCAGCACCACCGCGATGACCCTGCCGGTAAACGTGACCGGAAACATGTCGCCGTAGCCGACCGTGGTGACGGTGACGAACGACCACCAAAGAGCGTCGGGGAACGAATGTATCGACGACCCCGCTCCGCCTTCCACGGACGTCACGATGGTGCCTGATACGATCACGATCCCCAAAGCGTAGACAAGCAGGTAGTCAACGCCCATCAACCTTCTGGCGGCAAACAGGGCACGAGAGCCGAACACGAACACCCGAACGATTCGGAAAGGCCGGAAGAACGGGATGGCAACCACCATCACTTCGAGCCAATGGCTTCGTATGTATCGGATCCGTTGCGGAGCGACGATGATTTTCACCGCCATGTCTATGGCGAACAGTCCCCATATAATGATGTCCAGGACGACGTAAAACGTTTCCTCATTCGGCGACAAATCCCAAAGCGGCGGCCCAACCAATAGCGGGATCATCACGAAGGACAGCGCCAACAGGGGCAGCTCGGTAAACTCCTCGACGCGGTCCAAAATGGCCGTTCGGGCGGCGATATCGAATCGGGGCGTTCGTGTCGTCGTGGTCATGGGATTCGCTCCAGGGACTACATGGCGTGACTATCCACGAAGCATACACCCGATGCGCCCATCGCTAAAGGCGAACGCGGTCGTCGTGCGAGGCGGGTTGGGGAGTCCGGGCATGACAAGGAAGGGATGGCGAACGGCCCACTCGTCAACGGGGAGAGGCCCGCCCGGCCCGCCGATAGTTGAGCCGAGGGTGGTTGGCCCGCTCATATCGGAGAGCTTCAGTCGTACACACGTAGCTCATCGACCCATCCATGGAAAGCAGTCGCGTTCGAGAAGTTTGTAAACGTGAAATGCTTCTCCGATTGCACGTTGTTGGCGATGACTTGCAGCTCAAAATCAGGAGCCACAGCGTAGTTCTGGACAAGACTGCCGTCCAGATAGAGTTTCATCGTCCGGGCGTTGAGGTCCAGCCTGGCGATGAGGGAATACCATTGGTTCAGGGTGATCACGCTGTCAGAGACGACAGTCAAGCTCTGATTGTTCAACGAGAATGCGAGCTCGTTGTCGCTGGTTAGGTAGACACTGAACCACCGATAGCTCATGCCTCCCACGATGATGGGGAAGTACGAAGACACCGTTCTGGAGGGGTGTACCGCGAATTTCAACTCAATAGAGAATCGCGAGTAGTCGAGGCCTGACATGTTGGGAGTGCGGGCATTATAACCCCCAAAGTCGTAGGTGTAGATCCCGTTCAGCCAGAGTGTATTGTTCACATGCCCGACGTTCGTACTAATCAGATGATAGTTGTTCCCACTGATGTCTATGTTATTGTCATCAAAGAGGTAGTGGGCGATCACCTCTGGCGTCGGCGTTGGTGTTACCGTCGGCGTCGGTGTCGGCGCTGCCGTCGGCGTTGGCGTTATCGTCGGCGTTGCCGTCGGAGTCGGCGTTGGAGTTGCCGTCGGAGTCGGTGTTATCGTCGGCGAGGGGGTGGGCGACACCGTGGGCGTGGCTGTTGGCGTAAGACTAGGCGTCGGCGTCACCCACGTCGGCAGGATCGGGAAGACGTTATCCCCCTCGTTGCCCTCGATTACGCGGTCGTCCACGTCCACGATCAGGGCTAGCTCGTGCGGTCCGGGGCCGACAATCGACAACGCGATATTGAGCTCGAGGGCTGTCTCGCCTGACCCGAGCCCAGACACAGGGAACGTGATCACCACCGTTCCGTCCACTATGACACCAACCTGGAAAGTCTCAGTTACCGCCCTGCGGGAGTCGTTTGCGACGGCCCAGTGGATGTATGCCTGCTCGCCAAAGACGAACTGTGACCCGCCCGGCGGTGGCGTCTCCAAGTACTGGGTGCGGCTTGCCGAGACGACCAGTGGGGCGTTCCACTGGGCCGGTTGGGCGGGCCGCAGGTTGGGTCGCTCAGGAACAGGCGTCTGGGTGGCTGTAGTCGTCGGGATGATCGTGGGCGTCGGCGTCGGCGTAGCTGTAGCCGTGGGGATGATCGTAGGCACTGGGCTCGGCGTAAAAGTCGCGGTCGCCGTTGGAGGCACGGCCGTAGCTGTCGGGGATGTCGTTGGCGTTGGTACGGGCGTCCGAGTCCGCGTCGGCATCGGTGTTCGCGTTCTCGTGGGCGTTGGCGTTGACAATAGGACCGGCGTGGGAGCCACGACACCTGGGGTAACTGTCGGAGTGTGAATCAGGATGCCGGTTGGCGTTGCCGTAGGCGAGGGGACTGGTGTTGCGGTTGGCGTCGGCGTGGGCTCCAGGCGGACGGTGAGGGCGAAGACGCTGAGGTTGTCCACGAGTGCGCTGGCCTTGCGTCCTTCGAGATTGACCGTGGTCGGAAGCTGCGTCCATTGCGCGCCGCCACCTTTGAAGTGCTGGATCACCAGATTTGACCCATCGCCTCGGGCCGCCTGAACATCGGCGTCGCTCAGCGCGATCGTAATCGCGATGGGCTTGGCGAATTCGTAGGAGCCTCCCGAGATCTGCTGAGGGCCGGTGATTTGAAGATCGAACACGTTATCCGTGACTTCGAAGCCCGGGGGAAGCATGACCGTTTGGACCTGCACGGGCAGGTACCATAAAATCACGTCTTCACTCACCGAACCGGCAGACAGATCGACGGTCACATCGCCCCCAGGTGACTTCAGTTGGGCCGGCGCACCTGTGGCAAGTGGCACCGATATGGGCGTCCCTGCCGGTGGAGTCGGAGTGCTTTTGGGCGAAGTCGGGTCTTCGATCACAACCGGTACAGACATAGAGATTTCAGTATTGCCGGAATTGTCCAAGGCCTCCCCGTATGCATCGAGTCTTACGAGGATTTCATATGATCCCGCCTCGACATCTGATTTTGGCTGGAGATTCCATGTCCAAGCACCCGTGCCATCAGGGAGAGCAATCTCATCCCATTCCGCTTCGGCCTCATCGTGCCCTCGGAACTGAGGTGCAATCAATCGTGCCCGCATCTGCGAATAGACGTTGATTCCGTAACGCCGGAGTCTTCCCAGTGGTTCATTCACTTCGGAACTGGCTGGTCTGGCCAGTGATTGCGGGTATGGAGACAGCGAGTACGAAATCGGGATATCGACATTTGCGGCGACGAATTTCTGCAGTTCGACGTCTAAGGTTACGAGAACTCCTGTGTTCAAAGGCATTCTTTTCGGCGCAGTCAATGACGCCGTACCCTGACCCAGCTCCTGCGGTGGTGAAGCAGGCGTCACCTCGCTGGTCGAGGGCGGGAATTTACCCAGGGCCGTAAGCACGGCGATGACCAACATTGCGATGGTAGCGACGGCAGCAGCAGCCTGAAGGGGTCTTTGCCAACTTCGCCTGCCGGTTCCGGTCGGCACGGGGACCGCCAGCACCTGCCGGTTCCGGTCGGCACGGGGACCGCCAGCACCTGCCGGTGACGAATCTCGCCCACCTTGGTTATGAAGAATTCTTCTCGTCCCGGCGTCCCGGAGTACGCGCCCTGCGGCCGCAGCGAGAGCGTGATGGTGTAGTGGTCTTCGGTCTCGATCTGGCTGACGAGTTCGAAAGCCATGGGCACGCCTTCAAACCGCCGACCGTACGCTCCGGGAGTTTCCGCGGCCGTGCGCATGGCGAGTACGCGTGCCTCGTCGAGGCCGATGTACTCTACGGCTTCGCCCTCGTCGGTGAACTCGAAACTGTCTTCCTTGTCGCCGTTGTCGACCATCGTGGGTTCCTAATGATGGACGGATGTCCAGCGTGCGTATGTCATTGTAGACAATAGGGAACGGGTGTCAAGTTGCGGGAATGTGCGGCAGATGGCTTTTAACGACACGCGCGAAGGTCGTTCATGCATGGGCAGGGTTGGTCCTCGCGAGGCGGAGCAGAGCACAAGGTTTCGTCATTGGCGCACAGTTCCGGGTGTCAGCCGGCCTGCGGCATCACGGGCAGCACGACGTGTGAAGGGCGCGCGGCGTCGTGGTAGACGGTGTTTTCTGCGATGACGGTGCGGCGGTTTTGGCCGAGGGGCTCGCCGGTGTTGGGGTTGACGTCCAGGCGCGGGAAGTTGCTGCTGGAGATGTCGACTCGGATGCGGTGGCCCGCGG
>CEPV01213636.1_pt1 | contig 13050 bp, 22 predicted proteins | sample 530451 | NCBI WGS metagenome assembly CEPV01 (sample SAMEA2620097, study PRJEB7988) | marine metagenome | isolation source: saline water (ENVO:00002010), including | reverse complement strand
CGAATGCAATTCACGGCAAAATGCTGCATCTTGATTTTATTTTTTAACACACTTAGTGCAGATACACAGCATTTTAATTAATGTCATTTGATGCTTCTGCCCGCCCGCCTCCCCTAAATAGGTACAACCCCATTTTAGAAATATATTGATTTATCCAACTTTCATTTTAGACAAATTGAAAAAAGCCTGGAGCCTTTTATGCAGGTCATAACAGTCCTCGCTGATAGGTTCATCGTATTTTTCCAGTACCATCCATATATATTTGTCGTAAAGCCTGCTTAAAAAAGCAAATAATGGTTTTTGGGTCCATCTGTCTGTAAGGCTTGTTTCAAGGAATCCATCTATAACTATCAAAACATCTGCCTGGTTTATCTTTACACTATGTCCTTTTCTTTTGATTTTGAGCTCTTTAACATTGTCGAACAAGGCCCTTAACCTGACTACATGTTTATGATCGCTAGTAAGTTTTTTCCATGCTTCTATTATCCACTCTGATTTTTTTCCTTTTGGAGTTACATCCTCGGATTTTCTTTTTAAATCTTTTTGCAGGCCTTTTTCCTCCATCCATTTCTCTACCTCTTCATAGAAATTTTCTATTGATAAAGGCCCATTGTAGCTTATCCTTAAGTCAAATACTATATGTTTTTTTTCTGTCATTTTTAACTTACTGAAGCAAACGGAGGTACTTTTGATACAACCTTATAATGCTTGTACATATTAAAGAACCTCTCTATTGTGTCGTATAAATGATGCATATCATAGCTTAACCTTTGCTCAAACCTCTCTGTATAAACCTTATAAATAAAGTTGTTGTAAATGGACCTTAAAAACTGGAAAAAAGGGAATTTTTCCCATCTATGGGATTCGTCCAGCTCCATATAACCGTCAATATAGATTACTGCGCGCCCATTTCCAACTTTAACTTTTTTGTTGTTCACTAGAGCATCAACCTTATTGTAGTTATAAACTAAAATCCTGACCTTGGGCCAGTATCTTACATAATCGCTTATCCTTTTCCAGCATCTTATTTGCACTTCCATTTGCTTTCCAGTTTTTGTATTTTGCTCAAATTCCTTCTCTATCTTACTATCCCAACCTCTCTCAAAAAGAAAAACATTTATATTCTTAAATAAGGCATTGGCATCAAATGGACCAGTGTAATTAAGCCTTAAATGGTCTACAACTAGTCTAAGTTCTGACATTTTATCTTACCCCTGCAAAGACCCTGTGCTCGTAGCCCTCTGACTCCATCTTTAACCTTTCCTTAACCAAGGAGTGCAACTTTAAAAAGATCTTATAATATAACTGGTCCCACCATATGCCTTCTATCTTTTTCCATATAACATACTTATGGTAAAAATTTCTTAGATTAGCATAGAAAACATTTTCTTCCCATCTCTTATCATAGTCCATTTCTACTCTTCCTGTGAACTGTATCCATATTCTTCCTTTGGTAAAGGTTCTTTTGCTGCCATCTTTCATAACAACCTCTACATCTTGCGTATCATACGTATGCAGAAAGAGGTTCAATACAAACCTATAATATTCCTCTACATCCCTTGTGGCTTCCCATACATAATATGTTTCAGGGCCGAAAGGTCCGGGACTCTTTTGTATATACTTTTTTTCGTAAAACTTGAATTTTTGCCTGCTGAAGAAAGAGGCTGCAAATTCGTACAAATCCTGCATATCCCAGACTCCTTTGTACTGTATGTAGGTTGTAAATGTACCTTGTTCCCTAGGGGCGAAAGGTAATGGATCCATAAGGAAAAACTCGTATAGAATATATTTAAATGTTTTGGAACTGAAAGTTCCAAAGCCCAGAAAATCTCTGATTTTTGCTGGTTTTTAAAGATTACAATTCAATTTCCTGTTTAGAACAATTTTCACAAAGGATAGCTCCATCTCTCTCTTTCACCTTTTCAGAATATTCTCCGCATTCCTGACAAATACCTTCTGTTGGTATTATTCTGTTGATTGTCTTCCTGCTTTCTTCTCTTAATTCGAATTTTTCAACAATCAAATCAAAAAGCTCTGGCTCTATCTTAAGGATGTCTTTTATTGTAAGCAAACCCACCATTTCGTTGTTCTCAACAACAGGCAAGTGTCTTATATTATTGTCTCTCATTTTTATAAGAGCATCATAGATATCCCTATCTGGGGGGATTGTAATCAATTTTGTTTCAGTAAAGTCTTTTACTTTTTGATTCACATCTACTCCTTTAGCTACGGCTTTTCTTACAATGTCCTGCTCTGTCAAAATTCCCAAAGAATTCCAATCCTTAACGACAACAGAACCAACATGCTTTTCTGACATTATTTTTGCACATTTGAGCAAGGTTATGTCTGCATTTACAGAAACAGGATTTATTGTCATCGCATCCGCAACTTTGTAGCCTGATTTCATATGCAACTTGATGATTTTTTTAAATTTATAAAGTTATTGATTTAATTATTACCAGAAAATATACAATGCAAAATAGATAAAATATTTTAATTATAGAAAATGGGGCGACTGGCGAGAATCGAACTCGCGCCACAAGATCCACAGTCTTGTATTCTACCACTAAACTACAGTCGCCATAATACTCAGAACTAACTTTTGCCTTATAAATGTTTTGTGATTATTTTTTAACTCTCTTTTAAAAGAATCTGGTAAATAATATATGGCAGAATAAAAGCTATAGCATAGACAGCTCCAGTCATTATAGGATTCTGAGGGTTTTCTATCCCTATAAATTTTTTTATATTATTTGAAATAATAATAAAGTTTATTAGAGTAATAATTGGGATTATTATGCTTAAAAAAATATGATGTTTGGTTTCCAAATGCTCTATTCCCCTTATCAACAATTCAAACAATAAACCAAATGCAAATCCAAGAGTAATTATAATCAAATAAAGCCGCATTCCGCTTAAGGCAAGAAGAAGGGGTACAAGTGCTACTGATATTATGAAGTTACCTATTATTGCTATTATAAGAGAAAGCCAGTAAACAGCTTTATCCAGGAGCTTTATTTTTGGATGCTTGTTCTTTTTTGCACTTTCTATGATTTTTATGGTTTTATTTATGTCGCTTTTATTCCATCCCTTTTCAATAAGGTATTTTTTTACGTTCTTCATTAATCCTCTTCTTTCCCTTCAACAATTCTTTCAACATAATCAACAAAATTTTTTGCCAGCCCATAATAATCTTTCAAGATATCGATGTTTATTTCAACTATTTCATTGTTATCCAGGGTGCAGGTCATTGTAACATGCCTTCTGTACTCTTCCCTCTTGGTGTAGTCTGCCTTAATTACCTTCCTTAGTTTCAAATAAAGATTCATGTACTTAATAATTTCTTCATCTGTAAAAGTTTTCATTAATAATTCAGCGCTTATTCTTGGATTGGAGGGTACTTCCTCAATCTTTTTCTGCTCTTTTGCATATTTAAGCAAGGATTCTATTCCAAAAGAAAAAGCGTTTATGAGTCTTTCAATCATATGCCTTATCATATCTGCAGTACGGGTATATTTCAGGCTTACATAGAACAGGTGGTCAACTCGCTTTAATTCCTGCCTTGCATTGTCCAGAGCTTCTTTCATTCTATCTGTTAAATATTGCCTCGTCCTTGCTTACAATGGTAGAGACATTTTTTATAAATAATTTTGCCTTCTGCACATAGGATTTAACTTCATTCAAGGATATTGCCCTTGTTCTGTAATCTCCATTACAGATAACAAACCTTTCATTTCTTGAGAACTCTATAGGGCTTTTCCTGTGCGCAGTTATTATATCCCTTAAGTCTTTTATTATTTTTAAGTACTCGGTGTCTATGTCATATTTTTTTGCACACTTGTCCCTGAACAACTCAAATTTTGATGTAAAATTATCTGGAAACGGAGGTATGCGTTTGAACACACGCTCATAATGGAGCACAGAGCCCATACCATAGGAAAATGTAAGGAATAAATTCTCAACAGATGACAATAAAAGATGAGGATCTTTAACCATTGGATAGGTCATTGTCAATATATGATCTGCAAGCTGCAGTTTTTTATTTGCTGCAGACCTTAACTCCTGAAATTTTTCCATAATAGATAATATGATATAGAAGTTTAAATAGTTTTTTGAAAATTGTTAGACTATGTTTATTGACCTTTTAGAGACATGATAGTCTTTGCCAAATCACCATCATTTTCCTTAATAGCTTCTCTTACTTTTTCTTCTGTTGCTCCTGTCTGCTGCATAACGGTTTTAATATCATCCTGATTTATTTCCGGCTCGGTGGAAATTAAGCGCTCTTCAGCCTGGCCAACAACCTGAAAAGTTTCCTGGCCCATCATGTTAACCTTGCTCACCTGGGGGTTTTGGATTACAATTTCTTTATCGCTTGTTTTTATTGTAACTTCTGTTGCATCTATCTCTTCCTGCTTAATGCCCATTCTTTTCATAGCTTTCTGCATTTCTCTTGGATTTATTCCGGGCATCATTTTATATTCCTAAAATTCTGTTTCCATAAGTGTAAAGAAATACCATTATAACTATAACAACAATGCACATGATAATTATGTGCCCTGGCTTTATTCTTATCCTGCTCTTGTACTCGTCAAAGTACCTCATTAATCCGCCCATTCCGGACGGCATTGAAATTTTGTCTTGCGCCATTTTAATTTTGGTTGATTAAATTTTAAAAAATTGCAGGGCCAGAATAAGCCACCTTCTGTCAGATGTTTTATCAGCGTTAGCTGACATCACCTGTCTTAGCATTTAACTAAGCGTCTTTTAAGGCTGCATAGCAGCTATTTTGACTTGCACCAGCCAGGACTCACCGTTTCATCCTTCCCTGAAAAAATGTCAAAAGGTTCACTCAAGTTTGTCACCAAACTTTTCGCGTTTATCATCCTATTCTCAGGAGGTTTCGTTTCTGAGTGGTTGCCATCCATTGCTGGATCTTACTTTCGCAAGTGTCTATTAGGCGAAAACCTAGGTGGGTGGACTTTCCTCAGTGTTGAACACCGTTAGCTAAGTACCGACCCTGCCCTCTAAAGTAAGGATTTGTTGTTTATAAATTTAACTCTTTTTCTAGTCTATGTCAAAGCTGACTGAAGACAAAATGTTGCATCTTGATATCACTTTGCATATATCGTTTGGTTAGGATACACAACATTTTAATTGAAGTCCTTGCTTTATTTTGCCCGCCCGCCTCCCCTGGGTAGACATAGACTTATTTCTAAGAAATCTATTTTCTCCTTCCTTTAAGCAATGCATCTTTAAGGGATTTTATCTCTTCCAGCTGCTCTATGAGAATGCCTTCTTTTATATCCTCTCCTATTGCAAGAAGTATGATGAAAATTGCCATCAATAGCCAGAGGAAGATTGTTTGTAAGAAACCTCAGCTCAATTGATTTCCTTCTATAGCGTATGTCTTGCTTATGAGCATGTAGCCTATAAGAAGGATAAGCAGCCCAACTACAAGTAGCATCTCCTCAAAAGAACTTGTCTTTCTTACTATTGCCATTCTTGTTTATTCCAGATTTATTACAGTTATATACTTTTTTATTTTTATCTGCCTAAAACTAGGATTTGGTATTCCTTTTTCCCACTAAAAACATTTACCTCATCATAAATTCTGAATTTATATTTGGATGAGAATTTTTCTACCATATCTTTGTCTCCAATCAAAACAATCTTTCCTTTTTTGTTTAGGATAAACTCTGCCTGGTAGAAGAATTCGTTATAGATATTGCCGCTGTCTTTTTTTTGTAATGAAGGTAAAATTGTAACTATTTTGTCTATGCTGCCTTTCTTAAATTTTGTGTCCAGCCATCCAATATCATTTCTGCTGAAGCTTATTTTTTTATCGATGCCTGCTATTTTGCTGTTTTTCCTTGAATAGTTGAGGTATTTCATTGAAGAATCAATATTATATATTTTTGGTTTGGAAGCTAACATTTCCTTATCCATTTTTTTAAATAATCCATTGAAATCAAAATTTTTGAATTTTTGGAATTTTAAAAAAATAAATTTTTCTTTGTTGAAATAATTGATTGGGAATTTTGAAGCAAACAAAGCAGCCTCTATTGGTATTGTTCCAGAAGCTGAGAATGGGTCTAACAGTGTTTCGTTTTTATTGTAGTCTGATAACCTGACAAGAGAATATGCTATTGTTCCTTTTATATCTGCTGGATGAGAGAATATCTTGTATGACCTTTTGCTTAAATCAAAACCTGCAAAATCTGTTCCTATGTAGCACTTTTTTCCTGTCAGATATGCAAAGATTACAATTTCGGGGTTACCAAGATCGACTTTTTGCCTGTAATTATATTTTTTTTCTATATGTTCTATTATTATCTCTCCAAACTTTTTTTCTATTTCTGGAGTTGATAATTCTCCATTATTTATTTTAATACATTTTACTCTAAATTGAATATTTTTATTTAACCATTCTTTAAAATTAATTTTTTCTAAATTTTTATAAAAATCATCGAAAATATTATCAAAGTCAAACTCGCAAAGAAGGTAGTAGACCCCTATAGAGGATTGTGATTTGTAGCATAATTTAAATAAATCTTCATAGTTTTTTATATCAAAAACAACACATGCTTCATTAATTTTTGAGTTGGTGTTTATTAAGTCCTTTACTTCCAGAGATGCTATGTTTTCCATTCCTTTATGCGTTGTTAAAAAGCCTTTCATAATAGCATCTGATTTATAGGTATTTATAAAAATGTTTATAATTGGCAGGATAGTACAATACTAAAAATTCAATAAATAAAAACAATTATAGGAAAATTAATAAGACTTATTAAAAATAAAAAACTCGAATTAAAAATTATTAATAATTGAAAAATAATAAAATAAATAATTAAAAATGAGAAAAATACTGCTGGACACTAACTTTCTTATGATCTGTTTTCAGTTCAAAGTAGATATATTTGCCCAGATAGACAAAATATCTGCGTTTAATTACAGGCTTTTTGTTCTGGATAAAAGTATTGATGAGCTTAAAAAGATTGTTGAAGAGCAGAAAGGCAGGCATAAGGATGCTGCAAAGATTGCATTAAAGTTAATAGCGATTAAAAACATTGGGATAATAAAGACTAAAAGTAATGAGAAAACAGACGATATTATTCTAGATATAGCCTCAAAGGAGGATTTTATTGTAGCCACACAAGACAAAGATTTAAAAAGGAGACTTATTAACCAAAGTGTTAGCATAATAGTTTTAAAGCAGAAAAAGAATCTGGTCATTATGAATGACAAGGGTTTTGCATGAAATCCTCCAATGTGCAATTGGAAAGTAGGCTGTGATTTTTTAGCTTATGTTTGCACAAACCTAGGAAAGGTTTATAAAACGAAATTTTACTCAAAGGAAAAATGTACTACAAAATAGAGCTTAAAGACAGAGTGAGGGTGCCTCCAAACCTGTTTAATATGGATGCAAAAGAAGCAGTTATAAAGAGTGTAAAGAAGAAATACAACGGCTATATATCCAAGGATATGGGCATTGTAATAGATGTTGCCGGGGTAAAAGAAATAGGACAGGGTGTTATAATACCTGGAGACGGATCATCTTACTATGAAGCAACATTTGAGGTTTTGAGTTTTAAGCCTGAGTTACAGGAAGTTGTTTTAGGGCGCATTAGAGACATAGTTGATTTTGGGGCTTTCATAACATTAGGTCCTATAGATGGTATGATACATATAAGCCAGACAATGGATGATTTTGTAAGTTTCAGCAAAGAAAAAACCCTGTCTGGAAAGGAGAGCAAAAAAGCTTTGAAGATTAATGATGTTTGCAGGGCAAGGATAATAGCTGTTTCATTCAAGGATCCCTTAAACCCTAAATTAGGGCTTACAATGAGGCAGCAGGGGCTTGGAAGGCTTGATTGGTTAGAAGAAGATGAAGAGAAGCCTGCAAAAAAAGAGGCAAAAAAGGAAACTAAGAAAAAGGGAGCTAAAAAGAAGAAATAATAATGGTGTTTTAAATGAAAAAAAAGGTATGTAAGAAATGCAAGCTTTTTGTTGAAGGAAATGCATGTCCTGTATGCAAATCCAATCAATTTTCCTCAAACTGGCAGGGAAGATTGCATATATTGGATGCTAACAAATCGGCAATTGCAGGCAAAATAGACATAACAGTAAAGGGGGAATATGCTATAAAAGTCAGGTGATTTTTCTATGGAGCTAAGAATTATCGGCAAGGGAGATGAGCCTTTACTATCAAGAGTAAAGATTGAAGCAGAGATGGTATTTGAAAAATCAACTCCTTCAAGAGCAGAGATCAAAAGCAAGCTGGCCAAGGATCTGGGCAAAGATGAAAAGTTGGTTGTTGTTAAGGGAATTTATACCTTATATGGCTTGAAAAAAGCAAAAAATATAGCTTATGTTTATGAAAATGAGGAATCCCTGAAGAGAATAGAAGTGAAAACAAAGAAAAAAGTTAAGAAAAAAACTCCTAAAGAGGTAAAAGATAAAGGTGAAGAGAAACAAAAACCTAAAAAGGAAGAAGCCAAGGAAGAGCCTAAACAGGAGGCTAAGCAGAAGGAGAAGCCAAAAGCTGAGGCAAAGCAAGAGAGTAAAAAACCAGAAGAGCAGAAAAAGGTAAAGGAAGAAGGTAAATAAATATGACAAAGAAGAAAAAAAACAAAAAGAAAGCAATGCAGGTATGGAAGATTTACCAGGTGTCTGGAGACAAGGTAGAGAGGAAAAACAAGTTCTGCTCTAAATGCGGAAGCGGGATTTTTCTGGCAAAGCACAAAGACAGAGAAACATGCGGGAAATGTGGATATTCTGAGTTTACTTCTAAGAAATAATATTTAATACATATTTAATACATATTTAGTCCATTTTTACTACTAAATTTTGGATAGAATGATTATTTTCTTCCTTATATGCACTAAGAAATAGAAATTAATCAGCTCCTTCTAGCTCCTCTTTTATTTTATTGATTTTCTGTAGTTTTTCTTTTAACTGTAGTAGCTTTTCATTAATTTCAGTTTTTTATTGTTCAAATGGACTTCTTTGTCAACCAGCCCAGAAATTTTTTCCCTAAGTTCTGTCTCTTCATTTTGGGTCAAATTAATGTCTTTACCAATAGATTTAGATTCTTCTTCCAGTTTATTTTTTTCTTCTTTTAATTGTTCTTGTTCTTTCTCTTGTTTCATATTTCAGGTTTTTGCTTATTTTTTTAAATTCTGTATTCATAAGTTTTTTCTTCTCTTCCGGTTCTTTTTGTTTCCTTTTCTGAGTTTCTAGCATTCTTTTTAATTTCTTTTTTTCTATTTTTGCCCTAATTAAACTGATGGTGTGTAAAAATTTATAAATCTTTTTTATTCTTAATAGCTTCCTGAAATGCAAGAAAATCTTCAGTAGTTAATTTTTTTCCTGTTTTGATCTTTTCTTCTATTTCATGTTCCTTGCTTTTAATTATCATGCTCTCTTTTAACTTCCTTTTTTCTTCTTCTTCCAGTCTGAATTTGCTGATTTTGTTTCTTACATCATTCATTTGGCTTAATTTTTCCTTTAGTTCATTATTTATTGTGTTGAACTTTTTTTTGAAATCCAGAAAATTTTTGAATGTTTCCTCTTCGCTAAGCTCGATTTTGTCTGCCTCTTTTGAGTCCTTGATTATGTTTTCATGCAGCTTTTGACTCTCGCGAGCAAGCTTTTGGATTTCATTATGTGTTTTATTAGTAATTTTCCTGCAAGCGTCTATTTCAGAATTCAATTTTTTTATTTTGTCAAGAGAACTGATAATTGCAGACGCTTCTCCAAGTAATTTTTTCAATTGTTTGAGCTTTTTTGAGAGTTGCTTTTCTTTTTCAAAGGGCATTGCTTCTGTTTCTAATTTTACCTCTATTTTATCTATGTCCCCTTTTATCCTCTGAGGATCTTTAATTTTTAATATTTTTGTCAGATTTTTCAGTTCATCTTTTAATTTTATAAGTTCAGAAATCTTTTTTCTTGTTTCTTCATTAAGTTTGTTTCTTTTTTCCTTTAGGTCCTTTACATTCTTTGTCAGGCTGTCTCTTTTTTTCTTGTTTTCCTTTATTTGCGCAATATTTTTTCTTATTGTATCAGATAAGCCTTCTTTCTTCCTAAACCAAGACTCTTTCTGGTCGTTAACCTTGTTTAGCCCGTTTCTAGAAGAATTGATTTCATTCCTTAATTTATCCAGCTCTGCAAATAGTTCTTTTTTTGTCTGTTTTTGTTCAAGGTTCAAATTCATTTTTTATTTTATAAATATAAGAAGTATAAAAATATTGTTAAAAGTACATTACAAGCTACCAGTAATTAAAAAATAAATAAAATAAAATCAGTTCAGCCAAATAATGAACCTAAACCAGCGGCTGCATGCTCTTCTGATTTCTTCTCTTCTGCTGCCTTTTTCTTTTCATCGACTTCTTTCTTTGCTCCTTCTGCTCCTGCTTGCGCGGCTGGTGCAGCTGATGCAACTGGTGCAGCGGCAACTGGTACTGCGGCTTTTTCTATTGCTTCATCAATGTTTACTCCTTCCAAAGCAGCTACTAATGCTTTAACGCGTGCTTCATCTACTTTGACGTTAGCAGCTTCCAAAACCTTCTTTACATTAGTCTCATCAACTTTTTGCCCTGCTTTGTGAAGCAACATTGCGGTATATACATATTCCATTTTATTTGCCTCCATTAAGTTTTTATTTTAATTAGTTAAATTTAATTATTTTTTCCTTAATGTTCCTTTTTTCAGGAGTTCTTTTGTCAGATCTTCAACCTCTTTTCTGCCTTTATCTTCCTTGTTTTCTGTTTTTTCTTTGTCCTCTTTTTGAGCTTTAAAATCATGTGCAGTTGGAACTTCCCTGTCTTTTTTCTTTGCTTCTGTTTTTGTTTTCTGTTCTTCAATTTTCTCTTCTTCTTTTTCTTCTGCTGGTTTTACTTCTTCTTTTTTTTCTTCCTCTTTGACTTCTTCTATAATGTCTGCTGCTGTTTCTTTTTTGCCTTCAGCAAATTTTTTTGTTTGCTCTACCATTACCTTGATTTTTTTGTCAACATCTTCTTTTGGTTTTTCTTTCCTGGTTTCTTCTGGTTTTTTTATTTCTTCTTTTTGTTCTTCTACTTTCTCTAATTCTTTTTCTTTCTCTATTCTTTCTTTTTCAAGAGTCTTTTCCTCTTCTTTCTTTACTGCTTCCTGAACTTCTTTTTCTACAGGAGTTTCTTTAGGTTTTTCTTTCTCTAGTTTTTTTTCTTCTTCAATTATCTTTTTTTCTTCTTCTAGGACTTTTTCCTCTTTCTTTTGAATTTTTTCCTGTTCAGGAACCTCAATCTTTTTTTCTTCTGCTTTTGGTTCTTCTTTTTTAGGCTCTTCTTTTACTTCATGTTCTTCTTTGGGCTTGGATTCTTCTTTTATTTCTTTAGGTTTGGTTTCGATATTTGCACTACCTTTTAATTCAAGCATTTCCATCTCTGCTTTGCTCAACAACTGCTCGATAATGCCCTTGTCCAATATTTTTTGGCTGATTCCAATAGCTTTTGCGTCATTAAATGCCTTGGCCAATAACAAGTTGATGTTATCTTTTGTTATATAAGCAATATTAAATGATAAATTAAGTGCTTGTGTTGATGCTAGGTTTATTTTTTCATTGAATGCTTTTTCATCTATTTCCAGTATGTCTTTTTGGTAAATAATTCCATTTTCGTAGGCTGCAACCAAGCCAAGTCCTACTTCCATGGGTTTTATATCCAGCCTTGTCAGGATTTCTGCTACCTTGGGCTTTATTTTCTCCCCTCTCTTAGCAACAACACTATCTTCTTTAACAGCAACTTTTCCAGCTTCTACACCTACTTTTAAACCTACACTGCTTAACTCACTTATTATAGGTCCTGGGGCAAATGGTGTAGGCCCTTTATTGATAGTTATATCATTTGGAGCAATTTGATTTGCTTTTGCAGGCGCACTTGTTTTGCTTTTTTGGAGTGTTCTGCTCAGCTTGAAAGGGCTTTCATTTGCAAAAAGAAGCGCAGGCATTCCCCCAAGATATTTTTCAAGCTCCTCTATGTGTTTCTTTTCATTTTTTATTTTTTCAAGAGCGATTTTCATAAGCCGCTTCTTTGTCATGAATAAGTTAATTTTTCCCCTTAATTCAGATCTCATTGACTGCAGCTGCGGGGCTGGAAGATTATTCATATCAACTATGCCTATCATAGAGGACTGCCTCATCAATTTAACCATATCTTCCACAAGCTTTTTTTTGTATTCTGCTATTTTTGGCATTTTTACTTTTTCTTAGGTTCTTTTTTGTTTTCTTTAGGTTTGGTTTCTTTTTTTGGCTTCTCTTTTTCTGGTTTTTCTTGTGTTTCTGGCTTTTCTGTTGATTTTTGTTCTGATTTTATTTTCGTAGCTTTTTTGCCTGTTTTTTTATCTTCTGTTTCTTTTCCTAAAACAAAGGCAGGCCCCATTGTAAGCTTTAGCATAACACTTTTTACATTCTGCTTCTCATTCGGAAGCTTTTGAATTGTGGAGTTGTAAACTGTCAGTATGTTGTCAATGATGTCGTTATCTGTTGTATCTTCCTGGCCAACTCTGCACTTAATTGTTGGCTCGTTTTTTGTTACAAGGTTTATTGTCCTTTTTAGTTTTTCATACAAGGGTTTTATATTTGCATTCTGAGGCAAAACGCTGCCTAGCTTTGGATTCGGCATTTTACCTTTTGGTCCTAAAAATCTGCCAAATGCTGTAGCAACCTTTGGCATAACAGATGCCTGTGCAACAAAGAAATCATGCTTATTAGCCAGCTTTTTTATTTCGGATTTGTTCTTATATTTTTCAAACTGGTCCAGAAGGATGGTTTCATCGCAAACTTCCTTTGCCTTGCTTTCCATATCAGGTGCAACAAAAGCACAAATAGAAATTTTCTTTCCAGTATCCTGGTGCAGAGTGGTAAATATATTTACATTATGCTCTGTTTTCTTCAGGTCAAGACCTCTGAGATTTATAATTAGGTCTATGCTCTGCTTAAAGTTTTTTTTAGGAGAATTTTCTTTTACTTTCTTTAATGTGCTTGCTATTAATTCCTTGTCCATCTTCCCT
>CEPV01085848.1_pt1 | contig 13077 bp, 8 predicted proteins | sample 530451 | NCBI WGS metagenome assembly CEPV01 (sample SAMEA2620097, study PRJEB7988) | marine metagenome | isolation source: saline water (ENVO:00002010), including | reverse complement strand
CAGGTCATCAATTTAGTAATCCATCTGGGCAATCCGGGCTTAAACAATGCCCGGACCTGAAGATGATCGCCATCGCCGCCACCGGCACCGATATCGTCGACCTGGACTATTGCAAGGCCAACGGCATTATCGTCTCCAACATCCGGGGATACGCCATCCATACGGTGCCCGAGCACGCCTTCGCCCTGATTCTGGCGCTCAGGCGGTCGATCGTCGGCTACCGCCAGGACGTGGCCCGGGGCGAATGGCAAAAAGCGGCGCAGTTCTGCTTTTTCAACCATCCCATCGACGACCTTCACGCCAGCCGCCTCGGCATCGTCGGCGAGGGCGCCATCGGCCAGGCCGTGGCCGCGGTCGGCAAGAACGGCTTCGGCATGGAGCCGGTGTTCCTGAAGCACGATTTCGTCAGCGACGAAGCCCTGGCCGCCAACACGTTCGTGGCGTTCGATGAGCTTCTCGAAACTTCGGACGTGATTACTCTCCACTGTCCGCTGCTGCCCCAGACCCGCGACATGTTCGGCCTCGACGAATTCCGCCGCATGAAAAAAACGGCCCTCATTATCAACACCGCCCGCGGCGGCCTGATAAAAGACAAGGACCTGGCGACGGCGATCAAGGAAGGCTTGATCGGCGGCGCCGCCATCGACGTGCTCGCGCCGGAACCGCCGGCCGACGACCACCCGTTCTTCGACCTGCTGGAGCGCCCCAACTTCATCCTCACGCCGCACGTCGCCTGGGCCAGCCGCGAAGCCATGCAGACCCTGACCGACCAGTTGATGGACAACATCGATAACTTCGTCCGTGGCCAGCCGTCGAACGTGGTCGGCGATTTCTGAGCCTTTTCTCCGGCAAATATTATCCACATTTTGTGATAATTTGGCCCATTTACCCGCTATATTATAGCGGTGTATGATTCTTCCTGGCCCTGGGCGCGCTACGTTAGACAAGGGCAAGCGGCGGTAATGGCCAAGGGGCAAGGGAAGAAAGGCAGCGCCGCCAAGCGCCAAGCTGGCGCCGATGCGGCCAAGGACGACGGCCTCGACCAACTGGCAATGCCCGATAGCGGCGGCGCCGGTTCCACCGGCGACGTCCCGGATGCCGGCCTCGGCGGCGTCGATCCGTGGAAGGCGCCTTTTTACCTCCGTTTCCGGCTTTACACCCTCGGCGGTCTGATCCTCAGCGCCGCATGGGTGTGGGGTGTCTACGATTACGTCGAGGCGGTGCTGGGCTGGAGCAACGTCACCGAGCTTCTGCCGCACGAAGTCAGCGGGCTGGCCGCCGGGGCCCTGACGCCGCTGGCGCTTCTGTGGATGGTGATTGCGTTCTGGGAGCGGGGGCGAAGCCTGCGGCGCGACACCGAGGCGCTGCGCTGGCACATGCGGCAATTGATCTATCCGTCCGACAAGGCCGAAACCCGGGTCCACGAGATTACCGAAACCCTCCGCCGCCAGGCCCGCGACCTGACCCGGGCCTCGGACGTGGCGGCGAAACGGGGGGAATCCATCTCCAGCCTGATTCACCAGCGGGCCATGGAGCTGTCGAAGGTGTCGGAAGACGCCGACCTCAGGGCCCATGCCGTCGCCGAGGCGCTGAAACGCCAGACCGTCGATTTGCAGTCCGTTTCCGAACGCGCCGCCGACCGGGCCCGGGAGGCCGGCGACGTTCTCAACCTGCGCACCCGCGACCTGACGGTGACCTCGGACCGCACCTCGGCCCGGGCCGAGGATCTGGTGGAAACGCTGCGCCGCCGGACCGAGGAATTGACCGAGACCGCCGACCGGGCCGCCGCCCGGGCCCATGAATCGGCCGATACCCTGAAATCCCGGACCGAGCACCTGGCCGCCGTCTCGGTGGAGGCCGCATCGCGCACCGGTAAGGCGGGGGACGTTTTCGATCAACGGATCGAGCGTTTCCGGGTCGCCTCGGAAGAATCCATAAAGACGGTCCGTGCCGGCAGCGAGAACCTGCAGGGCCATGTTCTCGAAATGGCGCAACAAACGGAACGCGCTTCCAGCCAGGCCGTGGTCATGCGCGAGTCCCTGCAAAGCCAGGCCGATACCCTGGGTTCCGTCGCCGATCTGGTCCAGGCCCGGACATCGGAGATCGAGGTCAACCTGGGCCGCCAGTCCGAAGCCCTGAACGAAACGACCGGGAAAGTGACCGGCAAGATCCATGAGATGGGTGAAACCCTCAAGGATCAGTCGAAAATGCTGTCGGCGACCGCCGACCAGTCGGCGGAAAAGGTCCGCGGCGCCGGCGGCGTCTTCCTCCACCAGGCCCGCGAAATGACCGAACTGGCCGCGCAAACGGCGACCGGGGCCGAAGCCGTCGGCGACCGGCTGAGGCGCAGTTCCCAGGAGCTTACGGCGATCACCGACAAGGTGATGACCCAGGTCGGTCAGGTCGGCGAACAACTGACCGCCCGGTCTTCGGACCTGGCCGCATCCGCGGACCAGGCCGTCAACCAGGTTGGCAAAGTCGGCGAGACCCTGAACGAACGCGCCGACGTGCTGGCCAAGATCGCCAACCAGAGCGTGCTTCGGATCAGCGCCGCCGGCGATGCGCTGCGCCAAAGAAGCAACGAACTGGGCTCGGCGTCGGAAAAAGCCGAGGCCAAGGTCAGCGGCTTGACGGAAGCCCTGCATCGGAATTCCGGCAACCTCACCCGAGTCTCCGACAAAGGGGTCGCCGATGTCGCCCAGGCCCGCAAGGCCCTCGGCCAGGCGGCGGCGGATATCGAGGCTTCTTCGGCGGCGACCCTGCGGATCGTTGACGCCTTGCGCAAGAACCTGGATGAAATGGGCGGTACGTCGGAAGACGCGAACCGCAGGCTTCAGGAGCTGGGATCGATGATCTACGACCGCGCCCAGGGATTGAGCCAGGCCACGGCCAAGGCGTCGGGCGAGGTCGAAAATGTGTCCCGGTTGTTGGACGACCGGGCGCACCGGTTGATGCAGGTATCGGCCCGTACCGCCAAAATGATGCTCAACGTCGGCCGGGTGATGAACCAGCGCTCGACCGATCTCGATGCCGCCGGCCAAGGGGCCGAGGAAAAATTACGTTCGGTAAGCGAGGAAATGCACCGGTCGTTGGCGGATGTCATGGAAACGTCGGACGGGGCCACCGAAAAAATCCGCGCCGTGGCCGAGATTTTCAAAAACCATTCCGAAAGCCTCACTCAGGCCAGCAGCCAGGCGGTTGTCGACGTCGATAAGGCCGGCAGCTCGTTTAACGACCGCTCCGACGATCTGGAAAACGCGTCCGACCGGGCGGCCCAGTTGCTGTCCCTGGTCACCGAAGTCATGCGCCGACAGGCCGGCGACCTGATCCGGTCATCGGACAAGGCGGCGGCACGGATGGACAAAATGGCCGAGGCCCTGCGCCAACGCGTCCAGGAGATGGAACAGGTGAGCGGCGATTCCACCCAGATGCTGACCCAGGCCGACGACGATCTCAGGGAAAAGGCCAACCGGTTGAGCGCCGTGTCGGACCTGGCGGTAACGCGTGTAACGAATGCTACGGCGGTCTTGAAGACGGGATCGGGGGAATTGAACCAGTCGTCGGAAACCGCGGTGTCGGACATCGGCAAGGTCGGCGAGTCGATGCGCGAACACATGGAAACCGCGACCGGCGCGTCTGCCCATGCGGCGTCCAACCTGGAAGGCATCGCGACTTCGCTGCACAGTCATGTCCAGGCGCTGAATGAGGGGTTGGACCGGACCCGCGACCGCTTCGACGATGTCAGCGGGCTCCTCAACCGCAGCGGCCAGGAATTGACCAGCACCTACAATACGGCGTCGTCGCACGTGCAGGCGTTTTCCGACGCCCTGCACCGGGAGGCCGCCGAACTGACCTCGGCCTCGGACAACGCCGCCGTTGAACTCAATAAGGTCGGCGAAACTTTGCAGGCGCGCAGCCGCGAAGTCACCGTCAGCACCGACGAAGCCTCTAAACAGTTGACCCAGGCGGCCGATCGGCTCCACCGCCACGGTCACAACCTGTCGGCGGTTTCCGAAAGCGCGTCCGGGCACATGGATGCTCTCAGCATCGACCTGCAAAACCATTACCAGTTCCTGACCGCGCTGTCCGAGCAGACGATGTCCGGGCTCGGCGCCGCCGGGAAGGATCTGCGCAACCGGCTGCGGGAACTGGAGGCCCTGGAGAAAAGGTCGTCGGCCCGGGTCGAGGAAACGGCCGACAACCTGGGTCATCAGGCGGAACTGCTGGGCGCCGCCACCGAAGAAGCGGTGGCCCGTCTGGCCCGGGTCGGGGAATCACTCACCCAGCGCTCGGCCGAAGCGACCGTGGCATCGGATTTGAACGCCGCCAAGCTGACCAAGGTCATGGGGACCTTCCGCGAGCAGACCGAGGACGCCGGCGCCCGGACCGAAGAGGCGGCATCGAGCTTCGAAAAGACGACCGAGTCGCTTCGCCAGCAACTGCGGACCATGACCACCACCTACCACCAGGCCGAACAGGGCATCGAAACCATGAGCGAGGCTATCGGGCGCCGCGCCCACGAATTAAGCAGCGTCACCGATGCCGCCCTCGGCAAGGTTGCGGCCTGGGACCAAAAGGTACGTTCCCATTCCGACGCCTTGTCCCGGATCACGGCCTCCGTGGCTGAGCGGGCCTCCCGGGTCACGCAGGCGCTGGAATATCAAACCGGGGAAATGCGCCAGGCGTCCAACGAGGCCAATGCCATCCTCGAAGCCATCAAGGAGCGCAAGCAGGAGGCCGGGCTTGCGGACTTCATGCATCAATCGAGCTTCATTTCCGAACGCTTGCAGTCGCTCGCCGTCGACATGAACCGGGTGCTGGAAACCCGGATTTCCGAGGACGACTGGCAACGCTTCAACAAGGGCGAAAAAGGCGTCTTCGTGCGCAAGATGCTGGGGTTCCGCGAAAAGGAGAAGTTGGCTGCGATCAAGGAAAAATACCAAACCGACGGCGAATTCCGCGATTACGTATCCCGGTGCTTCACCGGATTCGAGGTCCTGCTCGGCGAAGCCAAGAAGCGCGACCAGGCGGACCTGCTCAAGGGCACCTTCCTGTCGTCGGAGGTCGGCAAGGTCTATATGCTGCTGGCGCGCGCCCTGGGCCGGGACATTCAGGCCCCGGACGTTTAATTTGCCGGCATCAGCATGAAGCACCGTAAGGCCATCGCGGCGTGGCTGTTTATCGTCGGCCTGATGATTTTTGCGATGATTGTCTTGGGCGGCGTCACCCGGCTCACCCATTCGGGGCTGTCCATGGTCGATTGGCGGCCGGTGACGGGCTGGCTGCCGCCCTTGGACGCGGCGGAGTGGGAAAGAGTCTTCGCCGGCTACCGGGAATATCCAGAATACAAGAAACTCAACCTAGGCATGACGCTGGAGGAGTTCAAATCGATCTTTTGGTTCGAATACACTCACCGGCTGTTGGGGCGCCTCATCGGCGCCGCCTTCGTCGTGCCGATGGCGGTGTTCTGGCTCAAGGGATGGGTCGGCTGGCGGCTGGGGTTGAAGCTGATCGGGCTTTTCGTCCTCGGCGGTCTGCAGGGCGCGCTGGGCTGGTACATGGTCAAGAGCGGCTTGATTTCCCGCCCCGACGTCAGCCAGTACCGGCTGGCCGCGCACTTAGGGCTGGCCCTGGTCATCCTCGGCGCCATGGCGTGGGTGGGGCTCGGGATATTGAGCCCCGAAAGATCCGCCGCGGCGCCGGAACGAGTGCCGGGCCGGGGGCCGGCCCGGGGGCCGAAACGGCTTCGGCGCTGGGCCTGGGGCCTGACGGCGCTGATTTTCGTTACCGCGCTGACCGGCGCCTTCGTCGCCGGGCTCGATGCCGGTTTCGTCTACAACACCTTCCCGCTCATGGACGGCGCCTGGGTTCCCGGCGGCCTGTTCGAGCTGGCTCCCGGTTACCGCAATTTTTTTGAAAACACCGCCACCGTGCAGTTCAACCACCGGATTTTGGCGATCGCCGCCTTTGGGGCCGTGATGGTCTTTTGGTGGCGGGCCCGGAGGGCGGGACTGGCCCCCGGCCAGCGCCTGGCCTTGAACGTCCTGGCGGCGGTGGCGGCGGTCCAGGTGGCCTTGGGCATTGCGACCCTGTTGCTGGTGGTTCCGGTTCCGTTGGCGGCCCTTCATCAGGCGGGCGCGGTGGCGTTGTTCCTTGCCGCCGTCTGGTTGGCGCACGAACTGCGCCCCGGCGGCGCCTGATCTTCTCCGATTCAGCTATTGTTTACCCCCTAGTGGCCTGTATCATCTAAATTGTATCCCTACGACGGCGTTGCCAGGTTTCCGGCTAGGAGCGCGTCGCGCCGTGGCGCCAATCCACCACAAGCGGCGCGCGACGATGTCCGGAAGCCTGGCAGCGCCGCCCTTTCGGATCGCTTTTCCCGTCCCCTCGGGGCGTCGGAAACGCTTACCGATGTGCCCGCATCGCCCGCGCCTCCCCTCCTGCCGAGGAAACGGGAAAAGCGATCGTAGGGGTGCAATTTAGATGATACAGGCCACTAAGTTTATGTATTTTCTCCCTTTCCCGGCGGCGGGTTTCGGCGGCTATATCGTATGGTCTAAGATGTTCCGGCAACCCGGCCCGTTTCGGGAAAGGCCCGTTTCGGGAAAGGAAGGATGAGAGTTTGAGAAGGGTTTATGGATAATGAGTGACAATAAATTCCGTTTGGTCACCCGCAGCGATTTCGACGGCCTGGTCTGTGCGGTGCTGCTTAAAGAACTGGCTATGATCGATGACATCAAGTTCGTCCATCCCAAGGACATGCAGGATGGCACGATCCTGATTTCAGACACCGACATCACCACCAATCTCCCCTATGTGGAAGGGGTGTACTTGGCCTTCGACCATCATTCCAGCGAAATTACCCGGGTCGAGGGCAAGCATGACAATTACATCAACGACCCCGACGCGCCGTCGGCGGCGCGGGTGGTATATGACCATTTCGGCGGCAAGGAGAAATTCCCAAACGTCTCCGAAGACATGATGGAGGCCGTCGACAAGGGTGATTCGGCCCAGTTCAGCGAAGACGAAATCGTCGACGCCAAGGGGTGGGTGCTGTTGAATTTCATGATGGATTCCCGCACCGGGCTCGGCCGGTTCCGCGAATTCCGCGTTTCCAACTACAACCTGATGATGCAGTTGATCGATTTCTGCCGCGATCAAACGGTCGAGGAAATCCTCGACCTTCCCGACGTCAAGGAGCGTGTCGATCTCTATAACCAGCACCTTGAGGACTTCAAGGAGCAGATCAAGCGCTGCACCACCGTCCACGGCAACCTGGCGGTGCTCGATCTGCGCGGCGAGGAAATCATCTACGCCGGCAACCGGTTCATGATCTATGCCCTGCTCCCCGACATCAACATCTCGATCCATGTTTTGTGGGGGTTGAACAAGCTGAACACCGTGTTCGCCACCGGCAAATCGATCATCAACCGGACATCGAAAACCAACATCGGCGAATTGATGCTGAAATACGGCGGCGGCGGGCACGAAAACGCCGGCACCTGCCAGATCGACAACGACGACGCGGAGCGCGTGCTGGGTGAATTGATCGAACAGATCACCGCCGACGGATAAGGCGCCGGTGTCGATAATAAAAAAAGGGTTTCCGGCGTTGACGGGCAGGGTTGCCCGGGCGGCGGAATGTAAACAACGATGATTTGGCGAGGATCACCCCGGGCGCTGGCTTTGACGGCAGCCGCCTTCATGGCTTTGGCGCTGCTGCCCTCGATAAGCGGTTGCAGCGCCGGACAATCGACTCTGAGCCGGGTTCTCGACGCGCTTAGCAACGATGAAAAGCCGCTGCCGGCGGAAGCGAAACAACAGCTCAAGCGGTTCGAGACGGTTTACAGGGCCTATTCGACGGAACCGGACAAGACGGAACGGCTGGAATATTTCGGTTTCGCCTACCGCCGGGTGCGCGCCAATTACGTCAAGGAAATCCCTGACGCCACCCTGATCGACGCCGCCGTCAAGGGAGTACGCGAAACCAAGGCCAAGCCCGGGTCGCTGCCGCCGAAGAAGCTGGTCAAAGCGGCGCTCGAATCCATGGTCGCGTCCCTGGATTCCCATTCGGCTTACCTCGACGCGGACGAGTTCCGTGAAAGCTTCGTCCGGACCAAGGGCGAATTCGGCGGCCTGGGGATAGAGATCACCATGGAGGACGGCCTGGTCAAGGTGATCGCCCCCATCGAAGGCACCCCGGCCGAACAGGCGGGCTTGAAGGCCGGCGACCTGATCACCCATGTCGACGGCGAGCCGATCAAGGGCAAGACCCTGCCGCAGGCGGTCAAGCGCATGCGGGGCCGGGCGGGAACGCGGATTTCCCTGACCATCCGCCGCCCCGGTTTCGGCGACTTCCCCGTCACCCTGACCCGGGCCATCATCAAGATCAAGGCCGTGCGCTGGCGCATCGAGGGCGACATCGGCTATGTCCGCGTCGCCCGTTTCACGGAAAAAGTGGAAACCGGCATCGAGAAGGCGCTCGCCGGCATCCACGAAAAGCTCGGGCCCAGGCTGGCCGGGGTGGTCCTCGACCTGCGCAATAATCCAGGCGGGCTTTTGGACCAATCGCTGGTCCTCGCCGACAACTTCCTCGATGAAGGCGAAATCGTTTCCATCCGCGGCCGCGATCCGGACCGCGACCGTTCCCACAAGGCGGTTAAGGGCGACCTGGCCAAGGGCGCCCTGATGGTGGTGCTGATCAATGCCGGCTCGGCCTCGGCCTCGGAGATCGTCGCCAGCGCCCTTCAATTTCACGGCCGCGCCACGCTGATGGGCGTGCGGTCCTTCGGCAAGGGGTCGGTACAGACGATCCTGCCGTTGCCGGTGGAAGGCGGGATTCGGATGACGACGGCGCTTTTCTATGCGCCAAACGGCAACACCATCCAGGCCCGGGGCGTGACGCCGAATATCTTCCTCGGCCCGGCCAAGGAAACCAAGCGGCGCCGCGAATCCGATCTTCCCGGCGCCATTCCCGCCGTCGGCAAGCAAAAATTGAAGGCCCAAAACCGGCCCACGGTGCCCGAAGACGCGTGCCCTGCCGCCGGCGAAAAGGAAGACCGGCAACTGGGCTGCGCCTTGGCCTTCCTGCATGCCGGATCGGCGAAGAACTTCCTCGCCATGATCGGCGGACGGCCGAGGATTTGAATAGGGGCAAATAGGGGGACAGTTTACTTAATTCGCGGAGCGTTCGGGCATGGAGTGGGGATGAGCCCGAGCAGGAAGGAATTAAGTAAACGGTCCCCCTATTTCCGGGTCAGGCCGTCGCCATCACGCAGAGCGACAGGTTGGGCATGCTCAGGCCGCCGGACGCGTCGGCATGGCCGCGCGCCGCCTCGCCGATTTCCCGCCACAGTTCGGCCCGCCTTTTCGGCGGTTGATCGGCCAGCAGGGCGATGATCGGACTGGCGATGTCCTGGAGAAAGCTTATGTAGTCGTCGACCGACGGCAGGCTGAAGACGACCTCGATGGTTTCGATACCGATAGAGGTAAAACCGGCCGCTTGGAAAAGCTCCTTCAATCGCCCGGCGTCGGCCAGGCTGAACAGGCCCGGGGCCCCTGGCGGCGGCAGGTCAAGGGCTTCCTTGAGCACGGCTATGGGCAGGCTGAGAAACGGCACCTCGGGCGGAGGCCCCCAGACGGCGGCGGCGATGGCCCCGCCGGAACGCATACGGGCGCGGACGTTACGCAACGCCGCTTCCGGGTCGGGCATGAACATCAATCCCCAACGGCACAGCACGGCGTCGAAGGTATCGTCGATGGAGCCTACGTTTTCGCCGTCCATTTCGTGGAAGGAAATGTTGTCCAACCCCAATTCCGAGGCCCGCTCGCGGGCGATCTCCAACATCTTCGGCGACAGGTCCGTCGCTGCCACCCTGCCTTCGGCGCCGACCCGGCCGGCGGCGGAGACGGCGGGCTCGCCGATGCCGGTGGCAATGTCCAGGACCGCCTGTCCGGCCGTCACCCCGGCCATGTCGAGAAGGCGCTCGCTGACCGGCTTGGCGCCCTTCTCGATGATAGGCCACCATTTCCGCCAGCCGCCGGACACATTATCCCAATCCGATCGTTGGCTGGACTTGCCGCCGCTCGGGCCGGAAGTTTCTGGCGCCATGACGTTCACTCCTCAAAAGGACGTATTTACCCCGCATTCGCCCGGGGGTCGCGGGGGTGTTCCCCACACTAGGATGATGGTCAAACGCTCGCCGCTCAACCCTTCTTGGCCATCTTTTCGAGTTTTTCCGAACGGATGGTGTTGCGGTCCAGGCATGCGTCCTTCGAGGCGTCCATGCCGAAGGCGACGGCCATCAACTGGCTGTAGAAGACGACCGGAATCTGGTAATCGGTGCCGTATTTCTTGTTGACCGCGTCCTGGTACATCTCGACGTTCTGCTGACACAGCGGGCACGGCGTGGCGATGACGTCGGCGTCGGATTTTTTCGCCGCCTCGAGGATGATCTTGATGATGCCGAGCGTCTTGTCCGGGCTCATCAGCGCCACGGCGCCGCCGCAACACGACGTCTTGGCGTCGAAGTCAACCGCCTCGGCGCCGGTCGCCTCGGTGAAGTTGTCGAGGAATTCGGGATCGTCGTAGCTGTCGTAATTGCCGCCGCGCTCGGTGTCGGCGAACGGGCGCACCGTCTGGCAGCCGACGTAACCGGCGACCTTGAGGCCGTCGAGCGGGTTGGTCACCTGCTCCTTGACCTTGCCGACGCCGACGTCGTTGACCATGACCTCGCAGATGTGGCGCACCAGCAGGTCGCCGTCATAGCTGAGGCCCGCCGCGCCGAGCGCCTCGTTGACGTCGTTGCGAAGCTCTTCGTTGTCGATGATTTTCTCGTTCGCCTGATGGGTTTTCAGGTAGCACGCGGCGCACGCCGTGACCACGTCCTGTTCGCCCTGCTTGCGGGCATTGGCGAGATTGCGCCCGGTCAGCGCCTTGACCGCCAACTCGCCGGATTCGACGTGGGTGACCGAGGCGCCGCAGCAGTTCCAGTCGTTGAGTTCCTCCAGCTCCACGTCGAGCTTCGGCGCGATGGCGCGCAGGCTGATGTCTAGGTGCGAGCCGCTGCCTTCGGAGCTGCAGCCGGGGTAATAGGTGTATTTCTTGGCCATGGCTCAGAACCCCTGCTTCGATTTTTCGATTTCCTGGGCCTTGTCGAGGATCGCCTTCAGCTCCTTGGTGCCCTTGATCTTGTGCGGCATGCCGATGTGCATGCGCTTGGTCTTGAGCAGGCTCATGGCGATCGGCATGTTGGCCATCGCCTTCTTGATCGCTTCGACGATGCCGAACGACAGGTAATACTTGAAGGTGAACAGCCTCTCGTCGGTGCGCCCGAAGGTCCGCGTCGACCAATAGAACGCCTTGGCGAAGCGCGCGTTGTCGGTTTTTTCGGCTTCGGCGTAACCGGCCCTGGCCGCGACCCGGCCCAGGTCCTGCAGGATATAGGTGACCGGCACGCCGCGCGGGCAGCGCACCACGCAGCGATAGCACGACGTGCAGTTGAACATGGTGTTGGATTTGAGCACCGCGTCCTTCATGCCGGCGCGGATCATCATGAACAGCTTGCGCGGCCCGTGGTCCATCTCGGTGCCGATCGGGCACGACCCGGAACACACCCCGCATTGCATGCACATGGAAAGCTTGTCGCCGCCGTCGACGTTCTCGTAGACCCAGCGGGCGAAGCCGAGGTCGTAGGTGCGGGCGGAATCGGGAAGGAGGGCGGTAGGTGTGGAGGCGGGGGCCATGACCTAGAACCCCTTGAACGGGTTGAAGCCGATGTCGACGATCTTGTCGGAGAAGCCGTTCAGCAATTCGGAGATACGGCCGGAATCGGCGATCGAGATTTCCTCGACGACGACCCGCTCTTCCTCCAGCATCAGGCTTTTCAGCGTCTCGCCGACCTTCGACATGCGTTCCTGGGCGATGCCGCTGCCCTTGACGAAGTGGCATTGGTAATCGTCGCCGGACTTGCAGCCCATCAGCATGACGCCGTCGTAACCGCGTTCCAGCGCCGTCGAAATCCACAGCGTGGTCACCGAGCCCAGGCAGCGGACCGGGATGATGCGGAGATAGGGGGAATACTGGTGGCGGTTGATGCCGGCCATGTCGAGGGCGGGATAGGCGTCGTTCTCGCACGCCAGAACCAGGATCCGCGGTTTTTCCGAAAACTCGTCGGGAATTTCGCAGGCCTTGATCATGTCGCCGACCATCTGGGCGTTATAGTTATCGAAACTGATGGTGCGGACCGGGCACGCCCCCATGCAGGTTCCGCAACGCCGGCAGCGGGACGTATTGACGATCGGATAGTCGTTCTCGTCCTCGTCGATGGCGCCGAACGGACATTCGACCGTGCACCGCCGGCACTTGGTGCAGATGTCGAGGCCGATCTTGGGAAACGACAAATCGCCGACCCGGGGATGCACCGAGGCGCCTTCGGTGGCGCCGTTGATGGACTGGATCGCCTTCAACACGGCGCCGGCGGCGTCCTCGGCGGTTTCCGCCATGTCCATGGGGCGGCGGACCGGGCCGCAGGTGTAAATGCCGGTGCGCCGGGTTTCGTAAGGGAAGCAGATAAAATGCGAATCGGCGAAGCCGTCGGCGAGGATCGGGATGTGGGGGCCTTGGCGGTATTGCAGGTTGAGGATCGGGCCGCCGGGGAAGGGGGCTTCGATTTCCGGCTCCTCTTCCTCGCCGTCTTCGCCGGTGCCCGGCGCCGGGGCGGGGGCCTCTTCCTTGGCTTTTTCCCCTTGTTCGCCTTCCGCCTCTTCGGCGGCGGCGATGGCGATGTCGATGGGCGACAGGGGATTGATGTCGTCGATCAACTGATCGGCGCCCTTGTCCGCGGCCTCGATGTCGATGTTGGTGGAATTGGGCACCATGCCCGTCGCCAGCACCACCATGTCGAGGCCGGCCATGGGCACTACCTCGCCCAGAAGCTCGTCTAAGTAGATCACCGTCAGGTCGCCGCCGACGCTTTTGACCTTGCCCTTCATGAAGATGACGCCGGCTTCCTGGGCCTGGCGGTAGAATTCCTCCGCCGTGCCGGGCGTGCGCAGTTCTTCGAAAATGATGTAGGC
>CEPV01021094.1_pt1 | contig 13083 bp, 13 predicted proteins | sample 530451 | NCBI WGS metagenome assembly CEPV01 (sample SAMEA2620097, study PRJEB7988) | marine metagenome | isolation source: saline water (ENVO:00002010), including | reverse complement strand
TTCCTCCGTCTACTATAAGATCTACCTGTTTTTTATATTTTTCATGTAATGTGTGAGGGTCATCATATAGATCTTGTTCTGACATTCTTAAACTGCTGCTTAGAATGGGATGTCCAAGGGCAGCTACAATTTCGTTTGCTATTGGATGGTCAGGCCAGCGCATTCCAACTGTGCTCCTAGGTGTCAGCATCATTTTTGGGACAATCTTAGATGCTTTAAAGACAAATGTGTATGGCCCTGGCAATTTGCGTCTGAGCACTTTAAAAATGTAGGTTGGAATGCCTTGAGAGTATTCCTGAAGTTCTGTTTGATTTGCACAGATAAAGGTTAAGGGTTTTTTTTGATTGACCTTTTTAATTTTGTGCAGGCGTTTCATTGCTTTTTTGCTGAAAATGCTGCATCCAAGACCGTAGACTGTGTCGGTAGGATAAATAATAATTCCGTCGTTTTTCAAAACATCTACAACTTTTTTAACACGAAGTGGATTTGGATTTACCGGATTAATGCTAAGTAACATCAGTATAACGGGAATTGATAGATTTGTTGAATTTATTCAGCAACTTGCTTTCCACAATCTTTAAGAATGTGATTATACAATAATCATGCATCATTTTTGAAGCTTGGCTAAATGTATTCAATAGACCTAAATAGTATTTCTTCTGACATGTTTTGCCATTAATCTTAGGTTTATTTTATTTTTTCTAGTTAAAAGAAATTATCCAAACAGCTTAATGGCAGATGTCAAACAAAAGTAGGGCTATTGAAAAAAACACTGGCTTCAGATCGAAAAAGAATTTAAATCATCTTGAAGAGCCTAAACCAAGAAACTACATCAGGCTTTTGTTTGCATTTCTTGTATTGTTTTTCTATACCCTTCTTCTCTGGGGAAATGTTCCATTGATTAGTTCCCTCGGAACCCATTATTTCTCTATTTTGAAAAATATTATCAATCTAAATTTACCCCACTATCAGTTATGGGTAGTCATAAGCGGAATCCACTTCCTTCTCGTTCCAATGATAATTGGGCGGTTTTTTCTGAAGTTCTCATTTAGAAAGATGGGTCTTGGAGGAATATCATTTTCTCAGTTTAAGGTTCTGCTGCTCCTATATCTCTTCGCTTTACCAGTCCTTATTTGGCTTTCTGCCCGGGAAGATATGTACCAATACTACCTGCCTTATATCAAAGAAGGTCCATGGACTTATGTGCTCTGGACCAATTTAATTATGTTTTTTGAACACGTTTCCCTTCAGGGTATACTTGTAGCTTTTATGGAGCCGGATTTCTTTTCAGGTTCTTCAGAAAAGCTCAGCGTATTAGAAGGTAATGAAGGTAAGAGTACTAAGAGAGGACTAAAGTGGGTAAGAGATCTGCAAAATTGGTTTAGTATCGATCCATATTATTATTTTGTCATTTTGTTGGATAGTCTTCTTTTTATGCTCATACATTTAGGTAAACCACTCTCTGAAGTGCTTACTGCCTTCCCGGGAGGGGTGTTTCTTGCTTTGCTGGCCTTCAAGTTTAAAAGCTTCCTTCCATGCTATCTAATCCACACCATGACAGCAGGTACGATAATTTTTCTGATAATGATTTTCAACTGAGATTCAGCTTTTATCTGGGATATATGAGGATATCTTTGATTGAACAGTGGAATATATTATTTTATTAATTAAATAGATTTCCTAATTATTTTCGCTTCGGCAAGAAATAACTGAAATTAAGCTGTGAAAATTAAAATTATTCCATTAATTAAGTTACCCCTCTTGTCAACTTACCTCAATCAAGATAACAAGTGAACCATTGTTTCCAATTCATTCCCAACTTAAACGGTCTAAAAGTTATGATTCAAATGAGGCTCAATACACGGTACTGTTTGGATGCTGGAGTTTAAATAGCAAGAAAGTTTTAAATGACTTTTAGCAATTACTATGATTCTTTGCTTTTCTAACTTCCTAGAGTCCCTAAAGATAATGGATAGTTGATGAATAATGTTGGCGCAATGCCATCATCTCCTTTGGCAATATCAAAGCGGTAAATTAAACCTGAAATAATTGCTCGAAAACCTGCCCCAAAGGAAGTTTTCATATTTTTATGCAATTCAGAGATATCATCAGATACGCTACCTAATTCATAGAAGAACGATGCTTGAAGAACAGTTCTTACTCCACCCATAATAATCCAGTTTATTGGAGTCTGTTTTTCCGAAAAATTATGACGATATTCCAAAACATAGTTTGAACTGTTTCCAGCATAGAACCTTCCTTGACTGTAGGCACGCATACGGTTAATTCCTCCAAGAGATGAAGCCTTGCCGAAACGGTTTCTCTCAAGCCAATAGTTGGTTCTCCTCTTTTCGGCATTCCTGCAGGCTTCAGCTTGTATTTCCAGGTCACAGCTGAGGCCAAATTTATTACTTAACGTTTTTTCATCAGTCAATCCATGCTCTGAAATGTAGGACCGTGATTGAAAAGCGTTGATCAACAAGGTGTCGGACCCCAAAAATGGAATGTAAGTTGTTAAATTCAGAGAATTAACGTCATAGTCACTCAGTTCGCTGAGGCCGTAATTCGTTGCATTGTGCAAAAGTTCAAATCGAATCCCTTCACGGGGCTCCAAATGATTGTCGGTCAAATCAATCTGAGTTCCAATCGTGTGGTCTATCCAGGTTCTGGAAGTAGATTGAATATTTGAAAACTGGTTCTCGTCATTATCAAAAATTTTTGAAATTTTCGCTTCTCCTGTGGAATAACCAATTTGTATTTCAAGATGCTGATTATAAAACTGAGATTGAAGGTTGATTGTGGAATTGTTGGTATTTTCAAAAGTCTGATAATAATCGTTCTTACCTGAATGGATTCCCCTGTCGTAGTTGAGTAAGCTGATATCCCAGTCATAGTATAAAACCTTGAAGAACACCCTTTCATCAATAATGGGGAATTTTTGAAGTTGAACTACGGTTGCTTCAATATCCCCTTTTGCCAGAGTTTTGATTAACACAAGGTCTGTGCTTTCATAGAAATTCGAGATCAACCCTGCAATGGGTACAGCGCATCCTACTCCTTCTACACAACCAGGGAGTGGGGCAAACATCCATCCCAGCTCTTTATCTGCTTCTCTTACAGTTCTCTCAGGTGGAAATTCATAAGAAAATGCAATTGAAGGCAGTAACAAACATAAAAGAAACCAAAATTTTACCATTCTAATGAATAAATATATGCCTTTAACCAGGATAAGAGTATTATTTAAAAATGTTGAAAAAAATATTTTGGTACTATTTATCATTTATTAACCTCTAACAAATGTTTATTTTATATTGATTTCATTTGTCTTTTGGAATGAAAAATTGTGGTCTCCTACCCGCGATGCCGCGTAATAGTCTGCCTAACAGATCTGCCCCTGTAATGATCCTTTTTTCATTGTTCCAGCATAAAATCAGATCATTATCGATAACATCGTCTTCTGAGTGTTCAGGGTGAACTCGCAATTTATTGATAACTTCACCAAGTGGAGTTGCTGCATCTGAAACCACTATGGGGCGATGACAGTAGGAATAAGGCCTGAATGGTTCAACACCAAAAAGCGCATCTCGCAGGAACAGATCTGCATTAAGCACCAATCTGGGGTTCCCGTCCAGTGAAGTCAATATCACCCATTTTTTGCCTGAATTCTGAACCTGATTTAAAAAAGGGTCTTCCGGATTCCTTTGAAATACGGGAAAGACTGGGAGGTCAAATTCGGTTTCCAGCGGGATAATGCTTGCTGGATCAACCACTTCTCCTTCGTCCCCAACTGGTAAATCATCAATACTCAAAAAATTAAGCGCGCCTGTGCCTTCAATTTGACTGATGTCTGATTCTCGTGATTCCATGTGTTTTTGCAGCATTATACGGAAATCTTCCTCTTTGAAGTAAAGTACACCTTCTTTGCCGAGCCATCTGTCCAGCAGCATAGCCGAAGGTTTGCTTACAGGATAAAGAAAAAATCTGTAAAATCTAATTACCGGAGAAAGAACTATCCCCATACGAAGCGCATTTCGTGAAAAATACGCTTGTGGCAGGATTTCACCGAATAAAGTGATGCATATGGATGAAAAGAAAAAAGCCCAGAGTCCGGCCAGAACTGAATCTGTAAAAAGGGTCAGTAATACGTTTATGCTTACATTTCCCCACAGCAAAGTTGTCAGAAGCAGGTTTGCGTCTTTTCTTAGCTCCAGTACCTTTAATGCTGCTTTGTTCCCGGACTCAACTTCGATTTCAAGCTTGAGCCTGCTTAAGCCAAACAAACCTAGGGTAAGTCCGGAAAATATTGCAGATTGAGTTAAACAGAAGAAAATGCCAACAAAAAGGGCAAGTTCCATGGAATTATTTATAATTATTTACTAAGTTCGATGAGCATTGGTATTAGCCGAAAATTTTGCTTACTCTAACACTTCTCTTAAAGTTCTCAAGATTTTTTCAAAAATCCAAAATGTTTTTCAATAATAATGGTGAATGTGAAAAATATTCTTGACTTAGGCTGAATATTATTTTCATGAATGAATTTTTCCTTCTATCTAAAAAACAAAAAAAGAATTGTTTATTGTATTTTACCCATATAGACTGATTCGTTGAGTTAAAGTATTATTTAACAGGGAGTTGATCTGTTTTTTTACCAGTTATGTAATTAGGCACTCGATTTGCACGAAAAGTTCTGTAGTTTAAAATTTATAAGGGATGTTTGATGTCCCACAAATTTGAATGAAAATGTTTGCCTACACAAAATTACAAATTAGATGAGGTAATATGATGAAAAAATTATATTTTCTGATAATTTTAGCCAGCATGGCTTTTCTCTTAGCAGGTTGTCCTCCCAAAGAGACACCGGATCCCGATCCTGAGCCTGATCCACCATGTGTTGGAGAAGACTGTGAAGATGCACCTCCAGCACCACCAGAACCAGAACCAGAACCAGATCCACCAGCACCAAAGGAAGACGAACCAGATCCAGAACCAGAACCGGCACCTGAGCCAGAGCCTGAGCCAGAGCCAGAGCCAGAACCGGCACCTGAGCCAGAGCCAGAACCGGCACCTGAGCCAGAGCCAGAACCAGAACAAGTTGAAGAACAGGAAAAAGAAGCAGAAGAAATAGAAAAAGAACAAGACGCAGATCAAGCTGTGCAATCACCGAAAATGTCTGATCCTATAATGATCTTGCCTCCTGAAGAAGCAGATACAGCCTTCAGTGAAATGGGAATGATTTATTTTGCCTATGACAAGAGCGAAATAACTGCCGAATTTGAGGAAGTTATCCAGAAAAATTATGAATGGATCTTTCAAAATCCGGATGTCCAGGTTCAACTGGAAGGCCACTGTGATGAAAGGGGTACAAATGAATATAATCTGGCTTTGGGTGAGCGTAGAGCAAAGGCAGTCTTTGACTACCTTGTCAGCCTCGGTGCTAATCCTTCACAGTTTACAATAGTGAGTTTTGGTGAAGAGAGGCCAGTGGCTTATGGCGGCAACGAAGCTTCCTGGCGTCAAAATCGTAGAGTTGAGTTTACACAAATGTAAATACTTTGGAGCTACATCAGTAACTTTGATAACCCCTTGAATCATGCTCACCGAATGGCTAGGCGAAACAAGCATAGTCGGACTGGTACTTGGTGGAAGTTTCATCGCGAAACTGGTGCTGCTCATATTGGCTGTTATGTCGGCCCTTTCCTGGGCCGTCATAATTATAAAGACCCTCCAGTATTTTAACATCCGCAAACAGGATCAGAAATTCTACCGGGTTTACCTCAACGAATCCAACCTCAATCAAATCAAAAATATTTCAGCAGATTATCCCTATTCTGCTTATTCATTTATGTTTACTGCAACCTATAAGGAAGCAGCAAAAATGATTCAGCGAATCCAGCGATCTTCCCCTGACATTTCTGAAAGCAACTCAATGCTTCCTCATCTCAGCGCACAGTTGCAGCGAGTGATAGAGCAGACTATCAATGAAAAATACTCCTTCATTGAAAACAGGTTAAATATTCTGGCAACAATATCCAGTGCTGCTCCATTTGTAGGGCTCTTTGGAACTGTCCTTGGGATTATCAACTCCTTTCAGAGCATAGGAACTACTGGCGTGACTAGCCTAGCTGCTGTTGCTCCAGGGATTTCCGAGGCACTGGTTGCAACTGCTGCAGGCTTGATGGCCGCAATACCTGCACTGATGGGCTACAATTATTTTCGGAATCAGGCTCGTGTCTTAACCAATACCATGCGGAATTATGGCATGGAACTTACTAATCGATTTGAATGGATTGTACATGGGAGGCTCCTGGGAAGAGAATGAACCTCTAAGTGAAATCAATGTTACTCCTTTCGTTGATGTACTGCTGGTGCTGTTGATCATCTTCATGGTCACTGCACCAATTGTCAACCATGTGATTCGAGTTGACCTTCCACAAGACAGTTACAACAAGGACGTAATGAAGCCTCTTCAGGAGCCCCTTAAATTAGTGATAGACAAATCTGGAATATTATATATTGGAAAAACACGTATTGGAGATAGTGCTGAAGAAGAAAGTCAAATTGTACTGAAGGATAGAGTAACGCAATGGACCAGAGGAAGGAAACAGCCCTGGTTAGTTGATGTGGAAGCTGATGAAAAAGTTGATTACGGATCTATTGTTCCGGTAATTGCCAGGCTAAAAGAACTGGATGTGAGCATGAACCTGGTTATTCGTCCAAAACCCAAATAAATTTTCTTTTCAGCTGTTTTCTTTATTGACTATAGTGGAATCTTCCTTGACAACATTATTATCTTCTGCGTTTGCAGCAGAATTATCATCTATTATAGCCTGCTCTTCTTTGTTTTTCTTCGTTGCTTTTTTGAAATTGGTTATCATTCCACCAAGTCCCTCGCCAATCAGGGGCAAGCGTTTTGCCCCAAATAGAACTACAACGATAGCTAAAACGATTAAAAGTTCCCAAACACCCAAACCAAACATTTTGAACGCTCCATCTTATTTAGTAATTTGTTATAAGAATATTCTAAAGTACAATCATATTACAGTCAAACTTAACCGCGAGATGATTGCATGATTATCATCTCATGTCAACTTCTAAAATTTAGTTATTGTTAATATTGGAAATATGAGTGCCGAATCTTCAATGCAGAACTCTTTACAGCACAAGCTGGATTTTTTGGCAGACGCACCTCAAGTGATGCAGGCTGAAATTGCTCGCTCCCAGGTTTCACTATATGATGTTATGCTCTGGAAACAAGGCACCGTTGTTAAATTTGATAAAATAGTGGGCTCAACGATTGATGTTTTAATAGGGGACCGTCTGATTGCCAGGGGAGAAGTTGTGATTGTTAACGACCGCTATGGTGTGAGAATCAACGAAATAACTCATCCGGATGAAAAACCTCATACAGAATGGAAATAATCTTTTGCTTTTCAAGATCAGTTTTGAATCAAATGAACTCGAAAATATTTGCTAGTCTTTCAAAGCCTTTCTGAATGCTGAAGCTGTTCTTTCCATGTCTTCTTCTGAATGTGAAGTTGAAATAAAAAGGGATTCAAAAGCTGATGGTGGTAAATAAATGCCCTCCTTCAGCATATTCTGGAAAAATTTAGTAAACATCCCCGTATCAGAATTAAGTGCTTCCTGGAAATTACGTACTGTATTTTCTGCAAAAAAATACCCAAACATACCCCCGATTGATTGTGTCTGAATTTTAATCCCGGCAGTCTCAGCAGCTGTTGTCAGCTCTTCACAAAGCCATGCTGATTTTTGGCCAAGCTCAGGATATGGATCCTGTTCTTTGAGTATTTCCAAGGTCGTTAAACCTGCAGTTACTGCTAGTGGATTCCCAGACAAAGTTCCTGCCTGATATATTGGTCCTGAAGGCGCAACCTGAAGCATAATATCCTGGCGTCCACCGTATGCTCCTACAGGCAGGCCACCACCAATAATCTTTCCAAACATACTTAAGTCTGGAACAATACCAAACAGTGATTGTGCTCCTCCAAAATCAATACGAAAACCACTCATCACCTCATCAAATATCAGCAATATTCCTTCACGATCGCATAAATCACGAAGACCTTGCAGGAATCCATGTTCAGGAGGTATCATGCCCATATTCCCTGCTACAGGTTCAAGAATAATTGCCGCGATATCCTGAGAGTTTTCTTCTGTAATTCTAATAACAGAGTCCAGATCATTGAATTTAGCCTGAAGTGTATGTTCGACAAAAGAAACCGGAACTCCCGGTGAGTCTGGAATTCCTAATGTCATTGCTCCGGAACCTGCCTTTACAAGAAGAGGGTCAACGCTGCCGTGATAGCAGCCTTCAAATTTAATTATTTTATCACGTTTAGTATAACCGCGAGCCAAACGCAGAACTGCCATTGCTGCTTCTGAACCTGAATTTACCAGGCGAATCATTTCCACACTTGGTACTGCTTCACATATCATTTCAGCTAACAAAATCTCACCTTCAGTTGGTGCACCAAAAGAAGTCCCATTGTCCAGAGTTTCTTTAAGTTTTCTGACAACTTTCGGGTTGGCGTGTCCAAGAATCATTGGTCCCCACGAACCCACGTAGTCAATATATTCGTTGCCATCCTTGTCAAAGAGTTTTGATCCTTGCCCCCTTGTAATGAATAAGGGAGTCATATTCACAGATTTAAAAGCACGGACAGGACTGTTAACTCCCCCAGGAAGTCTTTGCTGGGCTAGAGAAAATAACTTTGTAGATTGTGTGATCTGCATGAAGGTTGCACTTATTGTAAAAAAGGGTTTTTCACGTGTTGATTAATTTTGTTGTATAAACCTGGCTTCTTAAACTGGTAGTTTGTAGAACGAGCAGAATGTTGTCAAGACTTCACTAAAGAAAATTAATGCGCAGCATACTTCTTTTAATTCTGTTTGGTTTAATTCTGATTATTGGTTGTGCCGCTTCTAAGCAAAAATACCAGACATTTTATGATCCTGAATACAAGGTAATAGATCGTGGAGCGCTTGATGTCAAAGTAATAAGCCGAGCATGTTCTGAGACATTTGAGGATGCGTTGTCAGCAGCAAAAAATAATGGGAAATTTCACCTGCGAAGTGTTGTTGGGATTAAAAACTATGGGATTAAATTTAAGGAAGTTGGCAGTTACATTAAACAGGATAAAATCTGTGTGGAAATGAGTGTATCATCTTATCCTCCTTAAAATCAAAATCCAATGTATCGGACGCTGATCTTTGATTTCTTGATTTTTTGTAAAGTCATCGATAAAGTAAAATATCAATACCTGAGCTTGGCAGGTTTAATATTTATGTAATAATATTAGGAAAAGCAGGCATTTTCATTTTTGATCCCAGTAAAGGAATAAACATTTTCTTAAACACATAATCAAATTCAAGTCAGTTTATGCCCGGAAAAGTCCGAGACAAATCTACTACCCCAAAACAGTTAGCTCTTCCAATGTTGCCAATGAGAGACATTGTGGTGTTTCCCCACATGACGGCACCATTTTTCATTGGACGCACACTCTCAATAGCATCTCTGGAAAAAGCTCTCGCGGGAAACAGGCAAATTTTTGTTGTTGCTCAAGAGGATCCACTGGTTGAAGAACCTGAAGCAAAGGATTTGTTTCGTGTAGGCACTATTGGCCAGGTACTGCAGATCATGCGGCTCCACAATGGAACCATCAAGGCGTTGTTTGAGGCAAAAACAAGAGGGCGACTGATTGAGGCGCATATGGAAGAACCACATTTTGCCGCAGTTGTGGAACCAATTCCTGAAAATGTTTCAAGGGCACCCGAATTGATTGCTCTCAGCAAAAATGTTCGAACCGAGTTCAAGCGTTATCTTAAGGACGTTAAGCGCCGAACTGAGGGAATTGAAAAATTGTCCGTAGATTCAGACGAACCGCATATCCTTGCTGACAGAATTGCTCCGCTTTTAAACATGGAATTGAGAAAGAAGCAAGATTTGCTTGAAAATACTGATCCAAAAAAACGTCTGGAAATAGTCTACGGGCGAATGCTTGAGGAAAAAGAATTTAAAAAAGTAGAAAGGAAACTGAAGGAAAGAGTTCAGGGACAGATTGGAAGGACTCAAAAAGAATATTACCTCAATGAACAAGTTAAGGCCATTCAAAAAGAGTTGGGGCACGGCGAAGACGGCAAAGCAGAAATGGAAGAGTATGCTAAAAAGATTGAGGAGGTTAAGCTTTCAGCTGAAGCAAAGGAAAAGGCGGAAAAAGAACTGAAAAAACTCAAAATGATGCCATCTATGTCTTCTGAAGCAAATGTTGTACGCAACTATCTTGACTGGTTGATTTGTATGCCATGGGACGAAAAGACTGAAGATAATTTTGACTTGGGAAAAGCCGAAAAAGTATTAGATGCACGACATTATGGTTTGGAAAAAGTAAAAGAACGTATTATTGAGTATCTTGCTGTTGCACAGCAGGTGGGGAAAATGAAAGGACCGATTATTTGTCTGGTAGGACCACCAGGTGTAGGCAAAACATCTCTTGCTCGCTCTGTTGCAGAAGCTTTAGGAAGAAAATTTGCCCATGTAAGCCTGGGAGGGGTTCGTGACGAAGCTGAAATCAGAGGACACCGCAGAACTTACATCGGTGCCATGCCTGGTAAAGTGATTCAGTCCCTGCGCAAAGTAAAATACAAAAATCCGTTGCTGCTTTTTGATGAAATTGACAAAATGACTTATGGGGTGATGGGAGACCCAGCTGCAGCCCTGCTTGAAGTACTTGACCCTGAACAAAACCACACTTTTATGGATCATTATTTAGAAGTGGAATTTGATGTTTCAGATGTACTGTTTTTTTGCACTGCGAATGTTGCGCAGAACATTCCACCCGCGCTAAAAGATCGTATGGAAGTTATCATGCTTTCAGGCTACACAGAGTTGGAAAAAGAGCATATTGCACGTGAACATCTGCTTCCAAAACAAATGGATGAAAATGGTCTCACAGTTAAAAAGATTCAGTTTCAGCAAAAAGCTATTCTTGACATTATTCGCAGTTATACCAGAGAAGCTGGAGTGAGGAACCTGGAAAGGGAGATCGCAAAAACATGTCGTAAGGTTGCAACACAACTGGTTAAGAAGACAAAACTCAGCAAAGTAGTGGTTACATCAAAATGTGTACAGAAATTCTTGGGAGTGCCACGTTACAAACATGCAAAAGCTGAAGAACAAAACGAAATTGGTACTACATGTGGATTGGCATGGACTCAAGCAGGCGGAGAACTCCTTGTTACTGAAGTAAATATCATGAAAGGTACAGGAAAGTTACAGTTAACCGGGAAACTTGGAGATGTGATGAAAGAATCAGCAAAGGCTGCGCTGAGTTATGTACGTACGAATGCAAACAGGCTGGGAATATTTTCTTCAGTATTTGAAAAAACAGATATTCACATTCACGTACCGGCAGGAGCTGTACCTAAAGACGGTCCATCTGCCGGAGTTACAATAGCTACTTCTTTAGTCAGTGCATTTACCAGTATCCCGGTTAGGAATGAAGTTGCTATGACTGGAGAAACAACTTTGCGGGGCAAGGTATTGGCAATAGGAGGATTAAAAGAAAAACTTCTTGCTGCAAAACGAGGTGTCATTTCCACAGTAATTATTCCGGATAAAAACAAGAAAGATCTTAGTGAAATTCCGGAAGAAATCCAAAATGGGCTTGAAATAATCCCAGTAAATACAGTGGAAGAAGTATTAAATAGATCACTTGAGCGGTTCCCCAGTCCGGTGATAGATCCTGTATCTGAAGATGAAGAAGGCTCCAATAAAGAAAGTCCGAAAGCAACCATCTTACCCGAAACTGAATCCTCAGATTCCCCTAGAACTTATGATGCATAAAGTGATGCTGTGGGTTTTACAGATAAATCTCAGCTATTTATGCCGACATCACAAATAAAATTATATTAGAGTTTAAAACTACCAACTTGTGTATGCAGTTTTAACTGAAAAGTTATCTAAAAAATGCCCGTGTTTGATGATATGGATTTAAGCAGTTCTGATGAGGAACTGATTGCTGAAATTAATGATGCACTTGTGCGTTTTATCAAATCTGAAGAGACTCAACTGCAACTGGAACCAATGAATTCATTCCGTAGACGAATGGTTCATAAAATTGGTACTAAATACAAACTAACTTCTGAATCAACAGGAGAAGGAATAAATCGTTCAGTTAGTCTTAGAAAAACAGAACAAACGGAAATCCCGGAAAATATAATGCAAAATAATGTTATTGACCGGGGTATAGAAATATTTTACTCAAAGCCTGGGACAGAAATTGTTTTGAGAAAAGACGGCAGCTTCGGTATAGTGCTTAATGAGCGTGAAACTCGGATTCTGGACAGACGCCCTGTTGAAGATGGAGAATTCCGCATACGTCAAAATAAAATTGTCTGCAGGAATGACAGTAACTGGTAAGAACCGGGTATTCTTTGCAAATTGTATCTTTCCTTAATCTAACGTACTCCTTCCTTGAAAAATTTAAATATTAGATTTTGCGAATCACACTATAAATCTACATAACTTCAGAAAAACATTAAATAAAGGATTTTTACTTAAGTCAGATTAAGAATGCTTATGTCAATAATCATTCAAATACCTAAACTTTGAAAAAACTTAAATAAAGATCTTTAACCGGTCATGATTTGGACATTTGCTGTAATTGTTATCTTGGGGTCAGTAGGAGTGGTCACCTATCCACTGTTCAGGAGCAAAATCCAGAAATATGAAATTCCTGAAAATTATCAACTGGATACCAGTCAAGTAGATTTATGCCTGACTGCCTTATCTGATTTGGAGGATGATTATGCTCTTGGGCGTTTATCTGAATCAGATTATAATCAGCAAAAAATTTTTCTTCAAAGAAACTACCTTAAACTGCTGAGAAAAGAAGTATCAACTGAGGATTGACAGTTATTTTTAAGTTATTAATTTGGTTATAAAGTTTTAGAGAATCGCAGCTGAGATTTTTTCCATAATCGATTGGTGCTTATAATCCCGCAAAATACATTTTCCCCTCCTCAGTAGTGAATTATGGCAGGTTGTGAAACAAAATGGCTCGCCTG
>CEPV01000684.1_pt1 | contig 13131 bp, 10 predicted proteins | sample 530451 | NCBI WGS metagenome assembly CEPV01 (sample SAMEA2620097, study PRJEB7988) | marine metagenome | isolation source: saline water (ENVO:00002010), including | reverse complement strand
AGTTTACCAAGCAGAATCAAATGACATTTTGTTGCAGCACAAAGCCTGGCAATATTTCCTGTGTTGGGAGGAATCTGTGGTTCATATAGAACTATGTTCATTGGAGGATTGCTGTGCAGTCTCATTTTGGCAATGCTATATTCAGAACCTTCCCTGCCTAGGATACTTGTTCAGAAAACAACATATTTTTACTTAACATGAGTCAGCTTTTTTGGGACTAATTATGCAGCAAATTCTTATCGTTATCAAGACTAGCATAAAGTCCTGTGCCTGAAAACTTCTTACAACGAAAATAACAATTTCTGGAAAATGTCACGGTTATTTGATAAAAAATTGCAACCATGAAAACCTCTTTACTTGCTCCGAACTATCAAGACTCCCCATACTGGTGGGATCGAACACCGCGGCCCATTCTTGCGGACATTGAGATCCCCAGGAAGGTCGACGTAGCCATCGTCGGTTCCGGCTACACTGGACTGCATGCGGCAATACAGACCGCACGAAACGGAAGGGAGACTCTGGTTTTGGAAGCCGAACGGGCAGGATGGGGAGGAAGTTCCCGTAATGGCGGGCAGGTCAGTACCAGCATAAAGCCTAACTTCACGGAGTTGTCCAGGCGCTTTGGTCAGGAACATGCGCGGGCTATTCTGCAGGAAGGAGAAAACGCTCTGGAGTGGGTAGGAAGATTTGTCCAAGAAGAGGGAATCGACTGCGACTATTTGAAGGTTGGACGTTTTCATGGTGCACACACTCATGGCCAATACCAGCTACTGAAAAGACACATAAAACTGAATCCGGAGAACTTTGAACAGGAAACGCAACTGGTTACCCCCGCCAAGCAGCACGAAGAAATCGGCAGTGATTATTATCACGGGGGACTGCTGTTCCCAAATCATGCCTCGCTGGATCCGGCCCTATATCATCAGGGACTGCTGGACTGTGCATTGAACAGCGGTGTAAAAATAAAGGATCGATATGCTGTTAGCAGGATCCAAAGACAGGCAGAAGGTTTTTTTCTCCACACGGATTCAGGAACTGTGCAGGCCAAGCAAGTAGCCTTAGGTACCAGCGGGTACACCGGTTCAGTGACACCCTGGCAGCAGAGGCGAGTGATCCCAATTGGCAGCTACATTATCGCCACGGAAGAGTTGGAGGAGGAACTGGTGGACCAATTGATCCCGAAGAACCGTGTCATAACAGACACACGCAAGCTGGTGGTTTATTACAGAGCCTCCCCGGACCGAAAGCGCATCCTGTTTGGAGGCCGGGTGTCCCTGAAAGAAACTGATCCCAACAAATCAGTTGCGGCCCTGCATTCCCAACTCATAAATATTTTTCCTCAACTGGCAGCCGTTAAGGTCACTCATTCATGGATGGGGTTTGTCGGTTTTACCTTTGACCATCTGCCCCATACAGGAGTCCACGACGGGATACATTACTCAATGGGCTACTGCGGATCCGGGGTATCTCTTTCAAGCTATTTTGGAGCAAAACTGGGTCAAAGGATAGCGGGTCTTCCGGAAGGTAGAACGGCCCTCGACGACCTCTCCTTTCCAACCCGTCCGCTGTATTACGGCAATCCCTGGTTCCTCGCCCCATCGATACTATTCTACCAGTTCAAGGATCGCTTTTTCAGCTAAACATCAAACGTAACCTAACAAATAAAGGAGAGACCCAAATCTAAATAGTTGCGGTTTTTTGGTACCAGGACAAAAAACGTATTTACCCTTCGCTGAGCGGATAACTGCTTTCTATGAATTATCACTCCAAAGCCAAATCAATCAGGCGGTCCAGTAGTTCCGGATATGACAAGCCTGATGCTTCCCAAAGTTTTGGATACATGCTGATATTGGTAAATCCAGGAAGTGTATTTATTTCGTTGAGGATGAAAGAGTTGTCACTGTTTAGAAAAAAATCAATTCTAGCCATTCCACGGCATTCAGTTATCTGAAAAGCCTCGACCGCAGTCTGCCGGATATCAAGTGAGACGTCCAAGTCTATCTCTGCAGGGACAATCAAGTCTGCTCCGTCTTCATCCACGTACTTTGCTTCATAGGAATAAAATTCATGTGAAGGTGCAATTTCCCCCAGAACAGAAGCTGCTTCAGGAGAACCATTGCCAAGAACAGAACATTCTATTTCACGCCCGGAAATTGCTTCTTCAACCAGAACCTTGCGATCTGCCGCAAATGCCTCACGCAATGCCTCACTATATTCTTCGGCTGTTCTGACTTTGGAAACACCCAGGGAAGAACCCTCCCTGCAGGGCTTGACGAATAAAGCGTCTCCCAGTTCCTGAACTGCATCCTCATAAGTCAATTCTTCCGGTCTGCGCAGCATTCGAAATTTAGCAACTGGTATCCCGCGTTCTCTGAGCAAACGCTTAGTCACGTCCTTGTCCATGCAGATTGCAGATCCGTAAACATCTGCCCCAACGTAAGGTTTCCCAAAAAGTTCAAGCAGTCCCTGCAATGCTCCATCTTCACCCAGCTTACCGTGTGTGATTGGGAAAAAAACGTCAACTTCAGAAAGAACATCTGCTGATTCACCGGCTTTGGTCAGGTTTCTTTGCGGAAGTCTGGCAGGAAGTTCAGTTACAAAACTGACCTTGCGAACATCTTTCACATTTTTCCAAAAACTTTGATTGCTGCCTAAATACCAACCTCCATTTTTATCAATGCCGATCGGCAAAACATTATATTTTTCACGGTTCAGAGCAGCCTGTATATTATAGGCTGAGATCAGCGATACTTCATGTTCACCACTGGTTCCTCCGCAAATCAGTCCGATGGTGATTTTTTCGGTCATTTTACTCTGCCTGCTGAGCTGAGGCCTTGACTCTGATATGCAGGTCATCTAGCTGTTCAGTATCGACAACTGAAGGAGCGTCTGTCATTAAACAGCCTGCTTTCTGCGTTTTTGGAAAAGCGATCACATCACGAATAGAATCTGTTTTAAGCAGGAACATCATTATCCTGTCAAATCCAAGAGCAATACCACCATGTGGGGGAGCGCCGTAAGTAAGCGCTTCCATCAAGAAACCGAATTTGCTTTCTATCTCCTGATTTGACAAATTCAGTAAACTGAACACTTTTTGCTGAATATCCTTTCTATGTATCCGGATACTTCCGCCACCTAACTCCACACCGTTCAATACCACATCATAAGCGCGTGATCGTATTTTTTCGGGTGCATCATCTCCATATTTCTCCAGATCATCTAAGTCTGGCATTGTGAATGGATGATGGCTTGATGTATAGCTTTTTTCTTCGTCACTGTATTCAAAAAGTGGAAACTCAGTAACCCATACAAAGCGAAACTCATTTTGGTCAACCAAGCCGCGGCGACGTGCAATTTCCTTACGCAAATTGCCGAGTGTGTCATATACAATCTTTTCCTTATCAGCACAAAATAGTACCAAATCCCCCTGATTTAAACCGACTCTCTCTTCAAGCGCCTTTTTTTGTGTATCGGTGAAAAATTTACCGATTGGAGACTGCCATCCGTCTTGATTGCTTTTTATCCAGGCCATACCTTTGGCACCGTATATTTTTGAAAATTCAGTCAAGTCATCTAATTCTTTACGGGAAAATTCTGCTCCGCCAGGGACACAAATCGCTTTGACAATTCCACCTTTTTTAACCACTTCATTAAAAACACGCAATTCGCATTCAGATGCAATGTCTGAAATATCTTCAAGTTTCAATTCAAAGCGAATGTCTGGTGCGTCAGAACCATAGTCTTCCATAGCCTGCTGGTAAGTCAGACGCGGAAAAGGGATTTCAATTTCCAATCCCATAATTTCTTTGAACAGTTCCGCCATCAAGCCTTCAGTCAGCCCAAAGATCTCTTCGGGCTCTGTGAAACTTAATTCAAGATCAATTTGAGTAAATTCAGGCTGACGGTTCCCACGTAAATCTTCATCTCGAAAGCAGCGTGCTAACTGCATATAGCGGTCATAGCCGCTGATCATAAGCAGCTGCTTGAACAGCTGAGGTGACTGAGGCAAAGCGAAAAACAGTCCTGGGTTTACTCTGGAAGGAACCAGATAATCGCGTGCACCTTCCGGTGTCGATTTGGTCAGAATAGGGGTTTCAATTTCAAAAAATCTATGACTGGTATAATAGTTCCGAACTATCTGCAATGCCTTGGATCGCAGCATTAAATTATTTTGTAATTCAGGATCCCGCATATCAAGAAAACGGTAGGTCAGCCGTAATTTTTCATCCACATTTCTGCGGTTTTCCAGAACATAAGGAGGTGTCTGGGACTGATTCAGGATTTCTAATTGCTGCACCAGAATTTCTATTTTGCCGGTCGGCAATTTAGGATTCACATTACCTTCAATGCGATGCTCAACCTTACCCTTTATGGCCAGCACAAATTCCCCGCGGATTGTGTCTGCCAGATTGTGTGCGGATTCACTGATTTCCTTCTTGAAAACAACTTGAGTTATTCCCGTATAATCACGCAGATCAATAAATATAACTCCTCCATGATCACGCCTGGTCTGACACCAGCCCGTCAAAATAACTTCCTGCCCAATATTTTCTTCCCGTAAATCTCCACAAAAATGCGTTCTTTTCAAATCCATTTTGCTAATTCTTGAACTTAATAATTTTATCCCTAATCAGCGAACTAGAACAAATGCTCGCCTTTAATTTATACCTCTATAACATTTTCTGTAATTAGCGCCCAGACTGTATCCAAGATAATTAATAATACCTCCAAGCTCCGAAAGCATGGTCATACACTATTCCATTGCAAACTGTTTGAGTAAATCACTTTTTTGAATCCTAAACATATTCCAAGTTTAAACATCTGACTATCAATCTTTAAACTCATGCCTTTTTGCAATGAGACACTATAAAAAACCTAATCAATTTTATTATGTTTGCTGCGGACAAATTCTATCCTTAATTTTCACAGTATTAAATTAATAATAATTAATTTATAACTCGCCTTTTTCTGCAAATGTTCTGAAAATTTTCCCGGGTTATCCCAATTATTGATGGACTCGTATTTTATTACAAATCCTATTATGTTGGTAAAAAGTCCGGAACAGGTTAAGCAAAATAGCATAATTATTCAGCAAACAACAGGGCTAATTCTCCTAGTGTTATGAAATAGTCATAGAACAATGCAAGGAGAAGGTTTTAGTATTCTAATCTTTTAAAAGAGTACTGAATATTTTCTGATTAATTCAGGCAATAATAAGAATTAAAAGGGGAGGATTATTTGTTGGACGGTCAATAAATGGTAAAAACACCATATAATCTGAAAATCAAGTGTGCTTTTATATGCAAATATTTTAAGTCTTATACCTGCATACGCATCACTTCCTCATAAGCGCTGACCAGTTTGTTGCGGATTTGTAGCATAAGACGCATGGACAGATCCGCTTTTTCCAAAGCAAGCATGGTTCCGTGAATATCTTTATTTTCTGTAACCAAGAGCTCAACCTGTTTTGCTTCTGCATTAAACTGCTGCTGATTTACATCTTGAAGCAGTTTTTCAAATGTCCTGTTTATGCTTCCACTATCTACTACCTGTTTTTGATCTTCATTCCCGGTTTTCAATCCAGGAACTTGAGGAGCAATGGAAGGTAATTTTATATTCATAATTTTTTACTTTAATAATTCTGTATTGGTTGACTCATCACAAAATATGAAATTTAAAATCATTAGACATTACGTCCCAAATCCAGTGCAGACTGTGCCATATTCTTAGAAGCATTAAATGCAGCAGTATTTGCTTCATAGGAACGCGATGCTTCCATGAGACTAACCATTTCTTCCATCATGTTCACGTTCGGCATTGCTACATAGCCTTCTTCATTTGCATCCGGATGGCCTGGCTCGTAACGCAGTATTGGTGCTCTGTTGTCTTGAGAAATTCCCACCACCTTTACTTCTGTAGCTGTGTCAAGTGACCGTTCCTGCGAACGCAATTCCTCTTCAAAGGTGCGGTCGTTTGAAACTGCAGCAAGAGTAACAATCCGTCGACGATATGGGCCCCCTTCAGGAGTACGAGTGGTATTAGCGTTAGCAATGTTTTCTGAAATAGTGTTTACCCTTTGGCGCTGTGCTGCCATACCGGAAACACTAACATTAAAAGAAGATATAAAACTCATCAGCGTCCTTCTGTTATTGCAGTTTTAAGCATCCGGAACTGGTGTGTAAGCATCCGTATACTTGCATTATACATTAACTGGTTTTCAGCCATTTTTGCCATTTCACGATCCAGATCCACTGTATTTCCGTCAAAGTCCGGATAAGGCGAAGCGCTGTGAATACGCTGCCCTTTTACCATTTCAAGAGGAGGTGTATTGCGACCATCAAAATGCCTTGTATCTGTGGTTTTCAGTAAGCCGGGCTCATCTGCATGAAGCGCCTTCTCCAGACTTTTTTCAAACACCATATCCTCAGCTTTGTAGCCGGGAGTGTCTTTGTTGGCAATATTGGAAGTTAGAAGATCCTGCCTCTGCGTTCGAAAATCCAGCGTCTTATGCAGCAAAGTGAAAATTTTACTTTCAAACATTCCGCTCTTGAAACAATTATTAGTGAACAATTAATACAAAATTACTTGTGATGAAGATGCAATCTCAGGGCCACTTAAGTCAGTTTTCAATTAGTCAACGACATTGTGATCTACTTGCTTTTTTCCTGATTCTGCTTATGATTAACAAGCATATAAACAGTCAAAATTGAATATGGGTAAAAAACGTTCACAAATCTGGGGTAACCACCTCAGCAATCCGCCTGATGAACAAAACGTCCTTTTTTGTGCAGGACGCGATGTGCAGGAAATTCCAATGGCCGATCAAATATTACTGCCCTTTGATATTTGGACCAATCGTGCACACTGCATCATGCTGCACAAGCAGGAAATTATTTCGGTAAACTGCCTGGAAAAAATTCTTACTAGTCTCGGCAAACTGGAAAATCTTGTTGAACAAGGTGACTTTGCACTTGATCCTGAAAAGGAAGATGTACACATCAACGTAGAGGATTTTGTCACAGAAGATCAAGGAGCAGATGCAGGAGGCAGGATGCATATAGGCAGGAGCAGAAATGATCAAACTGCGTGTGATATGAGACTATACCTAAGAAGCTCATGCCTAAAACTGTTTTTTGCTGTAAAAGATTTTGCTTCAGCTTTACTGCTGCAGGCAGACGAAAACGCTGAAAGCGTTATGCCTGGATTCACGCACTACCAGCCTGCAATGGTCACATCCTGGGGACACTGGCTCTGCTCATACACACAGGGACTTTGCAGAGACCTCGAACGGCTTGCATTTGCGCTTTCACTGGTCAATCGCAATCCGCTGGGAGCTGCTGCTGCTTTTGGGACATCCTGGCCTATTGACCGTGCTCTAACTACGAAGCTACTGGCATTTGAAAAAATTGACTTTAACACGCTGGACTGCATCGTTTCGCGTTGGGAAAATGAAGCTCAACTTGCCCATTCAATAACTTTGTTGATGAATCACCTTAGCATAGTTGCACAGGATCTTATTTTTTTGAGCCATCCATATGTTGGAGTGATACAGATTGGAGATAACTATATGACCGGTTCTTCAATTATGCCCCAAAAGAAAAACCCCGATTTTGCAGAGGTCATTAAATCAAAGGCATCTCTGGCTCAAGGCATGTTATCAGGTTTGCTTGGTATCCAAAAAGGTGCAATGAGCGGCTACAATCGTGACACTCAAACAAGCAAATATCTGATCATGGATTTGGTACGTGAATGCGAATCCGCACCGGTAATATTGCAGGGAGTATTTGAAGGTTTGACAGTTAATCATGAAAAAATGAAAGAATTATCTGAAACAAATTTTATGAATGCAACAGACATTGCGGATCATCTGGCACGCAGGCTTAATCTGCCCTTTAGAGAGTGCTATCACCTCACAGCTAAAAGTGTAAAACGTTCTGCACCAGAACTTAAAATAACTAATGATGCACTTAGGAAAACATTGGAAGAAATTGGGCAACCTGCAGAAATTGCAGATGATATGGAAGATCTGCAGGATCCACTAAAACTGTTACAACAAAGACTTCACCATGGAAGCCCCTCACCGGAACAAACAAGGATTCAAATTAAAGAATTTGCTGAGCAATTAGATTCATTTTCGACTCCTCTTGTAAATCTGGAAAAGAACATACTTGATGCGCAGGAGAGTTGTAGAAATTATGAAGTTTGACCAGCATCAATTTGGAGTGATAGGAGCAGGTGCATGGGGAACAGCAATTGCCAGACACCTTTCAATCAAAGGCTATCCGGTTCAGATTTGGTGCAACGAAACTGAAACTGCAGACAGTATCATAAAGGATCGTGTCAACAGCGTTTTTTTGCCGGATATTCTACTCCCTGAGACACTTGATGCCACCACTGATCTGTTAGATATTACCCGCAATGCTAGTATTTTACTGGCCGCAACACCTTCACAATTTACACGTGAAATTGCCAGAATTATCAATCCTGAAATCACAACTGAACATATCCTGGTCATTCTCACAAAAGGAATTGAACAGAACTCATTGGCACTAATGAGTGAAATATACCAGAAAGAACTTGGCAATATGCCTAAAGTTGCTGTGCTCTCCGGTCCAACGTTTGCGAGGGAAGTAGCGCAGGATTTACCATCCGCCGCAGTGCTGGCCTGTGACGACAGACAAACGGGAAATCTGCTGCAGGAGTATTTTCATTCAGAGCGATTCCGTCTCTATAAAAGTAACGATCTGATCGGGGTACAGCTTGGGGGAACAGTTAAGAACGTGATTGCAATTTCTTCAGGAATTGCGGATGGAATGCGGCTGGGACTGAACGCTCGTGCCGCATTGATTTGTAGAGGTGTTGCCGAAATGGTAAGGCTTGGAACTGCAATGGGCGGTCAGAGGGAAACTTTTGTAGGAATGTCCGGAATTGGTGACCTGATTTTGACGGCAACAGGGGATCTTTCCCGTAACTATACCCTGGGTCAAAAACTTGGTAGCGGACTGCCGCTAGAGAAATGCATGCCCGCCGAAGGAGCTGTGGCGGAAGGTGTCCGCAATGCTGTATCCATAAATGCTTTGGCAGAACGTCACCAAATTGAAATGCCTCTCTGCAGGGCAGTATATGGAATTATATATGAAGGAGTCAGTTGTGTTAGGGCTTTACAGGGACTCATTGAGCGTGATCTCCCTGATCAAGAAATTTGCACCCCTAATTATGCAAAATAGTTAATTAAACAATTTCCTCATAATAATGAAAAATTTATTTTCTACCAGAAACTGGAATCGGGTTTTTCTTTATCTGTTATTTATATGCAGCACATTCAGTATAGCAGGCACAGAAGCCTCAATCGCAGTGTTGTATTTGATTACCCTGATCAGATTGATATGGAATCGACCATTAACACAGCTGGAAAATCCTTTCCTGTGGGTAACATTATTTTTCATTGCTACCACAGTGCTTTCCGGCCTGTTTAATTCTTATGAAACAGATCACCTGATGGCACTGCGTAGTAACTGGAGGTTGCTGTTGCCTTTACTTCTGGCAGGAATTTTGACCGAAGTCAATTCAGAGCAGTTGCTATGGACTTTCTTTGGATTTGTGTTTTTAATTTCAGTGTACGGCATCATTCAGTATTTCACAGGGGCTGACTGGCTGCGACCGGAAGGTGAAGAATTGACCACACCATATTTGTTTGGATCTTCAGAGGGAAATAATGTTTACCATGCCAAAGGAAACTTCTCACACCATCTCACTTATGGCGGATTTTTGCTGCTTTCATTTCCACTCCTGGTTTCACTTAGTTTCTGCAAAGACTGGAATCCATTAACTAGAATTTTAACTGCTTTGATAGCTATTTTTGTACTGCTTGGAATTGGAGCTTCACTGGGACGCAGTATTTGGCTGGGAACAGCAGCAGTCTTCGCAATATTAATGTATCGTATTTCTCCAAAACTTATACTTGCAATCTCAATAGCAATAATTGCTGCTGCAACTTATTTCTTCACACAAATAGGTAATGCTCCAATTCAAAACCGTGTGCCGACCAATCGCCTTGAAGCTCTCCAACAGCGGTTTATCAGCGGGTTCATACTCAGATCTAATCAGGATCGTATTTTGATGTGGGAAACAGGAATATCTGCAATTAAAGATCATTTCTGGCTGGGGATAGGCTACAACAATAATTCAGTTGTAATGCCCAAATACCGTAAAAGGATCAGTGAAAGTACTGGTCATCGATTCCACAACAAAGAAGCCCTAGGAGTTCACAACATCTATCTTCAAACGTGGGTAAACTACGGTTTTTTTGGCATGCTCGGGTACCTGGGAATCTTGGTAATTTTTTTCCTGCAAACAACCAGGGCGATTTTAAGGACAAACAATTTTACTTTTGAAAATTCTATCCTTTGGGCAGGAATTTCCGGAGTATACGGATTTATGGTTGCGGGCTTGTTTGAAAATAATTTCCGTGACGGCGAAGTGCAAGCAATGCTGCTGATTCTGATGGGCTTGTGCTTTAATCAAATACAAAAACTGAAAGGCAGGATCTTTAAGTCTTGAAGAGAAAAAATCCGATAATCGGTTCTGTTGAAGGATTGTGACTGGGTCTCATTTTTCCAAGCCGGCACGCCATTCCTGCCAGTTAAGATAGACCATCGCTCCAATTGTTGCAAAAGGTTCCGGAGGTAAACGGGTTGGTTGCGCTTCATTGATGTGGTCTTCTATATATGGATTTTCGTATCCGCAAGCATGCTCCGCTGCCAAAATCCCTGCGAGAGTTCCCTTGGAAGCTCCCAGTCCGTTTTGACAGCAGGCTGCAAAAAGTCCTTTTTCAATTTCACCAAATACTGGAACTCCATTCCTGCTCAAACATAATCGCCCGCCCCAGCGATACTCCATCTCCACATCCTCAAGCATAGGAAAACGGCGCTGAAAACTGCAGTCGTGACCCCCTACAGTTTTTCTAATATCATGCTCTGAAGCTTCCAGAGAAGATGAGAAATGGAACTTATTTCTTACAAGAATCCTGTGACCTCCAGTTCCATAAATTTTACGCACTGAGGAGCCGAATGGGTTGGCTGGGGCTGCACCCCAGATTGGTTCTCCTCCAAGCTTCCGAACCTCGCTTTCACTAAGTTCACGTGTCATGGAAGCATAAAGGAAGATATGCATCAGCCGGTTTTTTAGGAAACCAAAGCTCTGAAGATGACCATTAACACTGAGAATCACCTTTGGTGCAGTCACGGAACCTTTAAGAGTAATGGCCTTCCAGACACCACCAGTCCGTTCTAGTGATACCACAGGGGAATTTTCATGAATGTCAATATTTCTTGAAAGTCCTTCAGCAAATTTCCTGGTATAAGCAGCCGATTGAATAGTAATGGTTTTCGGGGTTAAAAGTCCGCTCAGATAGTAATTACTTCCTGTTATACTTTTCATCTCTTCTTCATCAAGCCAGGTTGAGTCTTCCCCCATAGCCTTGAGATGTCCCATATATTCAAGGTTGTGCTTTTCTCCGGACTCGCTGGCAGCGGCGTTGATTTTTCCGCACGGGTTGAATACCTCTTGAGTGAACCCGTATTCTTCTGCGGCCTCGGCAGCAAAGGAAAGCGCATAGCGGTTTTTTCGGGTTTGCTTAATATCTCTCTCTACTGCCCCTACATAGCTGTCGGTGCTGATATCGTGTGGCAGATCTATCATGAAGCCGGAGTTTCGTCCAGCACTACCTTGCCCAATCCGGATGGAATCCAGAACTACTATCCGCTCTTTTTCACTGAGCTGCAGAAGACGTCTTGCAGCCGCCAGCCCGGCAAATCCTCCCCCGATAACCAGCCAGTCTGCATTTATGTCTTTCTCTAAAACATCTGCTGGTTCAGGTTCCTGTAAAATTGCATACCATCCTGAAACTCCAGGATTGCCGTGACGGATGTTGGTGACCTGAATAGATTTGGGCATTTTCAAATATGCATTAAATTCAATGAAATAGATGTATTTTGTGTGCTGGATAATGAGGGAACTTAGTATTTAAGTCAAGTTCAACAACCCATCAAAGTGGCTGCTGCCTGATATTTTCCAGCTGATTTTTCATAAGATTACTGCTTGAATGAATCCTGATAACCGGGCCATTTCCCCAGGGAATCTGCAGTATATACTCCTCTCGTGATTGCTCTGGCTGTACAATCAGCGGCCATCAGGCCTAAACGAGCTATGTCAATTGAAGGTTGGCTGGAAAGTCTGATTTTTCCTGTAGACAAAACAAAAACTACATCACCATCAAAAGGTGTGTGAACCGGACGTATTGCACGGGCAAAACCATCATGAGCCATAATGGCAACCCGTTGAGCTTGTGCTTTGGTAAGGACTGCATCAGTGGCTACTACACAGAGAGTTGTGTTCAAGGAGATGTTTCCATCTATAGTTTCATCGTCAGGAGCATCTAATGAAGATGAAATTGATGATTGCCAGAATGGACTTTCAAAATCAAAATCAAGTGGGAGTTCATTTATTTTTTGCAGATCTTTGCCATGTTCAGAATCTTTTATAATAACCGGGACACCTCTTCCGCCAAACTCATTTCCTCGCTCAAAAGGCCATGCCCAAAAATCTGCACGATTTGGCATTGACACTGAACCAAATGAATTTACTGCAACCAAAACACCTACTGTGTAACCATTGCTTTTTGAATTAACTGATCTTTTATTAATCAGAGAAGCAGTGCCAATTCCACCTTTATAGGTTCCTGCTTTTGCGCCAGTTCCTGCCCCAATATTGCCGAGAGTACACTCGCAGCTTGCTTTTGCAGCAGCCTCTTTTCCAAACTCAAAATAAGTTTGTTCATCAATTATGGATTTATCACCTCCATTCAGTAAATCAAAGAGAATTGCAGCAGGAACAATTGGTACCGATACTCCATCAGCTACCGAAAAACCTCTGTCATTTTTTTTCAACCATGAGGAAGCTCCACTTGCTGCATCCAGTCCCATTGCAGAACCACCGCTTAAAACAACGGCGTGAACCTCCTCAACAAGATTTGCGGGATGCAAAACATCCGTCTCACGTGTACCAGGAGCACCACCACGGCAATCCACTGTTGCTACTGCCGCTGTATCAGGAAGAATAACAGTTGTTCCA
>CEPV01091438.1_pt1 | contig 13194 bp, 22 predicted proteins | sample 530451 | NCBI WGS metagenome assembly CEPV01 (sample SAMEA2620097, study PRJEB7988) | marine metagenome | isolation source: saline water (ENVO:00002010), including | reverse complement strand
AATAAATCCTGGCTTAAAAAGTGTCACATTATTTCGGAATTATACAATTTTTCAATTTTTATATAAATTATATAAAAACTCAAATGACAAAAGAAACAAAAATAATTTAAACAGAATAAAATTGCTTCATTTTAGGTGGTTTAATGGCAAATGTACTCCTTATTGGTTCAGGCGCTCGCGAGCATGTAGTAGCAGAATCACTAAAGAAAAACAAAGATACAAAGCTATATTCTTTCATGAAAGCCAATAACCCAGGCATAGCCAAATTATCTGATAAAGTAGAAATTGGCTCTTATTCTGACTTGGAAAAGATAAAATCGTTTGCAAAAGAAAATAATGTTGATTTTGCTTTTATCGGGCCAGAAGATCCTTTAAATGAAGGTGTTGTTGATGCATTGCAAGAAATTGGCATTGAATCCATTGGCCCAAAAAAAACATTGGCCAAATTAGAAACTAGTAAATCATTTACAAGAGAACTATTGCAAAAATACAATATTGATGGTAATCCTAAGTTTAAAGTTTTTAATAAAGATAATGTAAATGAAATTGAAAATTTTCTAAATGAATCAAATGATATTGTCATAAAACCCGATGGCTTAACCGGAGGTAAAGGGGTAAAAGTACAGGGTGATCATTTTAACACAAAAGAAGAAGCAATTGCATATTGCAAAGAAGTTTTAGGAACACATCCTTCTGTTATTGTTGAAGAAAAGTTTGATGGAGAAGAATTCTCATTACAATGCCTAACAGATGGAAAAACAGTTATTGCTACACCTCCTGTGCAAGACCATAAACGTGCTTATGATGGCGATTCTGGTCCGAATACTGGCGGAATGGGCTCTTATTCTTATGAAAATCATTTATTGCCATTTCTTAAAAAAGAACATGTTGACAAAGCTTTGGAAATAACAAAAAAAGTTGCTGATGCAATTTATGAAGAGACTGGCGAATATTATAAAGGTGTAATGTACGGTGGCTTTATACTTACAAAAGATGGTGTTAAACTTATAGAGTATAATGCAAGGTTTGGCGATCCAGAAGCGATAAACGTTTTGCCTTTATTAAAAACAGATTTTGTTGGCATATGCCAAGCTATTATTGTGCAAGAACTTGATAGGATAAAAATTGAATTTGAGAAAAAGGCTACTGTTTGCAAATACACAGTCCCTAAAGGCTACCCTTCAAATCCTGTAAAAAATGAAAAAGTGGAAATAGGCAATGTACCAGAAAATGTAAAATTATACTATGCTTCTGTTGATGAAAAAGAAGATGGCCTGTACATGACTGGCTCAAGGGCAATAGCTTTTGTTGGAATTGCTGATAATATAGAAAAAGCAGAAAAGATTGCAGAGCAAGCTGTTTCTAGTATTAAAGGCAAGGTTTTTCATAGGAAAGATATTGGAACTAAGGAATTGATTGTGAAAAAGGTAAACCATATTGAAAATTTATAATGAAACAAACCTTAAAGCATGAAGTATTCACCAAGAGAAAACATCTTAATAAAGAAGAAATTAAGAAAAAAAGTGAATTAGTAAAAAACAATTTATATTCTTTGTCAGATTTTAAAAAAGCAAAAAACATCCTTTTCTATGTATCCTTTAACAATGAAGTTGATACTCAAGGAACAATCAAAGAATTATTAAAAAACAAAGAGAAAAATATTATTGTTCCGTATGTTGAAAAAAATAACCCGATATTACAACTTTCAGAGTTGCATGATCTTAATGAATTAGAACCAAAGACCTTTGATATCATGGAGCCAAAGGGCTCTTGCATAAGGGAATTCAACCCGGAAAAGATTGATATGGCCTTGGTTCCTGGTATGGTTTTTGACCTAAAAGGCCACAGGATAGGTTATGGCTATGGCTATTATGACAGATTCTTAAAAACAGTAAAAAATAATCTGATAAAAATAGGCCTTGCTTATGATTTCCAGATTATTAATAAAATTCCAGAAGAAGAGCATGATGTTCCCATGGATATCATAATAACCGATGAAAGAATAGTAAAATGCCAGAATTAATCCAGATAAAAACAAGGGAAAAACCGGATTGGTTTAAGATAAAGCTGCCAACAGGAAGAAAATATAACAAAATAAAGGCTTTAGTAAAAACAAACAGATTACATACTATTTGCGAGGAAGCTAAATGCCCAAACCTTTCTGAATGCTGGTCTCATGGAACTGCTACATTTCTAATTTTAGGTGATATCTGCACAAGATATTGCAGTTATTGTAATGTAAAAACAGGAAAACCAGAAAAAGTTAATATTAATGAGCCAAAAAAAGTCGCAGACGCAGTTAAAAAATTAGACTTGAAATATGTTGTAATTACATCAGTAACGAGAGACGATTTAGAAGATGGTGGCGCATCAATTTATACAGAAACAGTTAAAGAAATTAAAACAATTTCTAATTGCAAAGTTGAGTTATTGATTCCGGATTTTTTAAATAATGAAAAATTAAATATTGATGCTTTAAAGACTGTTATTGATGTGAAGCCGGATGTTCTTGGCCATAATATGGAAACAGTGAAACGTGTTTTTAAAAAAGTAAGGCCAAAAGGAAATTATTATTTATCATTAGAACTATTAAAAAAAATTAAAGAAATAAATCCAAAAATGAAAACAAAATCAGGTCTTCTAATTGGTTTTGATGAAACTATTGCGGAAATAAAACAAACAATGGAAGACTTAAGAAACAATAATGTTGATTTTTTAACTTTAGGCCAGTATTTGCAGCCATCTCAAAAGCATGTAAAGATTGAAAAATATTACACTCCAAAAGAATTTGAAAAATTAAAAAAAATTGGACTGGAAATGGGCTTTAAGCATATTGAAGCAGGACCTTTAGTAAGAAGTTCTTACAGGGCTGATAAGTTGAATAATATCATTAATTAAAATGCAACCCCGTTTCATAGACACCGGATTTAATGATGCTTTTACAAACATGGCAATAGATGAAGCACTAGCTCAGTCATGTAAAGAACCAATATTAAGAGTCTATCAATGGAAACCTTCAGCAGTCTCTATTGGCTATAATCAGAATATGCAGAAAGAAATCAATTTAGGGTATTGTAAAAAAAATAATATTGATGTTGTAAGAAGAATTACTGGCGGCAAAGCAGTCTTCCATGACAAAGAAATAACTTATTCTTTTATTGTTCCTGAAAACTTAAACTTGCTTCCAAAAGATGTAGTAGAATCCTACAAAATTATTGCAAAGGCATTAGTTCTAGCATTTAAAAAATTAAAAATAAATGTTGATATTAAAAAAATCAATGAAAAAATTACAACACCAATATGTTTTAACTCATCAAACTGGTACGAGTTAACCGTAAACAACAAAAAAATATCCGGCTCTGCTCAAAGAAGATTTGATGGAAAAATATTGCAGCATGGCCCAATATTAATCGATTTTGACTATAAAAAAAATTTATTATTATTTAATTCCAACAATGAAATAGATACTATTGACAATTTAAAAGAAAGAATTACTTCAATAAAAAATGAATTAAGCGATAATAATGCAAAAAATAAAAATTATAATATTGAAAAAATTAATGATGAACATCTGATTAATGAATTAAAAAATGCTATTAAATTGGGCTTTAAAGAAAATTTTAATTTTGAGTTTATCAACGATTCTTTAAATGAAAAAGAAATTCAATTAATGGAAAAATTAAGGAAAGAAAAATATTCTGCACAAGAATGGAACTATAGATTACTAACAAAAACTATTTAAACAAGGCTATTTGACTAATTTTTAAGGTGCTTTTAAGATGGGTATGATGGATTCTATTGAAAAGAGCGATGCTGATATTCTCAAAGCTATAAAAAATGAGCATAAAAGATTAAATGAGGGTGTTGAGCTAATTCCATCTGAGAATGTTGTAAGCAAAGCTGTTTTACAAGCAACGGGTTCTGTTTTTACAAATAAATATTCTGAAGGCTATCCGCATAAAAGATACTATGGTGGAAATGAGTTTGTGGATAAGGTTGAAGATTTAGCAATTGAACGGGCAAAAAAATTATTTGGAGCTGAGCATGTAAATGTGCAGCCTTATTCCGGAAGCCCAGCTAATCAAGCTGTTTTCTTTGCTTTGCTAAATTTAGGAGATACATTCATGGGTTTTGACCTTACTGCAGGTGGCCACTTAACTCATGGCTCAAAAGTAAATTTCTCAGGTAAGCAATACAATTGTATTCCTTATAATGTTGATAAAAAAACCCATCTTCTTGATTATGACATTATTAAAAAACAAGCTCTTAAAACAAAACCAAAGATGATAATATCCGGCTTAACAGCTTACCCAAGAAAAATTGACTTTATGGTATTTCAGGAAATTTGTGATAGTGTTGGAGCATATCATATGTCAGATATTGCTCATATTGCTGGCTTGTGCGCAACTGGAGTGCATGAAAACCCAGTTCCATATACAGATGTTGTTACTACAACAACTCATAAAACATTAAGAGGCCCCAGGGGCGGAATGATAATGTGCAAGATCAGGGATAAGTTTGATAAAGATGGCAAAAAGAATTTAGCCCAAAAAATTGATTCTGCTGTTTTTCCTGGCTTGCAAGGAGGCCCTCATGATCACGTTAACGCAGCTAAAGCAGTTACTTTTGGGGAAGCTTTAAAGCCAGAGTTTAAAGGTTATTGCAAACAAATTGTCAAGAATGCAAAGGTTCTTGCAGATACTTTGATGGATGAAGGATTAGAGCTAGTAACTGGTGGAACAGATAATCATTTGATAGTTATAAGCTTAGTAAACAAAGGTTTGACAGGAAAAGGTGAAGATGTGCAGGATGCTCTGGATGAAGCAGGAATAACAGTAAACAAAAACACAATTCCTTATGAACCTAATACCCCATTTAATCCATCCGGAATAAGGCTTGGAACTCCAGCAGTTACTACCAGAGGCTTTAAAGAATCAGAAATGAAAGTTGTTGGAGAAAGCATTGCAAAAGTTATTGATAATCTGAATGATGATGCTGTTATTACAAAAGTAAAAAAAGATATTTTGGAGTTATGCAAGAACTTTCCATTATATCCTGAATTTAAGGTTTTGAGTTAGATAATAAATACTTGGAGGCCAATTTTAATGTCAGGCCGCTAACACTTAAATCATATCAATACTGCGAGGCAAATTGACCGAGCCAAAATTTAAAGAAATTAATTAAAAAATAAGCCATTAATAATAAAAAACAATTCAATAAAAATCCAATATTAAACAATCAAAAAATAAAAGCAATGAAAAATTAAATCAATAATAGAAATATACTCAAATTTTTACAAATAAAAATAATATTGGATAATTAATAATAAAAAACAATAAATTAATAAAGAAATCTTAATGATTAAGATATAAAAATGAATATTGGAAAATTAGCTTCAAAAGCAACTGCTTGTGTTTCGTACCCTTTTCTTGGCAACTTGTCTAGAGGTTTGCAAGAGAAAATTGGCGAGGCATGGGAACAGTATGATCCGATTAAAGCAAAAGCAGTCTCTGCAATAAGTAATATGGCGATATACCCTGCCATGACTTTTTACATGGCAGGAAATGGAGCTTTAATTGTGATAGCAACTATAGCTGGTGCTTATGAGGCACATTTTAGATTTGGCTGTAGTAGCTTAACAGGAAGTAATATGGAAGAAAATATGCGGGAAATTCACGATGAACCTGGATATGTTCCTGTTACCCCAGGAGATTTGAAGAGAAAGGAGGAAGATCATTATAATAAAGTCTTCAGAGATGCTCCATTTGCCTCCACCCCCGGAATAATAGTTTCTAAACCTCTTGAGTATCTAATTAGCAAACTCAAAAAGGATCCAACTCCAAAAAATACCCCTACTTAATTTAAACAATATTAACTTATGCATAACATAAGTAAAAATGACTTCAAAAATAATAGATGGCAAAAAAATAGCAGAGAGTATTTTAGAAAAATCAAAGCAAAAAGCAAAAAAGGCTGATGAAAAGCCAGGTTTAGCTATAGTTTTAGTTGGAAATAATCCTGCTTCTGAGATATATGTCGGTCTAAAGGAAAAAAAAGCAAACGAGCTTGGATTTCATTGTGAAAGGTTTAATTTAGCAGAAGATATAAAACAAGATGAACTGTTGAATATTGTAGATGATTTAAACCAGAATGAAAAAATCCATGCAATGATTGTTCAGCTTCCATTACCAAAACAAATAGATGAGCAGTTAATAATCGGCGCTATATTGCCTCACAAGGATGCTGATGGCTTTACATCTGTAAATTTAGGAAATTTAGTTAATGATAATAATAAATTATTGCCTGCAACTGCTAGAGCTTGTATGGAATTAATCAAATCAACTGGTGTTGAAATAAAGGGAAAGAATGCAGTTGTTGTTGGAAGAAGCAATATTGTAGGAAAACCAACTGCTTTATTATTATTGCAGGAAAATGCTACTGTTACCATTTGCCATTCAAAAACAAAAAACCTTGCAGAGCATACTAAAAATGCAGATATTTTGGTTGTTGCCTGCGGAAAAGCAAAATTAATAACAAAAGATATGGTAAAGCCAGGAGCAATAGTAATCGATGTTGGAATTAACCGAGTAATGGGTAAAATAGTGGGTGATGTAGATTTCGATAATGTAAAAGAAGTTGCTGGCCATATAACGCCAGTTCCAGGCGGTGTAGGGCCAATGACAATTGCTATGTTATTGGATAATACATTACAGGCAATGGAATTAAGGAGGTAAAAAATGAAATCAATAATTTTTTTGGTGGGTTTAATATTGTTAAGCCCTTTTGTTTTAGCAGATGTAACTGGAATGATGGGTTATGGTAAAATGGGCTATGGAATGGGTTTATATGGATTGGCTTATTTTGTATTAGCATCCTTCATATTCTCAGTAATATTCTGGGCAACACGCAATTGGTTTGTTAAAGGCAAAAAGAAGTAGAATGAAATCAGAATTTTTCAAATTAGCAATCATAGCTTTGCTTAAGCTCATATCATTCCTTGCATTAGTTTTTTTATTAGCTGGAAAAATTGATTATTGGCAGGGATGGGTTTTTATTGTCTTCAACATCGTAATGGCATTAATTCTTATGGCATTGTTCAGAAACAAATTAGATCTAGCTAAGGAAAGAATGCATCCTGGTCCTGGAGTTAAATGGTGGGATAAGATTATTTTAGCTTTGTTTGCTGTATTTATTTTTGGCGCTATGATTGTTGGAATTCTAGACTCTGCAAGGTTTTTTTGGACAGAACCTTTACCGATTTACATGTATGTGATAGGTTACTTGCTATATTCACTTTCAGCAGCTTTGGTTACATGGCCAATGTACGTTAACAAGTTCTTCTCAAGCATGGTAAGAATCCAAAAAGACAGAGGTCAAACAGTAATACAGACAGGACCTTATAAGATCGTAAGACACCCAGGCTATACTGCCACCATAATCATGGGTCCTAGTGTTGCTTTAACTCTTGGTTCTTTATATGCATTGATTCCGGGATTTCTATCGATAATTTTAATGATTGTCAGAACTTATTTAGAAGATGAGACTCTAAAAAAAGAATTAAAAGGCTATAAGGAATATACAAAAAAAGTTAAGTATAGGTTGATACCTGGTGTTTGGTAAAAAATCATATTCTACATTTTAACCGAAAAGTTTATATAGTTGATGTTATATATATCTAACATAATGTTAAATATTACTAACAAAATATGATAAATAACTAACACGAGGTAGAAAATGACGAAAAACAAAAAGAATGAATCCAAAAGTAAACTCACAGTATATTCCAAAATGGCTGTAGGGGTATTGCTTGCAAGCACATTGATGATATGGGCATATATAATTGGAATGAAAAACAATAATGTTATAGGAGCAGTATCTATGGGTATTGTTGCTTTGACTGTAATAGTGTTTTTTATTGTATACATCACAAGGCAATTGAAAAGCGTAAAAGAAGGTCTTCCAGTTGAAGATGAAAGGTCAAAGAAAATCCTGAATATATCATTTGCCAAGGCTTATTTGATTTCAATCTATTTTGTTTTATTTTTAAGCTGGGCTTCAGATGGCTGGATACAATTTAGAGATATTTCACAAGCGCTAAACATGTCAATCTTAGGAATGGCAATAATATTCGGATTGTGCTGGGCATATTATAATTTTAAAGGTGAATAAAAAATGAATAGAAAAGGAAATCTAGAATGAAAACCAGGATGAAAGAACTGAGAGCCAGACATAACCTTACTCAGGAAGACCTGGCTAAAAAAGTAGATGTTAGAAGGGAAACTATTGTTTTCTTGGAAAAAGGCAGATATAATCCTTCTTTAGAGCTTGCGCATAAAGTTGCAAAAGCTTTAAAGACAACAATTGATGAATTATTTATATTTGATAAATGAGATAAAAATGGATATAGAAAATTTAATCAGGTCAGCAATTTTTTTGGTAGCTGGTTTGATATCAATTTTTTTCCGAAAAGAACTCAATAGCTTTAAGAATCGTGTACTTGCAAAACTTAATATGAAAAGCAAAGATGAAAGAAAATCCTATGTTTATTTCGGCATTGTCTTCATAATTATTTCAATAGCACTATTCCTATATGCAATTTATCAAGGTTAAAAAATAGAATAATATAAATAACCCAAGTCATTAATTATATATGATGGCAAAAACAACCGCTACAAAAGTATTTTTATTATGGCTTTTAGAAATAGCAGTATTATTCTTTTCATTATTAGTGCTAAATATTGTTAAGATTTATGTTTCAAATGATATTTTTTCTCAAGCTGTAAGTTTATTTAACAATAATCTGGGTTTAATAGTTTTAATCTCAGTAGTACTCTTTTTTGGGAAATTATTCAGCGTTTTTAGGTTTCCATTCAATATTCCCTATCCCCTTATAAATGCAGTTGGAAGTATTTTTTTAATAGCTTTTTTGTTCAAAATCTCAACATTAGTTGAAGGACTGGTAAACCTGGATTTTTTCCCATTTGATATTCTTGCGCTGTTTCTTTACCCATTAGTTTTTGTTATAGTCCTGATTGTTGGTTATGTTGATGTCTTTAAAACTACTAAAAAACCAATTAAAAAAGAGAAAAAAGTTAAAGCTAAAAAAAAGGCAGGTTGGAAAGATGGACTAAGAAAAGCCAGAGACAAAGTAAATAATTTTATGAACATGCTCAACAAGGCAATATATAAAAGATAGCTTAATCTTCAGCAAGCAAAGGTCTGCATTTCTTCATCAGTTCTTCTATATCTTCAGCAACGATTTTAGCATCATCAATAGAAATATCTTTGCCATAATAATTGATGCTGTTGCGTAGTTTTCTCAATGAATCAAATGATTCTGCCATTTCGTTTTCATCCATAACACTCTGCAGAAAAGAAGTATAACACTCATGATTGTAAATTTTATAGCCGTTCTTTATCGCTATTGCTTCCAATAATTCTCTTAATGCATCATAAGCCAGAGTAATTATGGAAGATGCTGTTGTCTCATTCATCTCCAGGAGCTTTGCTGATGATGTTTTCTTGCCTGCTGATATCTTTAATGATTTGATAAGCTCAGTATCAACACCAATCTCTTTTGCGAGCCTTTTTTCTTTGCAGGTTTTCCAATCCATTTTTATCTGATAATAATTCCTTTCTCAATGTTTTTCTTTAGATGCGGGTTTTTTAGAGAATCCCTGAAGTGGATCTGGACCTTTCTTTTTAGCTTATTTTCAATGTCTTTTATATTGAGCTTTTTTCTTTCAATATCTATGAATAAATCAATATCAGAGTCTTTTGTGTTCTCTGATTTTGCCAACGATCCAAATAAGACAATTTTCCTGAATAATGCCTGGTTATGCAGCTCTTCTGTTTCTTTAAACAGCTCACTTTGCCAGTATAGCTTTGACAATCCTTTGAATATAACATTGTCTCTATTTGCCCTGAAAAACAGGTAAATCCCTTTTTTTGTTAATAGTAATAAGTTTTCTTTGTTAAAATCCTTTAATATCTTTGATGCTGTTGGAGGGCTTGATTTCTTTTCTTTTGCATATTCCCTTACAGAGATCTCCCTATACATATCTTCAAAGAATGGCTGCAATAAATTAAATATTTTTAACATATGTTAAAAGATATTAACACTTGTTTATAAATTTTTCTATTGTATATGGCAAAAATAAGTATCTTAAAAACAAATATTTAAATACCAGTGATTCATAATCCCCATATGGCAAAAAAGAAAGCTAAAAAAGCCGCTAAAAAAAAGAAAAAAGTTATCAAGAAAAGCAAAAACGTCTGTGAATTTTGCTGAAAAAGAGGTGTAGTACTATGTTTAAGAAAAAAGATGATAGTGTAAAGGTAATTGTTTTAGCAATAGTTTTTGGTGTTATTGCTGGAGGATTGACTGCTTTTTTTGTTGTTGATTCTAAACTAAATTCTGAAAAAACCACAGAAGATCTTATATCTGAGTTTTATACAGTAGAAACAGCTGTTCATGTAAGCCCGCATGGATTAAGAAAACATATGGGAGAAGATGATACATATATTCTTGTTGACTTAAGAAGCCAGGAAGAATATTTAGAAGAGCACATAACAACTGCTGTTAATATTCCTGCCTATAAAGATAGGGATCATTCTGATTATGGTGCTATTGACCGCATAGTCAGTTCTTTTAAAGCGTTACATGCAGAAAATCCAGATAAAGATTTCATAGTCTATTGCTACAGCACTCCATGCATGACTGGAAGAAAAATAGGGAAAATTCTAGCTGATAATGGAATATATGTTAAGCACTTAGGAGTTGGATGGAATGAATGGAGATATGACTGGACATCTTTTAACCATCCTCATGAATGGGCTACAACAAGCTCGGAGCAGTATATTTCAAGCGGGCCAGAACCAGGAACTTTAAGTGAGGAATTAACAGGAACTGGCTGTCCTATAGGAAGCGATGAACTTGGTTGCTAAAAATGAAATTTTTTTTACTTTTAATTTTTATTATTGGAATTGTTGTTATTGGCTGTACTCAACAAGCACCAGTACCTGCTTCTGAACTAGATGATTTTGCTAAATGTTTAGATAGCTCTGGAATGAAAATGTACGGACAATATACTTGCGGTGTATGCAAGCAACAAAGAGAACTTTTTGGTTCTTCTTTCCAGTATATTGGAGAAATTGAATGTCATCCTCGCGGAGAAAATCCACAAACTCAATTATGTTTAGAAAAAGACATTGCAAAAACACCAACATGGATTCTTGAGCAAGATGATGTTGAAGTTAAAAGATTAGTTGGTTTTCAAACTTTAGAACTTTTAGCAGAAGCATCAGGTTGTTCTTTACAATAAAAGATGGTAGAACAATTAACTTTAGGGATAGTTGTTGCAGCAGCTCTAGCAGATAGTATTAATCCATGTGTTTTTGGGGTTTTGATATTTCTATTGGCTTACATGGTTACTGTTTTTAAAAATAAATTAAAAATGCTTCTTGCTGGCTTTATCTATACACTTGTAGTTTATGCTACTTATTTATTGATTGGCTTAGGAATATTTGCAGTTGCTCAATCAACTGGAATTGTTAAGCCATTCTATTGGTTTGCTGCTATTGTAGCTATTCTAGCAGGTGTTGTTGAGATAAAGGATTACTTCTGGTATGGAAGATGGTTTTCCTTGCAGATGATTCCCGGAGGAGCTCAAAAAATAAAGAAACTTTCAAATTCCATGAAAACTATGGAGAAAAAACATCCTGTTCTTAGCTTAGGCATAGCAGCTTTATTAGGTTTTGTTGTTGTTCTTTTTGAGTTTCCATGCACTGGTGCTCCTTATTTAGCAATTTTAGCCTTAATATCAGTTGGTGATTTTGCTTCTGGAATACCTTTATTATTACTTTACAACTTGATATTCATATTGCCTTTATTTGTTATTATTGGTATGGTTTACTTTGGACATACTTCCCATAAGCTTGAAAAATGGAGAAAAAAACATAGGGGCTTAATGAGGCTGGGTATTGGCTTGTTTTTATTAGCTTTAGGAACTTATTTAGTATATACTGCTATGCACCTATGAGGTTATGAAAATGAAACAAGGAGAAAAATGCAAAAACTGCATTGTAAAAAGAAAAGGCCATTCAGAAGAATTTGATGAAAAGAAAGTCTATGCTTCTGTTTATTCAGCCTGTGCCAGTGCTCATTATGAAGAATGTGATTGTGAAACGACAGCAGACAAAGTAACTAAAACAATAAAGAAGCATGTAAAGACAAAAAAATACATTGAATCAAAACAATTAAGAAAAAAGATCGAAACAGAATTAAAAAAGAAAGATAAAGAATTAGCTTTCTATTACGAACAGCATTTGCCTAATTTGAAGAGGTTGTAGGTATTGTAGGTGGGTTGGGGAGTACAAATAAATTCAATTGGTGTCATTTTTTATCTATTCTTAAAAAAACTTATGACTTCTTTTATATTTGAGATATCTAATGTTTTGTATAAGTAAATTATCATAAAAATTATCCCAGACCATATCAAGAGAACCAATATTAATCTGATTTGTTGTGACATTTTTTTTGCTTCTTTATTCTTACCTTTATCTTCTGCCTTTTTTTCTTTTTCAGAAGATTTTTTAACCTTAACTTCAGTGCCACAATTTCTACAGATTTCAGCACCATTAAGAAGTGCTTTTCCGCAGTTTGAACAAAATGCCATTTTAATTTTTCCTATATTTTATTAATCATTTGTACAGAACCACTATAAAAACTTTACTTAAATAAATTCAATGACCTTTCTTCTTCCTTTTCAAATATGCTGTCATTATCCAATAAGCCACCACAAAAAGAAATACATAAAGAAACACTCTTGATAACCTTTGCAAAATCTCCATAGTTACCACCAAAAGACTCAGGGAACATTCATCACGATCTTAAATCTTTTATTCTTCTTGGCAGGAACTAGCTTATAAGTTCCCTTGTTGATGTTCTTTCCAGTAGCCCATTGATGCGCTGCTTCTTCTGTTTTAAATGTCCTTGGACCATGCTTCGAAGTTTTACTACCAAATCTTCTATGCCTTAATGAAGTAGTAAGCCCTAATTTCCGCTTTACCCTAGTATGTATCTTGCTCATATTGACCTCCTAAAATAATATATTTAAACCAGTCCATACAGAACCCTATAAAAACTTTACTGTGATGTCCTTTAATTATGTCGCATTTATAAGATGCCTAGTG
>CEPV01093723.1_pt1 | contig 13213 bp, 14 predicted proteins | sample 530451 | NCBI WGS metagenome assembly CEPV01 (sample SAMEA2620097, study PRJEB7988) | marine metagenome | isolation source: saline water (ENVO:00002010), including | reverse complement strand
CTTTACTGAAAAATGGGATAACAGTATTTACCAAGACACTCAAGAGGAAGCTTTTGCCTTTCATCAAGGCATTGAAATATTGAAAAATTACTATGTTCAAAACCAAGGACTTGAATTTAATATTATTAATCTAGAAATGCCTTTTGAGGTACTCTTATCAGGAGAAAATAAACAGGAACTCCATCAGGTTACAGGACGAATTGATCGAATTGATAAACTGTCTGATAACAGTTTTGAAATCATTGATTACAAAACAAGTAAAAAAATGCCTTCGCAAGAAAGCATTGACAACAATCTCCAGCTTTCCATCTATTATTTAGGCATTATTAACCGCTGGCCTTCATTAAAAAAAGAAAATAGACCAGTCAAATTATCTCTTTGTTATTTAAGACATGGCGAAAAACTTTCTACCATTCAAACTAATCAACAAATTAAACAAAACAAACAAGGGATTTTATCTTTAATTGATCAAATCCAACAAAGCAGCTTTGAGTCAAAAACTAATCCTCTTTGTGATTGGTGCCAATATCAACCCTATTGCCCTCTTTACAAGCATAAGTATATTAAAAAAGAACAAATTGTCGATGAAATAAAGATAAAAGATGTAATTAAGGAATTTTTTGAGATTAAAGAAAAGCAAAGTACTGGGACCAAAAGACTATCAGAATTAAAGGATATGATTAATAAGTATTGTGATGCTAATCAGCTTGATCGGGTTTTCTCTGATCAAGGACATATCACCCGCTTAGCTCAGAAAAGATTCAGTTATGATGCAAAAAAACTAAGAGAAATTCTAGAACCATTAGGTAAATGGAATCAAATTCTAACAGTTGATAAAACTAAGTTTAAAAAAATAGTTGATTCTCTCCCCTCTGATACAAGAAAGCAAATTGACGCAGCTAAAACTTTAGAAAAAGAGTTTAAAGTAATAACAATGAGGAAAAAATAGTTATCAAGGAATATATTTTTCAAAACTTCCGCAACGAATATATCCGGCTGTTTGAGCCTCGTTTTCAGAAGAAAACCAAACCTGATTTTCTATAGATATTTTTTTAGCCCAAGGACAATCCGGCCAATGATATTTATCACTATTAACGCTGCTCAAGAAAGTCCCCTGCTCTGTTTCTGGCTGATTAATTAAAGATTGCTGGATAGAGACAGTATTAGGACAAGCTGGATTTTGAATAATAATTGAATCCTGATCATCCTCAAGAAGAACTAAACGGCCAATGCCAAAGCTAATTAAAGCAATTAAGGTAATAAAAATAGCTAGAATCATATCCGACCAATGCTTCTTGACCAATTGTTTAAAATTAGTTAACATAAAAGTACTGCTCTAAATTTTTGATTCGCTGAAAGCGAAGTAAAAAATTTAGATAGCAGTTTTTTACCCGCCTTAGGCGGGTGCCAGATTTTCTAACAGCTCGGCATCGTAAATAAATTTACTTGCCTCGCTGACAAAATTAGCATGTCAAAAACAAAATCTGCTGGCTCAACATCGCTAGGTCGGGACTCTCAACCAAAATATTTAGGGGTTAAGCTATCTGGCGGACAAAAAGCTCAACCAGGCAGTATTATTATTCGCCAAAGAGGAACTAAATTCTTGGCTGGTACAAATGTCCGCAAAGGCAAAGATGATACCCTTTATGCTATTGCTAAAGGTATAGTTAAGTTTGCTACTAAAAAAATCAAAAAGTTTGACGGTTCTAAAAAAATTATTAAAGTAGTCAATGTAGAATAAAACTGGATTTTATTCTTAATGATAATTTTTAAAAAAAGCATTGGTCAATGCTTTTTTTTCTCTTCTTCTACAACAATAATTTTAATTTTAGCTTCTAGATTATGAGGTAAGCTAATAACTACCTCGTACTCGCCTATTGCTTTAATCGGCTCTCCTAATTTAATTCGTTCTTTGGTAATTTCAAAACCATTCTCTTTAAGTTTCTCAGCTATGCTGATTGGGGTAATCGTGCCAAAAAGTTTGCCCTGTTCGCCGATTTTAACTGGTATTTCTAATTCTAGCCCATCTATTTGAGTGGCTATTGCTTGGAAACGAGCTAATTCTTCTTCAACTCTCTGACTCTCTATTTTTTGCTGTTCTTCTAATTTAGCGATTTCGGCCTTATTAGCTAAAATAGCTAATTTATTAGGAATTAAAAAATTGCGGGCATAACCATCAGCCACATCTTTAATCTCTCCTTTTTTACCTAATTTTTCTACATCCTCTAATAAGATAACTTTCATATCCCGTTAGAAATCCTTATACCCTGCTAGAAATCCTTAAAAAATAATTTCTAACGGGGCATATTTATATCTTAATACTTTATTTCAAATTTATCAAATTGACCAGTTGCTTCTTGCCAATCAATATCTATTTTATCAACCCGAGCTAGAATAGGTCCATTATAGCACCATTTGATTAATTGTTTCAAGTTCTCCTCTTGTCCTTCAGCTATTACTTGGACTGTTCCATCTTTTTGATTGACCGCTGAGCCGACTAAATCTAGTTTTTTAGCCCTGCGACGGACAGAGTCCCGGAAAAACACCCCCTGAACCCGCCCATAAATTTTTAGATTTAGTCGCTTGCTCATCAAAAAGATTCCTTGATTATTTCCAAGGCTTTTTCCAACTGCGGGTCGCGCATTTCTTCAATATCTTCTAAGGTTATCTCTATCTCAATATCAGGCGTTATTCCCTCGTCATTAATGCTAATGCCTAAAGGAGTCAGCCACTTGGCTACAGTGATTTTAAGACTAGAACCACCCTTAAGCTTTTCTAATTGCTGGACTGAGCCTTTGCCAAAACTCTTTTGACCGACAATTTTGGTTCCTTTAATATCTCTTAAAGCGCCAGCTAAAATCTCTGAAGCAGAAGCTGATCCCTGGTTAACTAAAACAACCACCGGCATATCTTCCAAGAGCTGATAGCCCTTACTGCGGAATTCATTCCTATCTCCATTACCAAAATCTTCAGCCACCACTAATTCTCCCTTAGGCAGAAACCAACTAGCAATATCAACTGCCACTTCAAGATAACCGCCTGGGTTATTACGAACATCTAAAATAATTCCTTGAGCATTAGCTTCTATGGCTTGTTCAATTGTTCTTTGGAATTCACCAGCCGAGGTTTCAGTAAAATGATAAAATTGAATATAAGCAATATCTCCATCTTTCATTTCCCATCTAATAACAGGAATTTGAATGGTTCCTCTAATAATCTTTATTTCCATCGTCTCATCTGTTTTGTCTCGAGCAATAAATAAAGTTACTTCGGTTCCTTTGGTCCCCCTAATTAAACTGACTGCTTCATCAATAGTTAAATCGGCTGTTATGGTATCATCTACTTTAAGAATCTTATCACCTGCTTTTAACCCGGCTTTTTGGGCTGGATTGTCTTCTAAAGGAGTAATTACGGTTAAGATTCCCTTACGGATGCCGATTTCCGCGCCAATTCCTTCAAAACTGCCTCCGATATCATCAAGGAATTTCTTACTTTCTTGGGGCTCCATGAAAACAGAATGAGGATCGCCTAATGATTTAACTAAACCGCCAATTGCTCCATAAATCATCGCTTGAGTGTCTAATTTGTCTCGATCAACATATTTTTTTTCAACTACCTGCCAAGCATCCCAAAATAAACTAAAATCAACATCAGTCGGCCGCCCTGCTTGCTTGTTAACCAATCCTTCAACTTCATTAACAGATGGTTGAGTGACTCGAGCCGTAAAAAAACCAAAATAAAAAACAACTGATAATAATATAACCCAAATTGGGATAACAATATATTTTTTCATGTTATTTTATTGAGAAGCTTAGCTTCTCAATAAAGTTCCTTAGTGACGCCATTTCCAAAAATATTTAAAGGCGCTAAAAAAATGTATCCAAGCGTATTTATTAAAAATGTCTAAAAAGCCGCCTAATCTTTTGCTGGTCCGACTATAATAATGGTACATTTGAACAGAGGATAAATAAACAACTTGGTAATCATTTTGCCAGAAACGGCGGCACCAGTCAGTATCTTCTAAATACATAAAAAAGCGCTCATCCCATAAACCCACTTTATCAATCGCCTTTTTGCTAACTAACATAGCTGACCCCTGAAGCCAGTCAACTAATTTTGGAGACAAAAAATCATTAATTTTAATTAAAAATTGATCAAGCTTCTTCTTGCCCCATTTTAATCTGCCTAAAAAAGTTCTTCGGACAAAAATAGTTATAAAACTAGGAAATTTAAAACAGGAATTCTGAACAGAATTATCAAAACCTAATAATTGAGGACCAACAATGCCAATCTCCGGGTCAGATTTAATAAATTCCAACATTCGTTGGATAGAGTCCCCTGAGATAATAATATCATAATTAAGAATTAAAACATAATCACCCTTAGCTGCTTTAATCCCCGCATTTACAATTTTAGCGCAACCAACATTTTTTGAAAAAGGGATAAACTGAGCTTGGGGAAATCTTTCTTCCACTATATCTTGATGAGCCGGCTCTGATTGACTATCAACTACAATCATTTCATACTCAAGATCTCCAATGTTTTCTTTAATTGAATCTAGGCAAAGCTTTAATAGAACTGGAGCCTGATAATGAGTAATGATAATAGAAAGCATAAACTCTATTGAAATATATTTTTACAAGCTGCTTGAATTTGTCCATAATCATCCCCCACTGGCAAAAGAACATATTCATCATTAATAAAAGCATGGTAAAGTAATCCTTCGGGGCTAATGTCAAAGAATTTCTTTTTAATCGTTGTATTGTCTACATCAAAATCTGAAATTAAATTAATTAAAGATTTTATATCAGCTAATCTCATATCAGTTCGAACGTTCTTGCCTAAAATATCCAAAAGATTATATATCTTAACTGGGTTAGCTAAAACACCCAAAGAAAGAGCTTTTTGTTTAAGGGCTAAGATAACTTGCTGCTGACGGCGCATGCGGTCAAAATCATCACTTGAATAACGAGAGCGAACATAATACAGAGCAACTTCGCCATCTAGATCATTTTTACCGGCCGGTAGATGGAAAACCCATCTTTCTTCTCCATCAAATTCTTTAATAAACCAATGTTCGTCTTCTTCATTGCCTTCCTTAGCCCACTGAAAAGTTTCTTCAAAGGGCTTATCTAAATAAACAGAGACTCCGTCCAAAACATCAATTGTTTCTTTCAACGCTTCAAAATTGACACTAATCGCGTAATCAACATATAGGTCGGTTATATAAGAAACAGTTTTTTTAGCACAGTCCAAACCGCCCTGAGCAAGAGCAAAATTAATTTTTTGGTCCTCTCTTGCACACCATACTTTAACGTAAAGGTCTCGAGGTAAAGAAATTAGAGCAACTTGACCAGTTGATTTCTTAATACTAGCTAAAACCATTGCATCAGAAAGCAATTTACCGTCACCCTCTTCTTCTAATCCTCGAGCTCCTAAAAGCAGAATATTAATTCTGTCCGGGTCTTTTTTAGGCAATTCAGGCAAATCATCATAATTTTGGTCGCCATCTGTCCAATTAACCACCTGACTGATAGTAAAGCTGGTTTTAAGAAAAAAAAGACTAAAAATACCTATAATAATTAGGATTAATATTAATATCCAAAGCTTCTTTTTTTTCTTTGGTTGGTTAAGTTGTTCTTCCATAAAATTTTATTAAGCAAACCATTTTTCCATTTCTTTCCCGGTTACTCTTTTTTTTGCCATAATTATTTTCCTTTTGCGCCAAGCTTCAGGTATTTGTTGAAATAAGTCTTTGATCGCTCGCCAAGTATATCTTTCTAAAAACAGAACATAGAGCCATGAAATTATTTCTTTAGGTAAAAACCAAATTAGGTGCTTAATCAAGAGACTAATTTGTTCATTTTTAATCTGCATCAATCGCTGATTCTTAAAAGCAAGATATTTAGCAAATTTACTGATTTTTAATCTTTCTTTAATAACACTTAAATAGCCTATCGCCATACTGTCTCCAGAAGTTCGATCATGCCAGGCAATAGATTGCGGCTGGTAAACAACTTTCCAGCCATAAAGTCGCAGGCGCCAAGCTAAATCTACATCCTCTTTATATGAAAAAAAACTTTCATCAAAATATTCCTGATCAATCCTAATATTTTCTAATGTTTCTTTGCGATAAACCGGCGCTGCTCCGTCAACTCCGAATATCTCTTCAATTTTTTCAAACTGACCTTGGTCAATATCCCCTTGTCCTCGGTTAATAATCCGCCTGTTTTTAAGAATAACTAAACCAGTTGTATCAATAATGTGAGCCACTTGATAATCAATATGATTTTGAGAAATTGATAATCCTTTTTGCCAGCGTAATAATTTTCCCTGAACCGCGCCAATCTTAATATCACTTTTAAAAACTTCCAGAGCTCTTTCAATAAAATCTTTATCTAAAACAATATCCTGGTTAAGACAAATAACAAACTCTCCTTTACTTTTTTCAATAAGACGATTATGAGCTGCGGCAAAACCAACATTTTCAGAATTTTTAGAAATGATTTTTAAATTCTGATGTCTGCCTTTTATTTCCTCAAGATAATCAATAGTTTTATCAGTTGACCCATTATCAATCACGGAGACTTCTAAATTAGGATGGGTTTGATCAAAAACTGAATTTAAACAGTCCTTAATATATTTTTGACCATTCCAGCTAAGAAGATTGATGGAAACTAAGGGATGATTTTGTGACATATAATAGGGCAAGGTTGGTTATAAAAAATAAAAGAACCTTGTCATTAAGAAGGACCACATCAAATAAATTATAGCCGAAAGTCCAAATCAAGGCAAGAATAAAAAAGCCAATCCAAACCTTTATTCTGCCAGGCCTGCTCTGATCAAAAACCTGCCAGGCATGCTTAAGTATTTTCCAGAAAATAATTAATAAGATGATTAAGGCAAAAATGCCCATTTCGGCCGCAAAGTCTAAATAAAGACTATGGGCTGAAGAGCCTTTTTTAGCAAAAGACAAATCTTCATTAAGCACTAAAGGAAAATTACCGATGCCAACCCCCAATAAAGGACGCATAGCGATTGAATCAATTGTTCTTACCCATATTTCTAAACGTCCTTTGACCGAAGTCTCAACAAAGTCCACAATACTCCTAGCTCTTTCAAATAAAGAAACATTTTCTAAAGCTGCTTCGCTGCCTGATTGAATATATTGAGGCAGAAAAAGAATAGCCGAAGCAATGGGCATTAAAAGAAAAAAGAGCAATAAACTGCCTAAAACCAACTGAATTTGCTGCGGTTCTTTTCTAAATTTCTTAAAACAAGTAAAAAATAGAATGGCTAATAAAGAACCAGCCGCGCTGACCCAGGCGCCCCGAGAGCCGGAAAAGATAATTGCTAAAAGACAAAGGATTAGTAAGGAGTATAAGCCAAAAAGTCTAATGCGGCGGTATGATTTACGATTAAACAAAAGAATAGACACTAAAAACATAGGCAAAGCCAAAATAGAGAAAAAAGCAAAAGAATGCGAATCAGGAAAAACAGAAAACATTCTTAAAGTTGGCAATTGATAAGAATAATAGGAAAACCAAGTATTACTGTAAGACAAAAGATTACTTAGATCTATGCCGTAAAAAACATTAATTACGTTCCTATCCCAAAGATACCAAAATTTATGAAGATTAACAAAGAAAACCATTATCAACTGAAGTAAGCCAATCCCCAAAACAATCCCCACAGCTGTTTTCATCGCGCTAATAATTTTGTTAAAAATCAACTTATTCTTAGCTCCTAAATTCCTGATAATAATATAAAGTAAAAAAGCGTTAACTAGAAAAATAATTTTCTTAGCGCCAATCCAAAAATCATCAGCTACTAAAAGTGATAAACAAGCAAGTAAAGCAAATACACCTGTTAAATATTCAATTTGATAATGCTTGAATTTTTGCTTAAATAACTTAGACCAAATGCCTTGTTTAAAGAATAAAACTAAGAATAAAACGATTAGGAGAATACGCCAATTAGCCAATGTATCAAAGTTTTCTGTAATGGGCAGAGCCGTAAACAAAGGAATTGAAGCGATAAAAACCCAAAGTGAATCTTCTAAAGGACTAAAAATAAAATAAAAGATTAATAAACCAGTTAAGAATAAAGCCAATTCGCGGGGTAAGATATTAAAAACCATCAATAAAATAGCAGCAACTTCGGTAATGATAATAATAATGTTTTTGCTAATTTTGCCAAAATTCATGAGCCATAGCGAAATTAATTTTGTTAAAAAATTAAGCACCCGCCACAATTTTTCGCTTTGCGAAAATTTGGGCGGGTTAAGTATTTGCTAACCAAATCAAAGATTTGGACAAATACTTAATATCCTTTAAGTTTTTTCGAACCAGTATGCTGACGCATTCTTTCCAAAGCTTTAGCTTCAATTTGTCGAATTCGTTCTCTGGTCACTCCAAACTCCTGACCGACTTCTTCTAAAGTATGAGTGATACCATCTTTTAGTCCAAAACGCATTTCTAGAATTTTTTGTTCTCGAGGCGATAAAGTAATAATAATTTCTTTAAGACGATCTTGAAGTAATTTTCTGGCGGCAACTTGACTAGGCGAAACGGTTTTCTCGTCTTTAACAAATGCCCCTAAATTACTTTTTTCATCCTCATCACCCACTGGTGTTTCTAAAGAAATCGTTTCTTGAGAAATCTTCATAATCTGTCTAATCTTATCAACGCTCTCGCCCATTTCAACCGCCACTTCTTCAACTAATGGCTCGCGTCCCAAATCCTGTAAAAGTCTTCGTCTAATTTGAGTATATTTACTGATTGTTTCAACCATATGAACAGGAATACGAATAGTGCGCGCCTGATCAGCTAAAGCTCTAGTAATGGCCTGTCGAATCCACCAAGTAGCATAAGTAGAAAATTTATATCCTTTATGATAATCAAATTTTTCCACCGCTTTAAAAAGGCCGATATTCCCCTCTTGGATAAGATCAAGTAAATTAAGATTATGAGTTCGGCCAACGTATCTTTTAGCAATACTGACTACTAATCTTAAATTAGCCTGAGTTAATTTCTGTCTTGCTTCTTGATCATCTTGCTCAATTAATTTGGCTAATCTGACTTCCTCTTGAGCATTAATTAAAGGAATTCGGCCAATTTCTCTTAAATACATCTGAACATTATCAAGCGCTTCTGATCGTAAAGAAACCTTTTGTTTGATAGTCTTCTTGCCTTTTTCTTCTGGATCCGAAGATGCCTCTAAAAATTCAACTGATTCAGTTATATTTATATTATTCTCTTTTAACCTTTCGTAAAGATTTTCTAGTCCGGTAATATCCTTTTCTATTTTCGGAATTAATTGAAGCATTTCTGATTCAGTCACAAAACCTCTTTGCCTGCCTCGATCAATCAGTTCTTGAACCTTTTTTTCGTTAATAGATGGTTTCCTTTGAACCGGTTTTTTCTTAGCTGGTCCCGACGCCTTTCGGGTCGGGATCCCGACTTTCCCCGATGCTAGATCGGGATCCCGAGTGGAACCTCGGGGACGTCGGGGCTTTTTTATCTTTGTTTTTTTAATAGCCATATTTTTATATCTCTTTTGCTAATTTATTAAATTCTCGAGTTAACTTTTTTAAAATTGGTTTATCTTTTTTACTCTCTGCTTCTTGAATAGCTAGATTTAACTGGTTTAACTTTTGACGAAAGTAACGATCTTTTAACTCATTAAAACAAAATTCAATTTCTTTTTCTGGGCAAAATTCTTCAATTAAATCCTTTTTGGCTTCGGCCTTAAAAATAAGCTCATCTACTTTATCAATTAATTGAACTGGCAATCCTTTTTTAAAACTATTTAAATCAACTTTTTTACTCTTATTCTCCCCTAAAGCTTTAAATATTTGTTCCAAATCAGGTTCGATAAAATAACATTGTTTTTTTCGAAATTTTTTGAATTTTTTAGGATGACATAAAACAAGGCCTAAAGCGTATTCTTCAAGATTTGAAGATTGATTCTCTAAATTGCTTGGTTGTTTGAGGGTAGGCTCAAAACTTCTTTCAACTAACACTTGTTTAATCTTATCCATTTCTTCAATCAGGATCCCCTCTTGAACCTTTAAGCGCCGGGCTATTTCTTGCAGCCAATGAGCTTGTTCAACTTTATTAGGAATTTTTTTAACAATGGGCAGAATAATTTTACTTATTTCTCTTTTGCCTTGAGCTGTTTCAGAATCATGCTTGGAAAAAGCATTAGCTAAATAAAATTCCATTAATCCTTGAGCTTGGTTAATTGCTTTGGACCAGGCTGAAGGATTTTTTTGAATAAAATCAGCTGGATCTTTAATATGATCTGGTAAGCTAATTACTTTAGTATTAAATCCGAATTGAATGGCTAGATCAATTCCCCGCTGAGTCGCTATTTCACCGGCTGAATCCATATCAAAGGCCATGGCCAGATTATCTGTATAGCGTTTAATAATCTTTAATTGCTGATTAGTTAAGGCCGTGCCGGAACTGGCTACGACATTTTTAAAACCAGCCTGATGCGACATGATTACGTCAGTTTGTCCTTCAACCAAAACACAAAGATTATCTTTTCTCATATCCATTTTTGCCTTATCTAATCCATATAAAATACGGCTTTTATCATAAATTAAAGTATTGGGCGTGTTGATATATTTACCCATGCGGCTATCTGGATGATCGGGATTTTCTCTTCCGGTAAATCCTACCACGACCCCGTTAATATCTTTAATTGGGAAAATGATGCGATCCCGAAACCTATCATAATATTTATTTTGAACAGTATTTTTCTCGCTTTTAACCGCTAAGCCTGTTTTTAAAATTTCTTCATCAGGGTAACCGCGACTTTTTAAAAAATCTAATAAAGCTTGCCATTGATTAGGCGCATAACCAACTTGCCATTCTTTAATTTCTTTGGATTCTAATCCTCGTTTATTCAAATATTTCTGTATTTTTTTACCAGCTTGACTGGCTTGCAGCTGTTTAATAAAAAAGCGATTAGCTAAATCTGTTATTTCATAAAGACGAGTTCTTTCAGTTATCAACTTAGGATCAACTTTCTTTAATTCTACCCCGGCCCGTTGAGCTAAAATCTTTAGAGCGTCGCCAAATTCAACTCCTTCTATTTCCATCACAAAATCAAAAATACTTCCGCCCCGATTACAACCAAAACAGCGCCAAAGCTGCCTTTCTGGCGAAACCATAAAAGAAGGCGTCTTTTCTGAATGGAATGGACAGGACGCTTTATAGTTTCGTCCAGCTTTCTGAACTTTAATATATCCGCCAATGATATCAACTACATCTAATTTAGATTTTATTTCATCAACTGGTGAACTAATCATGTCTTTTTTAGATAAAATTGTCTTTTATTTTCTTTAAATCTTTCTATGGCGTATCTTAACATGATTCGAGGCATTTTCTGGTAATGTTTTAATAAAAACTTTTCTTCTTCCATTTGATCTTTTTTGCCAACTTGTCTTAGCATCCAGCCGACCGCTTTATGAATCAAATCATGTTTATCATTTAAAAGAATTTCAGAAATTTTTAAAGCATCTTTAAATTGATTTTCCTTAATAAATCTAAAGGTTGCCAAAACAGAAATTCTCCTTTCCCATAAACTTTTTGACTTAACTAATTTATACAGAATTTTTCTATCTTTGTCTAATAAATAATCTCCAATTATATTAGGCGCTGAAATATCAACTAAATCCCAATTATTAATATGTTGAGTGTTTTTTAAATAAAAATTAAAAATCTGTTTTTTTTCTTGCTTATCCCCTTTTTGATATTTGTTTATCAGAATAACAAGCGCGATAAATCTATAATCATGGAATTTTGAAGATATTAAATATTCTACATCCTTCAGGGATAACTGCGAATACTTTTTGGCTAATTTTCTTTTGTACGCAGTTTTTATACCTAAAAAAATATCGCCCTCGCCATATTCTCCCTTGCCCGTTTTAAAATACCTGCTTTCATGTCTGGCCCTAGCAGGATCAGCAACTTGTTTAAGTTCTTTTTTAAGTTGATTCAACATTGCCGTTGAGGTTATTTGATGTAATTCCTTATCCTTTATTTCCATTTAAGTATATCAATTGAAGGATTTTAGTACACGCTGGTATCTATTTTTCTGCAACAAATATTCGGTAGGATAGTACTTTTTCTGGCTTATGGTGATACCAACAACATAAGCACCTCTTTTCTTTGCGAGCCAAAAAGCACTTCCTCCAACCCCACATCCAGCGTCTAAAGCTTTTTCTCCCGATTTTATATCTGTTCTATCTGCGAGAAATTTATTCGCATTTAATAATGCGTCATGAAGACTTTTAGTCGATTCATCCCAAATTCCATAGTGGACAGCATAGGTATCGCCATGCCAAAACAATTTATACAAATTTAAAGTGTAATCGTAGTATTTTTTAACCCTTTCCTGATACATATACTTGATGAAACGGTTTTCCACATAAAATTAAAGGTAGCCGCCTTGTGGAATTGGTAATTTCTTATATTCTTCTTTTGATTCAATAATTTGGATAACGTAATTGGTGAATTGCTGGAACCTATCACTAATTTTCCCCTGACAATTATCCCAAAACAATTCTTTTTGAGTAGAATTAATTTGAACTTTTAAGTAATAACTTGAACAAGGCGTACGTAACACAGCCATATTTCCTTCGGTTGGTTCTTCGTTATTTTCTAATAATTTCAAGTCATTTATTTTTTGATAAATTCCCGCGAGCTCGCTGTCGGTAAGATTAAATTCTATTGTTATTGATGGGTCCAGCACCATATCTTTGGTATAAGTCTGGTCAAAAGTATTCAGTTCATTTTTCGCCCCGACTCCATATTTAAAAATAAGGTTGAAATCGGCTGGTTCGCCGGCTGGTTTAAATAAAACAAATCCTACGACTACTAAAGCTATTATTATAATAATTAAAAGAATTTTATTTTTCATAAGTCAAATTTTTAATAATTATTTTAACTCGACCTTTATTATTTTAACAAACTCTATTGGCGGTACCTTTTGGACGAAATCCGAAATTATTTCGCAAACCATCCCGACTAATCACGCGCGGAGCGCGTGGCAAGACTGGAAGAAAGCGGAACGCTTCGCGTGCTGTTTTTCTTGCGCCCTGTGGGGCGCAAACGGCGACCCAAGAACTCAGCCACGCCCCTCGCTTCCGCTTCGCTTCAGCGAGCCGAAACAAAAAAATTTCTTTCCCTTTTGCTCTTAA
>CEPV01094290.1_pt1 | contig 13222 bp, 11 predicted proteins | sample 530451 | NCBI WGS metagenome assembly CEPV01 (sample SAMEA2620097, study PRJEB7988) | marine metagenome | isolation source: saline water (ENVO:00002010), including | reverse complement strand
GCAAAAATGAGAAATCAGAAATTGCAAGAGTTATGAAATCGTACAAATCCAAATAAAAACCATAATCTTTTTAAAGCAACTTGTTATCCAAATAAAATACCTATGATTGATGAAGGCAGTAGAAATAATTTACTGCTGGAGTGAGGATTTTATTCTATAATACCTCACATAATAAATTTAGGAGGAAATCAAAATGGCAGCTATAGAAGTTCAAAAGGAATTAGTTGATAAGATTTATGAAGTAATAGAAGTAGCGAAAGCATCCGGCAAGATAAAAAAAGGCACAAATGAGACAACAAAATCAATAGAAAAAGGAAAAGCTAAACTGGTGGTAATAGCAAAAGATATAAGTCCACCAGAGATAACAATGCACATCCCATTAATTGCAGAAGAGAAGAATGTGCCTTGCTTTCAAGTCCCTAGCAAGGAAGACTTAGGAGCAGCAGCAGGAATCCAGGTAGGGACAGGAAGTGTTGCAGTGACACAAGAAGGGGAAGCAAAAAACCTTATAAAAGAATTACTTATAAAAACAAAGCAATGAAGATGGCAAGGGAAACTAATAAGCCCGCGGAAAGAGCACCTCAAAAAGGAAGGAGAGAAGTTAGGCAGGAAGCATCAAAAGGTGCTGTACATTTTTCATTCGCAACACCAGCCAAAATAGAAGAGATTATGGGAAGGACTGGAACAAGAGGAGAGGCCATACAAGTTCGATGCAGGGTTTTAGATGGCCGTGATAAAAATAAAGTACTAAGGAGAAATGTTCGCGGTCCAGTCCAGCTTGGAGATATATTGATGCTTAGAGAAACAGAATTTGAAGCTAGACAGCTGACAAGATCTGGAAGGGGTTCTGGCTAATGGCAAAATGCACTTTTTGCGGTATTAGCATGCCAAGAGGAACTGGAAAGATTTTTGTCCAGAAAGATGCAAAAGTATTATATTTTTGCTCCTCAAAATGTGAAAAAAATATGTTAAAGCTGAAAAGAAAGCCCATAACAACAAGATGGAGTGGAAGATACGAAAAATAAAATGAGCGCACAACAAACTTTGGTTTTGATAAAACCGGATGGAATTGTGAAGTCTTTAACAGGAAATATAATTACTGAGCTTTCAGATACAGGCATTATCATTGTAGGAGCTAAAATTGTGCAGGTGACAAGAGAACTTGCAGAAGAGCATTACCATCATTTAAGAGAAGAAAAATTCTTTGACGAACTCATAAAATATATAATGGGTGAGTTTCATGTAAAGAGAGTTTTGGCTTTAGTTTATCATGGAGAAAATGCAGTAGATAAAGTAAGAAAGGTTATTGGAGCAACAAATCCTGAGCAATCAGAGCCAACAAGCATCAGGGGAAAATACGGAAGAATTACCAGTAAGGGAGTTTTTGAAAATGTTGTTCACGCATCCGAGAATAAAAAAGAAGCTGAACGCGAAATCAAGTTATGGTTCAGGCCAGAAGAGCTTGCAAATACAATTTATCCCACTGAATCGAAAGAGGTCGCAAAAACAGAATTTTTTTGGAAGGAAAAATAAAATCATTCTACAATTGATAATTTTTAGAGGAAGATAAAAATGGCTGAAAAGATGGTGGATAAGGTCACCAGATTAATGAAGAATCCTGAAAACATAAGGAATATTGCTATTTGCGCCCATATTGATCACGGCAAAACAACTTTTTCTGATAATTTGCTGGCAGGAGCTGGAATGATGTCTAAAGAAGATGCGGGAAAAGCTCTAAAATTGGATTTTCATGAAGACGAACAACAACGTGGAATAACAATAGATACAGCTGCCGTCAGCATGGTACATGGTTTTGAAGATCAGGAATATCTAATTAACCTTCTTGACACTCCCGGCCACGTTGACTTTGGAGGAGATGTTACAAGGGCAATGAGAGCATCAGATGGCGCTATTGTTCTAGTGGATGCAGTGGAAGGAATCATGCCGCAAACCGAGACTGTTTTGAGACAAGCCTTAAGAGAACTTGTAAAGCCAACATTATTCATAAACAAAGTTGATAGGCTAATTAAAGAATTGCAATTAACACCAGAACAGATGCAGGAACGTTTTGTAAAAATCATCGCTAATGTCAATAAACTCATAACAGACATTGCTCCAAAAGGTTACGGAGAAAAATGGCATGTTAATGTACAGGAAGGTTCTGTTTGTTTTGGAAGCGCATTCCATAATTGGGCATTATCTATGCCTTATATGCAGGGCAAAAAGATTACTTTTAAAGACATCATAGATGCATATAATAATGATAATTCTAAAGATTTGGTCAACAAAGCGCCTTTGCACGAGGTTGTTTTAAACATGGTAGTTAATCATCTTCCAAACCCAGTAGCTGCCCAAGAATATAGAATCCCCAGAATATGGCATGGAGACAAAGAAAGTGGGGAAGGTAAAAGCTTGCTTAAATGTGACTTTAATGGCCCTTTGTATTTCGTAATTACAAAGATTGTCATTGATCCACAAGCTGGAGAAATTTCTGCTGGTAGATTATTTTCGGGAACCTTGTCTCGTGGTACAGATGTTTATCTTAACAGATTAAAGCAAAACACCAAAATACAGCAGGTTTTCATCTATAATGGAGCAAAGCGAGAAATAGTGGATGATGTGCCCTGTGGAAATTTTGTTGGAGTTGCAGGTATAAAGGCGCATGCAGGAGAAACCATCACATTAAACCAAGTAGAATATCCATTTGAGGCAATAACCCACATATTTGACCCAGTTATTACAAAAGCCATTGAAGCTAAAAAACCAAGCGACCTTCCAAAACTAATTGAAGTTCTTAGAATGGTAGCAAAGGAAGATCCAACAGTTCAGATTGAGATTAATGAGGAAACAGGAGAACATCTTATGCACGGAATGGGAGAACTGCATCTAGAAGTTATTGAAAACAGAATCAAAACAGAAAAAGGTGTAGAAGTACAATCAAGCAATCCAATAGTAGTTTATAGAGAAGCAATAACAAAACCAAGCCAGGAAGCAATGGGTAAAACCCCAAATAAACACAACCTGTTTTTCTTTAAAGTTGAGCCGTTGGAAGATGCAATCTATGATGCAATAAAAAAAGGAGAAATCCAGGAAATGAGGGTGAAGAAGAAAGATTTGGAATTAAGGGATAAATTAGTGGAGTGCGGAATGGACAGCAAGACTGCTTTGAAAGTAAAAGATATTTACAAAGGAAATTTACTCGTGGATATGACTCGTGGCCAGGTGCATGTTGGTGAAGTTATTGAGATGATAAGAGATATGTTTGAGAATGTCATGTCTCAAGGTCCAGTAGCTCGTGAACCTTGTTTAAAAGTTAAAATTATGCTTACAGATATGAAGTTGCATGAAGATGCTATTCATCGTGGTCCAGCCCAGGTTTATCCTGCTGTGAGGGAAGGTATTAGGGGAGCTATGATGACAGCAGGACCCATCTTATATGAACCATACCAGATTTTGAGAATAGAAGCGCCTTCTGATTTCCTTGGAGAGATTTCAAAGCTAATAAGCAATAAAAGAGGCCAATTGTTAGATGCGCAGCAAGAAGGTAACCTATCTATAATAAAAACTAAGCTGCCAGTTGGCGAGATGTTTGGCTGGAGCTCTGATTTAAGGTCTGCAACAGGTGGCAGAGGTTCTAGCTCCTTAATTGACCAGATGTATGAGAGGCTTCCTGGAGAGCTGCAGGAAAAGATTGTCAAGCAAATAAAAGACAGAAAAGGCCTTTCAGAAGCGCAAGTAGGTGTTTGATTTATTTTTATTATTGATTTTATTTTTTAATGAATTGTTTCTTATTGAAATTTATTTTATTGTTTTTTAATCATTAGCCCCATATTATTCTTTTTATTGAAACATTTTTATATCTTATTGGCTTTCTCTATTGAAATGCAAAAAATCCCAAAAGCATTAACTATAGCAGGCTCTGATTCTGGTGGGGGAGCTGGCATACAGGCAGACCTGAAAACATTCGCTTCTTTAGGAGTCCATGGTTCTGGTGCTATAGTAGCTTTAACAGCACAAAACACAAAAACCGTTACAGCAGTCCATAATGTCCCAACAGATTTTATCTCTAAACAAATTGATGCAATCTTTGATGACATTGGAGCAGATGCAGTAAAGATAGGTATGCTATCAACTCCAGAGATAATCAATACAGTTGCAGCTTCATTAAAAAAATGGAATGCAAAAAATATTGTTTTAGATCCAGTGATAGTAGCTGCATCTGGCGCAAAACTATTACAAGATGACGCAATTGACACATTAAAAAAAGAATTGATTCCTTCATCATCAATTATAACTCCAAATCTGTATGAGGCAGAGATCTTAACAAATAATAAAATAAAAGATATTGAAGATATGAAAATAGTAGCAAAAGAAATATTAAAACTTGGCTGCAAATCTGTTTTAATTAAAGGCGGACATTTAAATTTAGATAATGACATAGTTACTGATATTTTTTATGATGGAACCAATTTTACAGAAATAAAAAACAAGCGCATTGACAAAGAATGCCATGGAACAGGCTGCGCTCTTTCTTCAGCAATTGCAGCAAATTTAGCAAAAAACCCAGATTTAAAAGAAGCAGTAAAAGAAGCAATTTCTTATGTGCACAAAGCATTAGAACAAGGCTATAAAATTGGAGAAGCTAATTTTGTTCTAAACCATTTCTATAAAAAATAAATGCCCCTACCGAGACTTTCAAATTGAAAGTTTTCCTTTCAGCTAATTGAACTCGGGTCACAAGGTTTTCGCAAATACCGCAACCTTGTATCATTTTAGGCGCAGCTTAAAACCAGCGAATTCCGCAGGAATTTTAGCGCGTATCCACTAAACCATAGGGGCTTTAAACTGCACTAATTATTCTTGATTTATAAATATTCTCACATATAAATTCATTACTTAAAAATAGTAAATAATAGAAAGATTTATAAAGGCTCATACTTAAAATTTATAAAATGGTTGAAGAAGTACTCGGAAATAGCCCAGAACCCGGTTTTTCTGCTTTGGAGATAGCAATTAGTGAATATGATGGTTTAGATACTTTGTGTTTTGATACCTTGCAGAAATGGGAATTGGAATTACACAACCCTTTTGATTTGTTGCAATTATATGGACATATTTCTTTTGATGCTCTGTTATCTGAAGAAGGCGCACCCCACAAAGAATTTGAACGTGGTTTGCTTGGATATTTAAAAGGGCAACATATGAATGCTAGAAGGAATGCAGAACAACTTACTACAACTGATGAGCTTACAAAACTACCAAATAATAGGGGATATGAATTAGGTTTAAAAAGATGTTTAGGCAGAGCCGAGAGAGATCAATACGCAGACCATGATAAGAGCATAGCAGTAATATTTGTTGATATTAATAATTTTAAGAGTGAGGCAAACGACAAATATAAGCACGAATTTGGTGATGATATATTAACATACGTTGCAGATGCACTTAAAGAATACTCAAGAACAACTGATTTACAGGCTAGGATAAGCGGAGACGAATTTATACTTGTACTTGATCCCTTAGAGACTAAAAAAGCTAGAGAAGTATTAAAAAAATTGACAGCTAACATTGATTCTTACATTCAAAAAAGGATATCATTAGAGCATCCCGGTAAAAAATCAGCAGTTACTGTTAGTTTAGGCATGTCAATCTATGGACAAGATGCACAATCAGAAAAAGATCTTAGGTCACATGCAGATGAAGCAATGTATCATGCAAAAAGAAATCCAACAATGATTAAAGGAAAACCACTGCACTTTCACATTTACGATCCAAGAAAAAAATATGTCGCTGTCGATAAAAGAAAGGGAAGAGGTTGATTGACAAGATTTACTCAATACTTCCCCCAAAATTAACCCACCCTTTCAACTCCTTTCAGAAATAGTTTTAACTTATCAAGTACTTCCCAATAATTAATTTATTAACAAAAATAAAAAAATCTAAATATCATAATACAGATGAAATTCCCAAGGATGAGGCCTCAATCTTATTGGATCTATTTCATTCTCTCTTTTATATTCAATCCATGTTTCGATAACATCTTTGGTAAACACATCTCCCTGCAGCAGGAATTGATGGTCATTTTCTAAAGCATCCATAGCCTCTGGCAAGGAAATCGGAACTGATTTAACATTTTTTAATTCTTGCTTGCTTAAAGAATATATATTTTTGTCCAGGGGTTTACCTGGATACAGTTTCCTTTTAATCCCATCCAGCCCTGCCATCAGCAGTGCAGAAAAAGCCAAATAAGCATTGCAAGATGGATCTGGTGTCCTGAACTCAACCCTTGTTGACTTAGAGCTTTTAGAATATACAGGAATCCTCACTGCCGCGCTTCTATTCCTTTTTGAATAAACTAGATTCACAGGAGCCTCAAATCCCGGTACTAGTCTTTTGTAAGAATTTGTGGTTGGCGCTATTAGAGCGCACAAAGCCGGCGCATGTTCTAATAGCCCCCCAATATAATGCAACGCCATTTTACTCAACTGCGCATAACCGTTTTTGTCATGAAATAAGTTTTTCCCATTTTTCCATAAGCTTTGATGTGTATGCATCCCACTTCCATTGTCATTAAACAAAGGCTTTGGCATGAATGTAGCTGTCTTGCCATGTTTTAATGCAATATTTTTTACCACATATTTGTACATCATAAGCTGGTCGGCCATTCTCACCATTCTTGCATAGCCCATGTCTATTTCTCCCTGACCTGCCGTACCAACCTCATGATGATGGCATTCGACCTTAATCCCAACCTTTTCCATAGTTAATACCATTTCATTTCTTAAATTTTGATGGGAGTCAGTTGGCGGCACAGGAAAATAACCTTCTTTGAATCTAGGCTTGTAACCAGTGTTATTTTCCTCATCATTTCCAGTGTTCCAGCTTCCTTCTTTGGAATCAATGAAATAATATCCTAAGTTCTCTTTCTGCTCATACCTTATGCTATCGAAAACAAAGAACTCGGCTTCCGGTCCGAAAAACACTTTATCTGCTATCTTGCTTTTTACCAGGTAAGCTTGCGCTTTCTGCGAAATAAATCTGGGGTCTCTTGAATACATTTCATTAGTCTCTGGATCTTTTATGTTGCCTATTATGCTTAAGGTATCATTGGAAAACGGATCAATGAAACTCGTTTTTATATCCGGCATCACAAGCATGTCACTTTCATTTATATCTTTAAAACCCCTTATAGAACTTCCATCAAAACCAATCCCATTCATTATTACATCCTCGGTCAACTGAGATACCGGAACAGAGAAATGCTGCCACAATCCCGGAAGGTCAGTAAATTTAAAATCAATGATCTTAACTTTCTCTAAACTTTTTTTTAAATTTACAACAGAATTCTGTATACCTTCTGATTTTAATAATTCTAATACTTGTTTTGCCATATTACCGCCCCCAGCTTTTTAATATCGTGAAATGCACTAATTAGTTTAATTATTATCTGCATTTCATGATATTAGAAATGCGTTCAAATTTCATCTAATCAACGCATTTCTTCTATATTTTATTTTTTACAGCTTTTATTTAAATCTTTTGATAAGTTTATAATTATTTAGAATAATATAACTACTCTTAATTGGTAAAAAAAGCAGCAGACTAGGCAGCATGAATCAATACTTCCGCAAACTAACCTGACCTTTCCTTTTCCCATTAGGAACTTCCTTTATTTCCTGCCCAACCTGCTTCTTAACGCTCAAAGCAACTTGCTTACCCAAAATCTGGATTAACTTTCCTAAATCAACATTCTTCACATCTTTAATATCTCTAATCCCGTTATAATGAAGTTTTCTTGCCCTAACTCTTCCAATACCTTTTATCTTTATCAACGGTAATAATTCTTCTTTAACACCATACTTTAACCTGAATCTTAATTTTACTATTTCTTTATTCAAATCCCTAAAATTTAAGATTCTGGAAATTTCAGAATTAGCATACAATAACCAATCCGCTATAGCCATTTTACTTCTTAGCTCACCTGGCCTTGTATTAAAGTTCTCCAACAAATATTCCTCATCCTTCTCATCAATCCATTCATAAAACATAAAAGCTGTTTTTACACTATTAACATAATCCTCATATTCTGGTTCATATATTGAAGGCTCTTTTTCAAGTAAAAAGCTGTCAAACTCAACTAATTTCTCTTGTACTGATTCTCGGTCTTTAACACCCACTCTCAACAATGGCCTTATCTCCAGGGTATGGCTTATCATCTGCAGAAACGAAAATTCATTTACTTTTTTATCAGAGCCTTTTCTTAAACAGGAAATAAAAAAATAAGCAGTTAAAGGGTCAATATACAGCTCAGCAACTCTCTTTCCCATTATTGTTGCCCTTATTTTTCCATCATTTAGCTTATCAGCGTCACTAAAATCTTCTTTCTCTTGCATTATAAATTCCCATTCTTCCAATAAAGAAAGCATCTTATCTATAATAAAAACCAGCCTTTCCATATCCATAAACTGGAATGCCCAAAATGTTTTGCCAAAAAAATCTATTATCTCTTTCCTGGAATTAACAAAATTTGCAGCTATTAAACTCAGTAAGTAAGTCCTTAACACTGGCTCAACAGCAAGTTTTGAATTTATCTCTTCCGGCTCTCCTAATATATATTTTTCATATAATTTTTTCTTTTCATTCTTACTTACTGCCACAACAATTGATTCTCCGAACTTATCATATTCAGGTCTTCCTGCACGTCCAGACATCTGTAAGTATTCTAAAACTGGAATATAAGCCATTCCCCTAGGGCCATATCTTCTTAAATCTTTTAATATTGATCTAAAAGCTGGAAGGCTTAGTCCATAAGCGAGTGTCGGCGTAGCGCATATTATCTTTATTACACCTTCTCTAAAATTATCCTCGATTAACTCCCTTTGTTTAGAAACCAAACCAGCATGATGAAATGCAACCCCATTATTGATACATCTTGCTAATCTTTCACATTGCTTTGTTGGCCTGGATAAAGCCTTTAACACATCATTACTCAACCCAATTAACTTCTTATTCTCTGTCTTAACCTTCTTTGAAATATCTTCTGCTGTCTTCTCAGCTGATCGTTTTGTATTCACAAAAACCAATGATTGCTTACCTATCTTTATTGTATCTAAAGCCAAATCTAAAGCAGCATTACCAGTTTCAGAAGAAATATTTTTTGTTGGCATTAAAGAAAGAAATTAATAGAAATTTTATAAATTTGTTGTTTTAAACAACCTCAACATTCCAAACCTTAGAAACACTTTCCTTGCCATCACTTACAGTAACTGTAACTTCTTTGCTTCCAGTAGTTGTAAATGTTCTTTGATGCTTGTTTTCATCATTCTCAAATTTCTCCAAGAAACCAAAATCCCATTCATACTTTAACTCATTACCATCTTCATCTACTGCATTAACCTCAAATAATGTTGGTTCATCTTTAAACACAACTAAATTATCGCTAAAATCAGCTATTTCTGGAGCTCTGTTTTTATTGAAAACTTTGATAATGGCAGTTTGCCTGCTTTCCTCAGCACCATCATTTACAATAAACTCTATCCAAAGATCTTTCTGAGTTCCATTTAAAACAAAATCATAATCAGGTTTCCATGTAAACACATTATCTCTTAATTTAGCATTCTCTGGCAAACTTACAACAGAATAACTTAATTCATCATTATCAGGATCATCAGCGCTTAATTCTATCCTTACCCCATTTCCTTCTATAACCTCATAGTCTCTTATAGTGTCAAATACAGGCTTTCTGTTAACATCATTAACAACAATATTAACAAAGATTGTTTCTGTAAAAACCCCATCGTTAGCAACAACCTTAACAATATAAGCTCCAGAGTCATCAAAACCAGTTTGTTTTTTATTCTTGCCCATAAACCCAGAATACGAGAATGAAACTTTGTCATTATCAGGATCATTATACTTAGGATCAATAATAATCTCTTCTCCTTCATTTACCTCTATGTCATCTATATCTTCCAAAACAAAAGGCCTGTTAGCATCCTTTACTCTTACCCGGATATTTTTCTCATCAATTAACTTATTGCTTTGGGCTATAAACTTGACATTTATGCTTTTGCTGAATACCCTAAACTTATCCAAAACATAATCAAAAGCTTCCTCTTTCTGCACAAAATCATAACCTGGTGTCCAGGTAAATACATTTTCATCTAAATTAGCTCCTTTAGGAATGTTTTCAACAGAAAAAAATACTTCATCATTATCAGGATCAATAGCTTCTAAATTTATGTTTAATACCTCATTCTCTTTGACAAATGTATCCCTTAAACCAACAAATTTTGGAGGTCTGTCTTTATTATCCACTATAACTTTTATTTCTTCTTCTTCTTCAAAGTCTTTTCCTTCCACTGATATTATTACCTCATATTCTCCTGCATCATCATAACCAGTTTCCCATTCATTGTCATTGCCTATAGGCTCTGAGATGCTATAGCTTAATCCATACTGCTCAAAATCTGGTAAATCCAAACTCGCTGTCTCTGTTTCAATAACTGCAACATCTTTAATTTGCTCTAGCAAAGAATCAAGCTCAACATCATTAACTTTTATATTCCATTTTTTACTAATGTTAAAAATACCATCACGAATAACAACATCTATAACATACACTCCAGCATCTTCATATCCTGTGTCAAATAAAAACTCATTATTATCAGAAACAAAGTCATTATTTATGCTCCATTCATATTTTAGTTCATCATTATTTAAATCAGAAGCCTCAAGCGTAAACTTTATGCTATTGCCTTCATCAATAATCACTAGTTCTTCTTCTGGTTCAAAATCATCTATGTTTGGAGCAGCTTCATTCCTGTTGACTATTATCAAGACTTCTTCACTTACCTCATTTACCCCATCACTTACAGTTATAACTGCATTATACTCTCCAGAATCTCCATAAGTTGTCTGCCATTCTCCATTCTCATCTAAAGGTTCAGTAAAAATATAAATAAGCATATCAGCATCAGGATCTTCTACTTTTGGAGCTAGACTTATTTTCTCTGTCTCATTGATTTCAAAAGTTTTTAAAGAACTAACAGAATAGGCAAAAATAAAGAATAAGATTAATAATGCTGCTATTTTTTCATTTTTCATTTGAAACAACAAAATTCCACTTATCTGAGATAAGTGGTTTAAACATAACAATTACATTGCATGGAATTTTGTGTGCTCAAAAACAACCCATCAATAAAGTGGAATTTTGAGCATCAAAAACCACTGAATGTATCACTTCCAATAACATGCCACCCATCTCTGATGGGTGGTTTTTGACAAAAAAGAAAAACTATTTCTGAACTATATCGAGTATAACCGGTGGCCTGTTTACATCCTCTACTGTTATCATAATTTTCTGGCTTGCTGCTTCAACCTCATCTGATGCTGAAACAGTAACTGTATATTCTCCAGCATCATCATACGTAGTTTCCCAGGTAAATACATTTCCATCTTGCGCAAATCTTTCATCATCTATTCCATAACTTACTTCATCACCATCAAGGTCATTTGCATCCAATTCAATAACTACTTGCTCTGCTTCCTTTACCCCTATAGCTCCTACTTCTTGCAGTACTGGTTTTCTGTTTAAATTATCAACAGTAACTGACCATATTTTTTCTGTCTCAAAAACACCATCTGTTATAGTAACTTTAACAGTATGCGACCCCGAATCTTCATATGTTGTTTCATATGTGTAGGAATTTTCATACTCTGTTTCTGTTCCATCAAGTTTCCATGTATAACTTAATTCATCTTTATTCAAGTCAGAAGCTTCAACCTCAAACTCTACTGTTTCAATCTCCTTAATTTCAACAGTTACATCCTCTGGCTTAAAGCTATTCAAAACAGGAGGTTCTTCTTTTTTATTGACTATAATTAAAACTTCCTTGCTTGTTGTTAATGCGCCATCACTTACAGTAACTGTAAGTGTATATTCCCCATTATCACCATATACAGTCTGCCATTCTCCATTTTCATCTAATGGGCTTGTAAATGTGAAAATTAATACATCGTTATCCGGATCCTGGGCTTGGGGAACCAAGCTTATCATTTCTGTTTCATCAACTATAACTACGGTTGCATCCTCTGAAATTTCCTCTTCCTTAACCTCCATCACAATTTCCTCCTCTTCTACAGTCTCTACTTCTACTTCCTCACTTGCTTCTTCTTCAATCTCTACTATAATCTCTTCCTTAACTTCTGCTTCTTCTTCACTTTCTTCCTCTGCTTCTAATTCGCTTACATCAATTACTATAGCTCCTTCAGGAACCTCTTCAGCCTCTCCTTGCATTCCTTCTTCTAAATACAAAGCATCATAAACATCACATGCGCTAATTAAAAATATAGAAATGACCATTAACACGCTAAACAACACCTTTTTTATCATTAGACCCTCATTTATTATTAGTAATTATTCTTAAATAACAACTCCTATTTAAACTTTTTGGGTAGTGAAAAAAATTTAACTAAATTTAGAATTTAAAAAAAGAATGGGCCCGCGCAGATTTGAACTGCGGACCATTATCGGGAATTAAATCCACTCGATGCCTGACAATCTGGTTATCAGTTTTGCTGCCTCTTTTGGAGACTCGAGCATTCTAACCAGACTGAACTACGGGCCCATAAATTAAAATAAACGCCCCGGATCAGAATTTCTAGAATGTTTTTAATTCATTCTTCTCGAACTGATGATCTTATGGTTAACAGCCATACGCTTTTTATAGCTTTTGGATAACCAAAAGGACCTACTAAGCTACCGGGGCATTTAACACTTTTAAGAATAAGAATTTCGTTTATATATGTTTCGGCTCTCTGATTTTATTTGAGACAGTGAAAAGGTGTTATATACACTTTCTTCCCACTGGACATTTGCGCATGAAGTTTATAACTAAATAATCCTTAGGATTGGTAGTTTTACTAAAAAATCTGCAAAATTTCCGACAAATTTTTATATGATAATTGGGATTAACATATATTGGGGTGATTTTATGGCTGAAGAGAAAAAAGCTGAAGAAAAAATACCTGGTAAGGAAGTAGGAAAAGTGACTCATTACTACACCAATATAGGTGTTGCAGTAGTTGAGTTAACTGGCGCATTAAAAGTTGGTGATAAAATAAGAATTAAGGGCGCTACAAGCGATTTTGAACAAACAGTAGACAGCATGCAGATTGTATAATTCCGAAATAATGTGACACTTTCTAAGCCAGGATTCAT
>CEPV01213638.1_pt1 | contig 13286 bp, 12 predicted proteins | sample 530451 | NCBI WGS metagenome assembly CEPV01 (sample SAMEA2620097, study PRJEB7988) | marine metagenome | isolation source: saline water (ENVO:00002010), including | reverse complement strand
AAACTGGAAGCGATCACTTTGAATTTTCCGAGACGCGTCGGAGCCCTACCTGCCTTGCCGGCAGGCAGGTAGGGTAAAGCGCGAGGAAAATTTGAAGTGAGAGCGAAAGAAAGAAATGATAAAAAAAATACTCAAATTTATTGTTTTTTCTTCTATTCTGGCCATTTTAGGGATAATGGCTGTTTTTGCTTATTACGCTAAAGATTTGCCTGATCCAACTAAAATTAACCAGCGCCAGATAGTTGAATCAACTAAAATTTATGATCGGACCGGCCAAATCATCCTTTATGATATTCACGGCGAGGAAAAAAGAACTCTTGTTTCTTTTGATGAAATCCCCCAATTTGTTAAAGATGCTACGGTGGTGGCTGAAGACGATAATTTTTATCATCACATTGGCTTTGATTGGCGCGGCATTTTACGCGCCTTTGTGGCTAATTTGAAAAATGAAAGAATTTCCCAAGGCGGTTCCACTCTTACTCAACAATTTATTAAAAATGCCTATTTAGGCGGCCCTCAATCTAAAAGAACTTATACCCGTAAAATTAAAGAAATTATTTTATCTTTGATTATGGAAAGGAAATATTCTAAAGATGAAATCCTTAGCTTTTATTTAAACCAAGTTCCTTACGGTTCCAATGCCTATGGCATTGAAGCGGCCAGCCAGACCTTTTTCAATAAGCCAACTAAAGAATTGACTTTAGTCGAAGGCACTCTTTTAGCCGCCTTGCCTAATGGCCCCAGCTATTATTCGCCCTATGGCTCTCACCCAGACAAGCTTCAGGCCAGACAAGAATATGTTTTAGAACGAATGGCAGATTTTAACTATATCACTCCAGAACAGGTAGCAGAAGCTAAGCAAGTAGAACTAAAATACGCTTCCCAGGCTGATCTTAAAGCACATCATTTTGTCACTATGGTCAAGGAATATCTAGAAAAGGAGTATCGCCAGCGATATACAGATATTAATATGGCCGGCCTAAAGGTCTATACTACCCTAGACTGGGATTTACAAAAAATCGCCGAACAAGTAATTATTGAAGGAGTAGAAAAAAACGAAAAAACCTATCGAGCTGATAATGCAGCTTTAGTGGCCATTGATCCTCAAACCGGTCAGATTGTCGCCTTAGTTGGTTCAAGAAATTACCAAGAAGATCAATTTAATGTAGCGACTAGTCCGTATCGCCAACCAGGCTCCTCTTTTAAACCATTTGCCTACGCAATGGCTTTTGAGAACGGCTATTATCCAGAAACTGTCTTATTTGATCTGCCAACCAGCTTTGGTAAATTCGGACCGGGTGAAGGCGTAGAATACAAGCCTAATAACTATGACTTAAAATTCCGAGGTCCAATCAATATGAGAAACGGCTTAGCTCAATCAATTAACCTTGTTTCGGTTAAAGTCCTTTATTTAGCCGGGGTTCAGAAAACAATTAGCCTGGCTCAAGATATGGGTATCACTACTTTAAAAGATCGCAAACAATATGGATTATCTTTAGTTTTAGGCGGCGGCGAAGTTAAATTATTGGATGAAACAGCCGCTTACGGCGTTTTTGCAACTGAAGGAGTTAGACACCCGGTTAGTATGATTTTAAAAATAGAAGATGCTCAAGGAAATGTTTTAGAAGAATATCAGGATAAAAAAACTAGAGTTTTAAGCCAACAAACAGCTCGACAAATTAATGACATTCTTTCTGATGAAGCAACTCGAGCTCCAATGTTTGGCAATAACTCAAAACTCTACTTAGCGCATAGGCCGGCGGCAGCTAAAACCGGCACTACTCAAGATTATAGCGATGGCTGGACAGTCGGCTATACTCCTAGTTTAGTAGTTGGAATTTGGGCCGGTAATAATGATTATACTCAAAAAATGCGTCAAGGCGCAGCCGGACTATATGTAGCAGCGCCTATTTGGAATAATTTTATGACACAGGCCTATCAACTAGAAACAAATAAGGAAAATGATAATCAATTTATATTACCGAAAAAAACAGAATACTTTACCAAACCAGAATCAACCCCAACCGGCACCCCGTCAATGATTACCGGACAATTAATTAACCAAAAGGTAGTTGGAATTGATAAAATCTCTGGAAAATTAGCCACTCAATTAACCCCGCCTGACTTGATTATAGAAAAAGAATATCAAGAAGTTCATTGTATTCTTTATTATATTGATAAAGATGATGATCAATTCCAAAATTGGGAAAACGCAGTTTTAGAATGGAAACAAAACCAACCTCAAAATTTACCCTCTCAATATGATGATATCCATACCCTAGAAAACCAACCAATCGTTCAAATAACTTCACCTCAAGAAAATGACTTGATTACTAGTTTTAATTTAACTATTCAAGCTCAAGCTCAAGCGCTTTTGGGAATTAAGCAAGTTGATTTCTTTTTTAATAACCAGTTAGTCGGCACTGATAATAAGGCGCCTTATTCAGTAACTTTTAATCTTTCTCCTTATTTAGATATTTCTTTTCAACAAGCTATTAAAGTTCGCGCTTATGATACGGTGCTTAACCGCCAAGAGGACGAAGTATTAATTAGAACTAATTATTAAGACAAACTAAAAAAGACTAAGTAATAAACCTGGTCTTTTTTAATATTTAATTCATTCTATTTTATTAAACCTTAATCGGCATAACTACATAAGTATAACTTGTATCGCCCACTGGTCTAATTACTACTGGTTTAGCGGTGTCATTTAATCCAATCATGACTTTATCGCTAAAGATATTATTTAAACCATCTAAAAGATAACGATGGTTAAAAAATGTTTCTATTTCTTTGCCTTGTATTTTTGCTTCAATTTTAGACTTATTCTCTCCAATATCAGCGTCTTTAGACAAAATCTCAACTAAAGATTTTTTAGGATTAACTGACATTTTAATATCATTAATTTTACCGCTAAATAAACTGGCTATTTTAATATTACTAATAAGTTCTTGTTTATTAATAATCACTTGAGTTTGTAAGTTGCTGGGAATAATCTGTTGATAATCTGGGTATTGGCCCTCAATTAATCTAGAAATAACCTGGGTGTCATTAAAATTAAACAAAATTTGGCTGCCCGATAAAATAATCTTTACTTCTTGCTCATATTCATCAGTAGAAGATTCTTTTTCCCCTAAAATTCTAATTATTTCCTGAATAGTTCTTTGAGGAATAATAACTGAATATTCTTTATTTAATGATTTGGAATTAATCTCAATATTTTTTTCAGCTAAACGAAAACTATCAGTGGCTGCTAGTTTAATTGTATTTTTACCTGCTGCGCTGTTAGATGAATTTAACTTCATATAAATACCGGAAATTTCTGGCCGAGATTCAGAAACTGAAGCCATTTCTACCACTTGGGAAAAACTATTTTTTAAAATACTTCCTTTAATAATTATCGGTGATTGATCTTTGATTTTTGGAATAATCGGAAAATCATCAGCGCTTAATCCTTTAAGAATCGCTTTAAACTTTTTACATTTTATTTCTAATTGTTGCGCTTTAGTTTTTAATTCGATTTTTTCATTAGGCAGATTATTAACAAAATCACTAATTAATTTAGCCGGAACTGTAATACTTCCTTGTTTTTGAATTTTCCCGGATACCCAAGAATTAATACCTATTTCTAAATTAGTTGAAGATATTTTTAATTTATTATTCTCCACAGATAAAAGAAGATTATTTAAAATAGGCAAAGTTAAATTACGTCCGATAATTCTTCCGGTAATATTTAATACTTGTTTTAAATTTTTTTGAAGACAAAATAAATGCATATTAATATTAATATAAAATTTATATATAATATATTATTATTATTAATTTTTAAATAAATGGGGAAAAACTAATTTATTTAATTTATAACTTAATAATCAAACTTTAAAAAATGTTAATATTAAGATTAATAAGTTGTGAATAAAACCTTAATAATATTTAATTATAAATTCTTTCTTTAATTAAATCTATTTCCTGTTGGAGTGATTTATTATTTTCAATTTCTTTATTAATTTTCTGACAAGCGTATATTACTGTAGTGTGGTCCCGGCCGCCTAATTTTGTTCCGATAAATGGATAAGAACTATTTAATTCTTTTCTGATTAAATACATACCTATTTGTCGCGGCCGGACTAATTCTTTTTTTCGGGAATGATTTAATAAATCATTTATATTAAGATCATAAAATTCAGCCACAATATCAAGAATATTCTTATAATTCGTCATTTTCTTAGGTGGATTAATAATTTGAGAAAGTATTTTAGAAGTATCTTTAACATTGGGAATAGTATTATTTACTTCTGAAAAGGCAATAATTCGATTTAAAGCGCCTTCTAGCTCCCTAATATTTTTTTGGATATGGGTAGTGATATAATTTAAGACATCATCAGGGATTTTAATCTTTTTTTCTTTAGTCTTACTTTTTAAAATAGCTATTCTTGTTTCTAAGTCCGGCTGACCAATATCAGCAATCATACCTCCTTCAAAACGGGAGCGAAGGCGATCTTCTAAAGTGGAGATTGCTTTGGGCGGCCTATCAGAGCTGATAATAATTTGTTTATTCTTTTGATAAAGAGCGTTGAAAATGTGGAAAAATTCCTCTTGAGTTTTTTCCTTACCGGAAAGAAATTGAATATCGTCAATAATTAAAGCATCTATTTTATGATATTTATTTTTAAACGCATCCATGCCCCTTTTTGAAAGAGCGTCAATTAATTCACTGGCAAATTTTTCTGAACTTAAGTAATTAACTTTTTTAGATGAATATTTTTTAGCCAATTCATTTCCTATTGCCTGAAGCAGATGGGTCTTACCTAATCCAACTCCGCCATAGATAAATAAAGGGTTATAAAGAGTTCCTAGATGCTTAGTTACTGCCCTGCTAGCGGCTTGAGCTAATTCATTAAATCCTCCAATAATGAAATTATCAAAACTATATTTAGGATTTAAGTTTGTTTCTTTATTAAGAGTAAGTTCCTGAAAGTTGAGCTGATCGCCAGATAATCTTAAAGCAGGTTTTTTTCTTATTTTCATAGCCGGGATAATTTCTTTTCCGCTGATAGTGAATTGAATTTCTTTAATATCTGGAGAATTATTGCGAAGAATTTTTAAAAGAGCTTTGTTATATTTGCTCTCAAGCCATTCTTTGGTAAAAGCGTTAGGCGCGCTGACAGTAACTAGTCCATCTTTTTTGGAGTGGATTTTAGTATTTTTAAACCAGGTAATAAAATTAGCTTTAGAAATAGTTAATTCAATTTCTGCTAAAACAGTTTGCCAGAGTTCTTTAGGATTCATAATAATGACATTGTAGCATACCTTAGAAATAAGTAAAATATCAAAATTACCTAATTTTGTTAATAAGTTGTGGATGATATGGGGAAAACAATTATAGGTAAGGGGTTTGACTAATGTGAATAAACAGATTAGAATTAAAATATGTCTTTTACTTATAAACCTAAAAAAAGAAAAAGAAAGAAAACTCACGGTTTTAGAGCAAGGATGGCAACGCGGTTTGGTCGTCGGGTTTTGGCCTCTCGCAGAAAAAAACAAAGGAAAAAATTAACCGTATCATAGGCGGTGTTTTCTTTTTGAATTATGCTATCTAGGAAATATAAATTAAAGAGAGACAATGATTTTAAAAGAGTATTTAGACAAGGCCGTTATTATCAAGAAGACTTTATTAAGTTAAAAATTCTAGAAAATAATTTAAAAATAAACCGTTTTGCCTTTGTTGTTGGGTTAAAAATATCTAAAAAAGCGGTTAAAAGGAATAAAATTAGGCGTCAATTAGACGTAGTTTCTCAGCAAGAATTTGATCGGATTAAGCCAGGTTTTGATATTATTGTCTTGCCTAGTCCAGAAATATTAGGAAAAGATTATCAAGTAATTAAAAAAACATTAATTAATTTATTTAAAAAAGCAAAAATATTATGGGATTCATAGTTGATATTTTTAACCAAGTTCTTTACCTTCCTTTATTTAATGCTCTAATCTGGCTTTATAATATTATTCCAGGCAATGATTTAGGTATAGCGATTATTATTCTTACCGTTCTAATTCGTTTTATTTTTTATCCCCTTTCCCGAAAAGCGATTCGCTCACAAAAAGTAATGAGTGAGCTGCAGCCTAAGATAAAAGAAATTCAAAAGAAGTGTAAAAGTAAAGAAGAACAAATGAAACAGACCATGGTTTTATACAAAGAGCATAAAATAAATCCAGTGACTGGTTGTTTACCTATTTTGATCCAACTTCCTATTCTCCTTGCTCTTTACCGTGTTTTCTTTACAGGAATTTCAGACCCTGAAAAATTAAATAACCTTTACAGTTTTGTTGCTCAACCTGAATCGTTAAATGTAATATTTTTGGGATTAATTGATCTTTCTGAAAAAAGTATTTTTTTAGCTCTTTTAGCTGGTTTTTTCCAATTTGTTCAGTCTAAAATGATTATGCCTAAAAAAAGCGCTAGTCAGAAGCAGATGAAGATAGGCAATATAGATTTTTCTTCTTTAATGGGTCAGCAAATGGTCTATTTTATGCCTTTAATTACTATTTTTATCGCTTGGAATTTACCAGCTGCGCTGCCTCTTTATTGGGTGGTGGTAACTGTATTTGGAGTTGTTCAACAATATTTTACAAAAACACTAATTAACCAAAAGATATGAATAAAACAGATATTATCAAAGAAACAATTACAGAACTATTAAAGACAATGAATTTTGAAGGGGAGGTAGCTGTTGATGATTCTGATGAAAATAATATTTTAGTTAATGTTCAAACTAATCAAGCTGGATTTTTAATTGGGCAGGCCGGGACTAGCCTAGACGCTTTACAGTACATTGCCAGGGTGATGGTGAATAAAAAAGGCAATCAATCTATTCAATTTCTTTTAGATGTTAATGATTATCGCAAACATCGGATTAAACTTTTAAAAGAATTAGCCAGAAATATAGCTAAGCAGACTTTATCAGAGAAAGCGACTATTACTCTTCAACCGATGTCTGCTTATGAAAGGAGAGTCATTCATTTAGTTTTATCTGATAATCCAGAGGTCAATACTGAAAGTATTGGCCAAGATCCGGAAAGAAAAATAGTTGTTAGGCCGGCCAACCAAAAAAATCCTTAAGATAATTTTTATGCTTATTAAGGCCAAGAAAATTATTGGCAACAAGGTCATTAGTCAAAGTGGTCAATTTTTAGGCAGAGTGGTTGATTTTGAAATAGATACTTTTGGTCAAAATATTATTAAATATTATGTTGCCGGAGGTTTTTTAAATTTACCAAAAGATTCTTTATTAATTAATGTTAAACAAATAGTCGAGATTAAAAAAGATAGTATTATAGTTGAAGATGCGGTTATCCCAGAAAAAGTGATTAATAAAAAAATATCTTCTGATGTAGAATATGCTCCGTTAGAAGAGTCACGGGGAATATATAAATTAAGAAACAGGAATAATATAAAGAAGTTTGATAATTTGAATTAAATGTCAGAATTCTTCTAACGGGGTATGTTAAGTAAAAAAATAGCTTATAATACTGTTATTGCGGCTGGGACTAGGATTGTTGGACTAGTCCTTTCTTTAATAATAATTGGTTTTATCACCCGTCATCTTGGTCAGGTTGGTTTTGGTTATTATGCAACTGTTTTAGCTTTTTTATACTTTTTTACTGTTTTAGCTGACTTAGGTCTTTATTCTATTTGCGTTCGGGATATCTCTAGGCCTAAAGCTGATGAGAAAAAAATAGTTAGTAATGTTTTTACCTTAAGGCTTTTTGCTGGGTTGTTCATTTTTGGCTTAGCTCCTTTAGTTGTTTATTTTCTTCCTTATCCTGATCAGGTTAAAATCGGTGTCCTTATTGGCACAGTTGGTTTTTGGTTTTTGTCCAATCAGCAGGTTTTAATGGGCGTGTTCCAGAAATATCTAAGAATGGATAAAGTTGCCATAGCTGAGTTTTTAGGACGGGTTGTTCATTTGGGGCTGGTCGCCTTTTTTATTTGGCAGGGTAAGGGATTTCTATTTATCGTTAGCGCTTCAGTGGGCGGGGCTTTAGTTATTTTCGGATTAGTTTTGGTCTTTAGTCAAAAATATATTCCTATTTCTTTTCAATTTGATTTTTCTTTTTGGCGTAGTTTGCTTAAAAAATCATTACCGCTTGGTTTAGCGGCCATCTTTGTTTTATTGTATTTTAAACTGGACATCATTATGCTTTCTTTAATGAAGCCGCCGGCTGATGTGGGCGTTTATAACTTGGCTTATAAGATTTTAGAGAGTTTGCTTTTTTTCCCGGCGATGTTTGTTGGTTTGGTTATGCCTTTAATGTCTAAATATGCTTTTTCAGTTAGAAAGAAATTTGAAGAAATAACTCAAAAAGCTCTAGATATTCTATTAATTTTTATTGCGCCGATGGTCATAGGAACTTTTTTTCTTTCCCCTAAAATAATTGTCCTAATTGCTGGGCCAGAATTCATTTTATCGGCTGGTGTTTTAAATATTTTAATTATTGCTACGGGCATTATTTTCTTAGGAGTTCTTTTTTCTAATATGATTATTTCTTTAGAAAAACAAAAAAGTTTAACTTATATTTATGGTATTGGAGCAATAGTTAATTTAATAGCCAATTTTATTTTTATTCCTAGATACTCTTATTATGGAGCAGCTGGAACAACTGTTTTAACTGAATTAATCGTCACTGTTTTAATGATAGTTGTTCTTTACCAAACTCTTAAGATTGTGCCTGTTTTTGATTCTTTAATTAAATATATTTTAGCTGGTTTAACCATGGCCTTACCGCTTTATTTCCTAGGTAATTGGAATTTGTTTATTTTAGGGCCCTTAGCTATTTTAGTTTATTTTGCGGCTTTATATTTGATTGGCGGGATTAAAAAAGCTGATTTAAAAATTCTAATTCAAAAACCTAAAGATTAATAATTAGCATGTATACTTGGCTGCTTATCTTAATCGTCTATCTGCCTTTTCAGATTGCTTTAAACCCAAGTACTAATTTTGATTTGGCTTCACTTAGGGTTTTTATTGTTTTATTCTTTATAATTTGGTTGGTCAGGAATCTTATTCCCATTATTGACCAAGAAAACCAGCTCCCCATTAAGGAGAGGCTGGTTGATTGTTTCAAGTTTTGTTATAAATTGGGCTTTAAAAATCTTCAAAGCATTAGTTTGTCTTTTTTTCTAATCTTGATTACTTTTTCGCTGATTGGGGCGGGAAATGTTTTTTGGGGAGTGAGAAAAATAATTTTCTTTTTATCTATTTTCCCTTTATATTATTTAACTGTTAGTTTAATTAACAACAAAAACAAGGTTGAGAAAGTTATTAAAGGGTTGATTATCAGCGGGGTTGTCATGGCTTTAATTGGCTTAGTCCAATTTTTAGCTCAGTTTATTTTTAGCTTAGAAGGGGTTTATGTATTTTGGACTTGGAATATAGTGCCGGTTTTTTCTGGTTTTAATTTTGGCGCTTTAATTTTAAATTATCCTAGTTGGTTGGTTAATGTTGAGGGCCAGACAATTTTAAGGGCTTTTTCTGTTTTTTCTGATCCTCATATGTTTTCTTTTTATTTGGGATTAATTTTGCCCCTGGCGTTAGTTTTATTAGTCATAAAAAAGAAAAAACTTTTCTTGTTTCTTGTTCCCTGTTTCTTGTTTCTTGTTTTTTTATTAACTTTTACCCGAGGAGCCTATTTTGCTTTGATTATCGCCTTTTTAGTTATGGCCGGTCTTTTTTGGCGATATTTAAAGTTAAAAAAACTAGCTTTTTTGATTGGTTTATCTCTTTTGATCTTTATTATCCCCGGGACACCTTTTGCTGATAGATTTTATTCATCTTTTAATATGACTGATGGATCAAATGTGGGTCGTTTGGAAATGTGGCAGCAAGCGAGTCAAACAGGATTAAGAAATCCCTGGCAAGGAGTTGGTCTGGGCAACTATTCTTTATTAGTTGATGCTGATTTGGGTTACCGCAATCCAGTTTCGGCTCATAATCTTTATTTAGATCTTTTTTCAGAATCAGGTATTTTTACTTTAATTATTTGGCTAGTTTTGATTTGGGGAACTATCTGGCAAATGTTTTTGAAAATTAGCAGTGTTAAAATTAAGGGAGCTTTTAAAGATCGGGCCTTAATAAGGGTTGGTTTGATTGGTTCCTTATTTTATTTTCTAGCTCATAGTTTTTTTGAAACAGCTATTTATAACCCGGCTATTTTAGCCGTTTTAATGGTCGTTTTAGGCATTGCTTCAGTTTTGCGCAGCGCATAACTAGAATGCGAATATCCATATGATTAATAAAGTTATCAATTTTGGTGTTTATTTAATAGTTTTTATTCTGCCTCTTTATTTGATTAGATTTAAAATCGCTTGGGTACCTTTTAATATTTTGGAGGGATTAATAATTATTTTATTTGTTCTTTGGCTGGTTACTGGTCGGGCATACTCCAGCAAGTATATTTTTTATCCTATATTTTTGATTTTTTTGGGAGTGACTATAGCTACTTTGTTTTCAGAGGATATAAGCATTAGCGCTGGTATTTTTAAGAGTTGGTTTATATCCCCTTTACTCTTTTTTATAGTTTTGATTAATGTTGTTAAGAACAAAAAGCAGATTAAGAATATATTATTAGCTTTGTTTTGTTCGGGCTTAGGAGTGTGTTTAATCGCTCTTTTTTATTGGTTGACTAATAAACTAACTTACGATGGTCGTTTGCAAGCTTTTTATCTTTCGCCTAATTATTTGGCTATGTATTTGTCCCCTATCTTAATATTGTCTTTGTATTTATATTTTGTTTTTGATAAAAAGATTATTAAACTATTACTGTTTATTGCTCATTGTTTATTATTCATTATTTTATATTTAACTTTTTCTTATGGGGCTTGGTTAGGTGTTTTGGCCGCTTTAATTTTTATCTTATTCGCTTTTTATAAGTTTAAGCCAGTGGTTTTGAATAAAAAAATAGTTATAGTTTTTGTTTTATTGATTTTAGTTGGTCTTATTTCTCAGATTCCTAGTCAGAAGTTTCAAGGTCTGCTTGATCTTTCTTATCCTTCTCTAGAGTCTCGGTTGGTTATTTGGCAAAGCGCTTGGGAAATAACAAAGGACCACTCCCTAATTGGGATTGGTCCAGGTATGTTTCAAAAATATTATTTAGCTTATCAAGTTCAATTAGGTCCTTATCTGGAATGGGCCACGCCTCAGCCGCACAGCTTATTTTTAGCTTTTTGGCTGCAAGCTGGATTACTTGGTCTGGTTGGTTTAATCTGGTTGTTAATAATCTTTTTTAAAGGATTGTTTTACAAGAAGCTTGATAAAGAGGTTCTGATAATTAATATCTTTTTAGGCGCGACCATGGTCTATATTTTAGCCCATGGTTTGGTTGATACAACCTATTGGAAAAACGATCTTGCTCTGATTTTCTGGTTGATTATAGCTTTAGGTTATAAAGGTAGTCGTTTTTCCTATTAATAAAGAAAAGGTAATCCTCTAAAGGTGATAAAAGTAATTCTTTAGCATCATAAGTTGCTTCATTGCTGGTGGTCGAACCAGCTACTTGGGTTGCCTCTCCGGTATCTAGATTAATTCGCCAAATAGCGTCACTGAAATATATTTTATCCTTGTAATAATCATCTGGCAAAACAGTCATAGAACGAATTTCTTTAGTAGGCACCGCACAGAAAATGGTTTGATTGTCTTGGGACCAGACGCATTTTTCTGGTAAGGTGATAAAATCTAATTGATCAATAGTCTGCTTAGCTAAGTCGGCTATTTTTAATTTAAGGTTTTTACCATCTTTGTTTGTTTCTGAGAAAAGTAGTTTATCGCCTAGGGGCGACCAAAGAACTGTTAGTCCATAGGTTTCGTTAACAATCTTTTTAAGATTATTATTCTCTAAATCAATCGTATAAACAACACTTTGGGCTAGGCCACTAGCTCTAGTTCGAATAGAGACACGAGTTTTACTAGGCCATTCAACAATTAGGTTTTTCATCCGAGTATCAAGGATATTATTCCATTGAGAAACACTTGGGTCAGCCGTGCTAATATTATTTATTTCAGTCTGGGGGTTGTAATATTGATAAGCAATTTTGTCTTGTTCAGGGGACCAGGCAATCCATTGGATGTTTTCGTCTAAGGGGGTAGAAAGGCCAGTCGCGTAGTCATAAAAGTATTTTTTAAGCTGGTTGTTTTCTTCAAAAATAGCAATAATCTTGTCTTTGTTAGGCGACCAAAGAATTTTTGAGAGATTATTTAAAATATTAGAAGATACTTGATTCATTTCCAACCCATCAAAACTGGATTCAAAAACGTTACCATTAGTGGCCGAGTAATACTTAATTTTTTGGCCATCAATAATAGGGCTTAAAATCGCTTCTTGAGAAATGATTTTAATATTAGATGAACCAGATGTTAATTGATCGCCATTAGTTGTTTCTATATCATCTGAAGTATCAAAAGATGAGGGTTTTAAAAAGGAATTATATATTAAGAAAGAGCTGACGATTAAAATTAGAGCAATGATTAGAATAATAAGGAATTTTTTTAAAGGCATATTAGTTAAAAATATTTAATTTGTTCTATATTAGTACTTGGCTTTGGTAATTCAGGCTTTTTTAGCTTAACTAAGTTTGGATTGATTGTATAAAGGATTAAATAGGCGGCTAAGGCTAGAATTAAACCAGAAATAGCTCCCCAAATGTATTCTTTAGCTTTTTCTTTAGAGCCGATTGTATCAGAAGTCATATATATTAGGCCACCGATAGTTAAATATACTAAAGCGGCTACTCCAACTAAACCTATGCCAAAGAGGTAAATTCCTCTGATATACGTCGCTAAGTCAGGACTTGCGTCTTTGGGGAGTAGGTTGAAGCCGGGAGTGGGAATAGTTGTTTCTATTTTATATCTAGCCGAAGCAAAATTAGTAATAAACAAAGAAGCGCAGATAAAGAGCAATAGAATAATAAATATTTTTCTTGAATTTAATTTCATATTTAAGGAATAAAAGTTATTTTAGTTTCAGTTTGAGCTCTTTGAGAAGAATTATTTTTATTTTCTACCCAAAGGTTCAGAATCTGATTAAAGGATTGGCTTATTTGTCCGATTTCTATAATAAGACTATTAGGATTGTCATTGTTGACCTGAGAGGCGCTTTTTCCATTTAAGCTCCAGTCATAATTTAATTCATTGATGTTGTTAATATTAAAAAAATATGGCTGGGCAGTAATTTCTATTTCTTGGTTGGCTGGGAATTGATAATCTTGAGGTATTTCTAAAATGATTTCTGGTTCA
>CEPV01090555.1_pt1 | contig 13345 bp, 13 predicted proteins | sample 530451 | NCBI WGS metagenome assembly CEPV01 (sample SAMEA2620097, study PRJEB7988) | marine metagenome | isolation source: saline water (ENVO:00002010), including | reverse complement strand
CTGTGACTGGTGGTAGGCACTCAACTAATTTTTTGTTTGACAAACAATTATAAAATAACAATAAATAAAAAACATTAGGAAATAATAAATCAAATGGTACTTAAAACCGTATTTTTGGTCATAATAGCTACTTTAATTTTAGTTTTTGTGTGGGGAATTTTTAAGAAACTGATGAAAGTATTATTTATTGCTGGGTTGGCGCTAATAATAATAGCTGCTACAGCTATTTTTCTTTATCTAAAAGGTTTACTGGTATAATTAATAAATTTTAAATCAGATAAATATTTATATGAGTAAATTTAAAGCAAATCAAAAGAGGTGCATATATGAGTTTTATTGACAAGATTATGTTCTGGAAGAAAAAGGATGAGTTCTCTGATATTGGTCTGGGTGAAAAAGACCCATTAGGAAAAGACTTGGCTTTTGGTGATAACTTCAATCTGGGCACTCAACCAGGTCTTGGCCAGCAAAGTCCGGGAATGCCGGAGCAAGCACCTGCCCAAGCATATCCTCAACAACCCCCTTTCCAGCCGCAACCAGCACAGCCTCAATTCCAAGCACAAAGATATGAAAGTCCTCAACAAGATATGGCAGCAAAAAATCTGGAGGTTATATCAAGCAAGTTAGATGCCTTAAGAGTTTCTGTTGAAAGCGTAAACCAGCGGCTAGCTAACTTAGAAGCTATTGCCAGAGGAGAGGCAGATCATAGAAAAAAACGATATTATTGAAAATATTTATATAAGACTTCTTTAATTATAAAATTATGAAAAATAAATATATAATCATCTTCTCAACAGCATTAATTGTTGCCCTTATTGACCAGGCCACTAAATTTTTAATAAACACAAACTTCGAGTTAAATCAATCTCTCCCCATAATAAATAATGCCTTTCATTTAACATATATTCTTAATTCCGGAGCAGGTTTTGGCATTTTACAAAATCAAACTTGGCTTTTAATCCTGATTTCAATAGCAGTTATTGGTTTTATTTTGTATTATACTACAAAAATAAAAAATGAAAGGACATTGCAGATTCTAGTTGGTTTTGTTTTAGGAGGTACAATCGGAAATTTAATAGACAGAATTTCTTACGGTGTTGTTATTGATTTCTTCGACTTTAGGATATGGCCAATATTTAATATTGCAGATAGTTTTGTAACTGTTGGTGTTATTGGATTGATAATTTATTTCTGGAAGAAGTAAAATTTTAATCTTTAAGGTTAGATTTAAAGTCATTTGAAAAGAATTAAAAACTTATTTAACACAGCTATCAGCTTTATAACCAGCTTTCTTAGCTTCTTCTTTAGAATCAAACCAAACCGCATTCTTTTCCTTTACTCTTTTTGCCCAGTCGCATTTTGGCGCATGGAACTTAGTTCCGGTCTTGCTTGCTATAAACTTTCCAGGCTTATGTGTTGTTTTAACTTCCTCTACTTCTTCGACATCTCCCTTATCTTTTGGCTCTATTACATTGAAAAAAGATATGAAAAATCCTACAACAACTGTAATAATCAATGGGAAAAACATCCATATCTCTGAAGTTCTGATGAAATAGATAAAAACCATATCCAAAAATACAAAAATGAAAAATATCTTAAGAAGCTTCCATGCCCAGGAAAAATTGCTGTGGACTCCGAAAACAGAGACTATTGCCACAGCAAACAATACCATTAATATTAAAAATTCGCCAATAAATGCAAATCTGTGTAAATTAAAAATCATATTAATAAGTCCAAGAAGCACAATCAAAAGAATAACATACATAACAAACGCGCTAACATTTGGTTTATCCATAAACACAAGAAAAAATCAACTCATATTTAAACATTTCTATTCTAGAGTAGTGAAAGAGATTTTTGGTTTTTTAATGATAAATAATTCTTTAATGTAAATAAAAAATCTATGAATAAACTTAAATTTTATGAATATTGATCCAGTATTCTCAAAACTCATCAGCTTCTTCCATCTTTTTCAAATAACCTTTATTCTTAAGCCATTTAACTTGTGTCGGAGTATACTTATACATTAGGTCGCCTTTTTCATCTCCAGAATATTCCCATGGCTCCACAATAACAATATCATTTTCTCTTACCCATAATCTTCGCTTCAATCTTCCGGGTATTCTGCATATTCTTGTTTTTCCATCTAGGCATCTAACTCTCATTCTTGAGCCACCCAATCTTTGCTCCAGGAGTCCTAAAGTTTGGTTGCCTCTAGGCAGCTTAATCCTGCTTATTTCCTGCTGCTGCCTTTCCTCATCAGTAAGATTATCTTTTTTCTTATTCTTAGGCCTGTACATAGTTTTACGAACTTAAACTGCATTTATATATCTTTCTAAAAACCAAAATCTTAAATAGTAAATTAAATTCATGCAATTAATGAAAAACCTTGCCTTACCCAAGAAAAAAGCATTCTTTGCCCAAGCCTCGGTTTTAAAGAGGATTATCGCGTTTATTATAGATATTCTGCTTGTAAACCTAATAATTCTATTCCCTTTCCGAAGACTTTTTGATAGTATTATACCTCAAACTAGTTCTTTTTCAAAAACATTTGAATTTTTAAGCGAAAATTCTGGTTTTAGTGGAACTATAACCATTATCATGTTTGCAGTTGCTTTAATAACAATATTGTATTTTATGACCTTTGAGAAAAAGTTAGGTCAAAGCCCGGGAAAAATGATTTTAAACTTGTATGTAGAATCCAGCAAAAAAGATTTAAAATACTGGCAATTGTTTGTAAGAAGCATGTTTTTAATACCTGTGTTTCCATTCATTTTGCTGTGGTTTATTGATCCCATAGTCATGTTTTTTACAAAAGAAAACCAAAGATTATCAGAAATATTAAGCAGCACAAAAACAGTTGAAAAATACAAAGTTTAGCATAATGGCAGAAAAAAAGAAAAGGTTTTTGTTGAGTTTTGATGTTGACAATAATAACATTAAAACTTCAATGAAGACAGAAAATGTAAGCCCTCAGGAAGCTTTAGGACTTCTTGATATGGTAAAAGACCAGATATTGGATAATTTAAAGAAATCAAAAAAAGATATTTTCCAGATGTCTAAAAAGGATTAAATGAAAAAACAACAAACAAACAAGTGGACAAGAGCTTTAATGATTATTATATATTTAACAATTTTAAGCTTTTTTATCTCTATTTTCCTTTCTTTGTTTATAGACGATAGTTTTGAAAGCCTTGATGGTAATGTAGCAGTAATAGAAATAACTGGTCCTATTGTAGCGCAAAAAGATTCAGGTCTTTTATTTACAGATGTTACTTCTTCAGATGAAGTAAGAAAATTGATTAAAAAAGCTGATAAAAGCGATAAAATAAAAGCAATAGTATTTGAAATTAACAGCCCAGGGGGAAGCGCAGTTGCTTCTGATGAAATTGCTGCTGAAATAAAAAAAATAAACAAAACAACAGTTGCATGGATTAGGGAAGTAGGCGCTTCAGGAGGTTACTGGATTGCATCTTCCACAGATTATATAATTGCAAATAGAATGTCTATAACCGGTTCTATTGGCGTAATAGCTTCTTATCTTGGCTTTTCTGGCTTTATAGAAGAGCATAATGTTACTTATGAAAGATTAGTATCTGGAAAGTTCAAGGATCTTGGAATTCCTTTTAAGGACCTAACATCAGAAGAACGCTTGTTGTTTCAAAAAAGCCTGGATAAGATACATGATTATTTTATTGATGAAATTGCAATAAACAGGAATTTAAAGAAAAGTGATGTAAAGAAAATAGCAACCGGACAATTTTATATTGGTGCAGAAGCAAAAGACCTTGGTCTAATAGATGAACTTGGCAGCAGAGATGAAGTAATTGATTATGTTGAGAAACAAATAGGGGAAGAAGCTAACCTTGCAAAATATAAAAAAGAAAAAGGATTTTTGGCAGCATTAAGCCAGACAATGAATGAAAGATTCTTTTACATTGGAAAAGGCCTTGGAAGTTCTTTTTTTGCAGAAGCAGAAAGCCCAAAAAGTATTAGTATTATAACATAATTTCAATAAATTTTATATAATGATTCCTACTTTCTAAGAGTAAATTGGGGGATTTGATGAAAAAAGTGTTTTTGTTAATGGTTTTTATAATTTTTTTATTAGATATAGGTATTGTTTTTTCTCAGAATAATGATGTTAATGAAAATAAAATTGACAAAGAAATTGAATATCTTCTTGAGGAACAGGAGGAGGTTTCTGTTATTGTTGTGTTAGAAGACGATTACGAAACTCTAGATGATTATTCTGTTTCTGAATTAAATGAGAAAAGTGATTTGGAAAAAAAGAGGATAATGGTTGAAGAGCAGCAGGAAGAAGTTTTGTCAGAATTAGATTTAAAAGAAGAAGAAAACCAAGATAATGATTTTGAATTTGATTTGGAAAGCAAGTTTTCTGTGGTTAATGGGTTTGCAGGTAATGTCACAGAAGAAGGTCTGCAAAAATTAGCATCTGATCCGAATGTCAAAAAAATTTACCCTAACAGGCCTGTTAAGGCTTTTCTTTCTGACAGCAAAAATATTGTAAATGCATCAAACACATGGAGCTTAATCTACAATGGAACCAATATAACGGGAAAGGGAGAAGTTGTTTGTGTAATCGATACTGGAGTTGACTATACTCATTCAGATATGGGAAATTGCGCAAGTACAAGCAACATAAATGATGGTTCTTGCAGCAAAGTCATTGGTGGTTATGATTTCATAAACAATGACCAAAACCCAATAGATGATCATGGACATGGAACTCATGTTGCTGGAATTGTAGCATCAACTAATGGGATTTACAAAGGTATTGCCCCAGATGCGAATATTATCGCGATAAAATCATTAAACTCTGTAGGATCTGGAACAACTCAGAATGTTATAGATGGAATAGACTGGTGTGTAAACAATGCTTCTATTTTCAATATTACAGTAATTAGTATGAGTCTTGGAGGAAGCATCCTATATACTGGACATTGTGATGATTCAGACTCATTAACTGCAGCAGCAATAGATGCTGCGATTGCAAAAAACATATCAGTTATAGCAGCTACAGGAAATGCAGACAGCACAACAGGAATAGCCTCTCCTGCCTGCATAAAAAATATAACATCTGCAGGAGGAGTAGATAAAAGTGATGGGATGGATTTCAACAGAAACAACCTAACTGACTTATTGGCTCCAGGAGTAAATATAGTGTCCCTAAATCTCGGAGGAAGCTTTCAAACGTTTAGCGGAACATCTTTTTCTACACCTATGGTAACTGGAGCATTCGCTCTAATCCACCAATATATCAAACTAACAGATAATAGAAACGCAACACCAAGCGAAATAGAAAATGTTCTTAACGATACAGGAAAACGCATAACAGATACCAGCGGAAGTGGATTAACATTCTCCAGGATAAATATTTTAGCTGCGCTGGATTTTCTGGATAACAAAGGCCCTATTATTACAATAACAAGCCCTTCAAACAATGCTGTAAAAACTGCTTTAACAGTCAATGTAACGGCATCTGAAGTCTTATCAAACGCAGTCTTGGAAATTAACAATCAAAATTTTTCGATGTCTGGTTCTGGCCTTAAAAGAAGTTTAAATGTTAAGAGTTTATGGAATGGAAGCTTTAATTATAGGATATATGGAGATGATAGATTTGGTAATACTGGCATTTCCGAAACTTTCACCGTAAACATTAATTTAAGTTCAGATAATCTTACGAGTCTAGTTTTAACTTTGAATGAAGCGGAAAAACAACAAGCTACAAATGTTGCAGTAAATCAGACAACTTTTGGAGGAATTGATTTTGGCTCAAGTATCTTGAACTTCAGCGGCATAACAGCGCTGGAAAATGCATTCAATATAAGCAATAACTTAGTTTCAGTAGATACAAATAACTTTCCGGGGTTAAACAAGTCAGCCTTCATAGTTATGAAAGGTCTAAATTTTACGAAAGCTCCGTTAATATTCACCTCATCTGGATTCGAAAGCACTGCCAATGAGGTTCAGTGCTCCAGTACTACCTGCACAGGTATTACATATGATGCAACTAATAAAATCTTGAGATTTAACGTTGCGCATTTCACATCATTCTTTGGAAAAACTAATACCACAAACGGAGCTCCGATAATAACTTCGACAGCAGTGACATCTGGTACATTAACCAATCAATATTCTTACGATGTTGATGCTACAGACCCTGATGGAGATACGTTAAATTTCTCCCTTACAACCGCTCCTTCCGGTATGAGCATTAACGCTGCATCCGGACTCATAACTTTCATTCCATCAAGCATCGGAAACTTTAATGTTATAGTGCAGGCAAGTGACGGTAATCTAACAGATTCGCAATCGTATCAATTAACAGTTACAAATGCAAAAATCAATAAACTTAGCATATCTGATCTAGACGTTAAAATAGGCAGCAAATCCGATAAGAATGTAAAAAACAACACAAAATTAAAAGATGCTGAACCTGGAGACAAGGTAGAATTTAACATAGAGTTAAAAAATTTATTCACTGAGGATGAAGATTTAAAAATAAAAAATGTGGAAGTTGAAATTACCATAGAAGAAATTGATGATGGAGAAGATTTAGATGAAGATGCAAATGACGTTGATATAAAACCTTCAAAAAAAGAGGAGGTTAAAATAGAATTTGATGTGCCCTTGGACGTTGAAGAAAATACCTTTGATGTATTGATTAATATTGAAGGGGAAGATGAAAACGGAACAACACAGGAGATATTTTTTAAGCTAGAACTGGAAGTGGAAAAGAAAAAGCATGAAATAAGGGTAATAAGTGCTTCTACCTTACCACCAACAATAGGATGTAAAAGGACTTTTTCCGTGAATAGCGAGATCATAAATACTGGATCTGATGATGAGGATGAAGTAACATTGGAAGTTTTAAGCGCAGAGCTGGGCATTAGTGATATTACTAAGAATATTGAACTGGATGAAGGTACTGAAGACAATAGGTTTACAAAATCCATATCAGTATCTGTAAACGATGATGTTTCCCCCGGAATCTATCCCATAACGGTCAATACATACTATGATAGTAAGCTAAGTGATACGGAAAAAGTTGAGATTAATGTCCAGGCATGCGAGCAGACTAAAGAAATTAGAGCTCAAGTTAGCGGGCAAGGAACCCAGTTTTCTGATGGTGGGGTTGTTGTTTTGCAGACTGTAACGCAGGCAACTGTCCAAGAATCCTTTATGGAAACAGATGAGTATCTTACGCTGCTTGCCATCCTGGTTATTATATTTATAGGAACTGCAATATTCGTTACAGGAGCTGCATTTATAGTGTTGAAAAAGTGATTTTTTCTAGAAATTAGCAAAAGATATATATTGGTTATTGAAATTGTTTTCATAGATGAAAAAAGGTGTTATAGTGATAGGATTATTGATTTCTTTGTTAGCTGTTAGTATTGTTTTTTCTCAGAATAATGATGTCAATGATAATAAAATTGACAAAGAAGTTGAAGAATTATTAGAAGAACAGGATGAGGTTTCTGTTATTGTTGTTCTGGAAGATGATTACGAAACTCTGGATGATTACTCTGTTTCTGAATTAAATGAGAAAAGTGATTTGGAAAAAAAGAAGATAATGGTTGAAGAGCAGCAGGAAGAAGTTTTGTCAGGATTGAATTATGAAAAGGTTTCATCAAAAAAAGATTCAATAGGGAAAAATTCATTAAAAATAAGCAATAAGGATGATATTGAGTTTAAATTAAAAAGAAAGTTTACTTCAATAAATGGATTTAGTGGTAAAATCACAAAAAAAGGTTTAGAAAAGCTGAAAAATGATCCTAATGTTTTGGCAATTGACTTTAATATCCCAATTCATGCATTTTTAGACACCAGTAAAGAACATGTAAATGCAACTAAGACGTGGGGCTTAATTTATAATAACTCTAATCTTACTGGGAAAGGACAAGTTGTTTGTGTTATAGATACAGGAGTTGACTACACTCATTCAGATATGGGAAATTGCGCAAGTACAAACAACATAAATGATGGTTCTTGTAGTAAAGTCATTGGAGGTTATGATTATGTTAATAATGACGAAAATCCCATTGATGATCATAATCATGGAACCCATGTTGCTGGAATTGTAGCATCAACAGGCGATACTTATCGCGGCATTGCTCCAAACTCAAATATTGTTGCTATTAAAGTTCTAGATTCAGGAGGAAGCGGAAGCACAGCTGATTTAATAAGCGGCATAAACTGGTGCGTAGATAATGCTTCTCTATTAAATATAACAATTATTTCCATGAGTTTAGGAGATGGACAAAATTTTACCAACCACTGCAATCAACAAGTTACATCTGGATTAGTAAGTGCTATTGATAATGCTTTTGGCCAAAATATATCAGTTATTGCTGCTACTGGAAATGAATATAATTGGACAGGAATGTCATCTCCTGCTTGTATTGCGAATGTTACATCTGTGGGTGCACTAAATGATAATGATGTAATACAAAGCTTCAGTAACAGAAATGGAAATACTTCTTTATTTGCTCCAGGAGTAGGTATAATCTCCCTTAGAAGAGGTGGTGGAACAATATCAGCTTTAGGAACTTCTATGGCAGCACCAATGGTAGCTGGAGCATTTGCACTAATACACCAATATTTCAAATTAACAGAGAACAGGGCAGTAATGCCAAATGAAACTCAGAGATATCTTAACGATAGTGGAAAACAGGTCGATGATCCTTCTAATGGGCTTACTTATTCAAGAATAAACATCTTTGCAGCTATTGAGTCTTTAGATACATTAAGTCCTAACATCACAATAATAAATCCGGAAAATAATTCCGTAAAAACCAATATAAGCTTTATTGTAAATATAACATCTAATGAAGTTCTGATAAACGCAACTTTAGAAATTAACAATACTAATTTTACCATGGTAGGTTCTGGAACAAAGTGGGATGTAAACATTAGCAGCCTAAGAAATGGCACTTATACCTACAAGATATATGGAAATGATTCTTTTAATAATCTGGGAGTTTCTGAAACTTTTACTATAAATATTGATTTAATTGCACCATACTGGGGAAGTAATTCTACAAATTTCTTAAATTCAAAAAAGAATGATGTTGTGCAGTTCAACATAACATGGAATGACACAGTTGGTTTATCATGGTACATATTCAGCTGGAATGACACAAGTATCTGGGATAATTTGACAAATGGAAGCTTAAGTGGAAAAACACAGCAGCTTTCAATAAACAAGACAATAACTGCTTCACCAAGCACAGTTATAGGTTACAAATTTTATGCCAATGACACAGCTGGAAACTTTAATAAAACAGAAACACTTACGATAAGGGTTGCGAATACAGCTCCTCAAATTTTACAAGTCAATCTTACATCCACAGACTTCCTAAACAGAACCAACGGAACTTTACAAGGAATTTTCACTTTTACAGACCTTGATGGAGATACAATAACAGCCAACGAAACAAGATGGTACAATAATAGTGTAGAATATAATTTAACACGAAACCTTACATCCATTTCTCCTCAAAACACAACAAAAGGACAGAATTGGACTTTCAGTGTAAGAGTTTTTGATGGAAATGATTGGAGCAATTGGGTTAATAGCACAAATTTCACTATAAGAAACACAGCTCCGGAAATAAACATAACCATAGGTAGCATAACAGTAAACGAAACTCAAAAAGTAAATATAACAACAAACGCATCTGATATTGATAATGAGGTATTGACATTTACAACTAATGATTCATCAAGATTTAGTTTGGACGACATTTACTTTATCTGGAATACAAATTTATCTGACTCTGGAACTTATACAATTAACGTTACAGTAAATGACACAGAAGAAATAAGTTCAAAAATAATTAATGTTACTGTTTTGGATGTTAGAGACCTGGATAATGATGGAAATCCGGACTTTAACGATACTGATGATGATAATGATGGAATAGCTGATGGGAATGATTTCTTAACTGGAAATAGCTCAAGCATAAATTCATCGTTAAGTCTTAACCTTACTGTTAATGGAACTACAAACCTTTCCAGATTATTCAACGGCACTTTCCCAGTCATAATAAGGACAAATATGACCACTAATAGTTCCAACAGTACTCTTACTTTAGTAGAATTTGAATACACATTTAATTCATCAAACATACTTGATTTCGGAAAGATAACAACAAATTATACCATAAGTGGCTTTAGCGCAATTTCATTAAGAGGTCTTACAAGACCATCTTCTAATTTTACAAAGAATTTTACTATAGACAAAGTTAACTCAACAGCAAAAGCAGTATGCATTAAAGATGCAGATGCAAGCTTTGAAAACATATCAAGCTCATGCAATGCAGCAGATGAAACATTGCTCACTTGTGATAATACAACTCAAGACCAGTATGCATGCTTTGATTTGGGAACAAGGTATAAGATTACTGGCCTTAACCACTCTGCACTAAAAGAGCTTTGTGTTGATAATGATGGAGATGGTTATGGAGATGGTTGTGCTTTAGGAACTGACTCGTGTGATAGTAATCCTAGTCAGCATACTTCCTCTGGCTGCAATCCTTCCAGTCCTAGTTCTTCAAGCGGCGGTGGCGGTGGCGGTGGCGGAGGAGGAGGTGGAGGAAATGTAGTTTCAACATCACCTCAGAAATCACAATTCTTCCAGACAATATCAAAAGGCCAAAAAACAGGTATGAGCATAAGCAAAGAAAGCATTTCACTTTCAAAAATTTCCTTTACTGCAAATAAAGATCTCGAGAAAGTTACAATAACCGTAAAAGCGTTGACTGAAAATAATACTCCTTACAAAATCCCAAAAAAAACCTACCAATATGTTGAAATCAAGCTGGATAAAATTTCAGACAAAGACATTAATAATGCAGTAATTGAATTTGATATTAATAAGTCATGGTTAAATAAAAATAAATTTGATAAAAATGCTGTTGCCTTAAATCGCTACAATAACGGTTGGGGAAAGCTTCCAACTAAAAAAATAAAGGAAAATAAAATAAATATGACATATGAAGCAGAAAGCCCCGGATTCTCCATTTTTGCCATTACCTCATCTGAAATTAAGCCTAAAAAAGCTGAAAAAAATGCAACTAAAAAAGTTGTAAATGAAACTACAAAAGCTGAAAAAAATATTACTTCTGTACCAATGCAAGAAAAAAAACAAAAAGCCAGTAATCTCTCAACAGGCATTATAATAATTACTTTAATCATTGTTGTTGGATTAATAATTTATGCAGTGATTTTTGGTCCTAAGGAAATAAAATCAAAAATAAAGAAATTGATAAGAAGAAAGAAGTATAAGGAGCACCACCACTATGAATCTCATCATAAAAATAATAACCATTAAACTATAGCAGTTAGAGCATTAAAAAGAAAACTTTAAATAGAAAAGAAAAAAATATTAAAAATAAAAAGAGGTAACGCATGCCACAAAGAAAAGTCGGCACTTTTGAAATAATTCTTTTAATTGTAGGTATTGGTGTGGCTATTTTGGGCTTTCAACTGATAAACCAGGTATATAGTATAGAAAAAGAAATAAGCTGGCTGATGGTAATAGCAATATTCAACTGGCTCATGCTTCTTGTTTTGTTCATATTATTGAGTTTAACTGTAGATGCTTCTAAAAAACAGCTTGAGGAAACTAAAAAAATTGGTGATATGCTGAAGCAAGAAAAAATCAAGAAAAGAAAATTAATTTAATTCTATAGTGGAGGAACTAAATAATTGGTCAATAATTCCGCCACTATCATTCGAAAACACAAACTATTTATGATCAATTTTTTGTGTTTTCCACTATAATTCTTCCATGCCAATAACATTCTTCTTATCTTTATCATCCGCAATTCTTGGACAAGCAGTATTAACCCAAAACTCAATAAAAGGAAAGTTTTCCATCTCTGCTGCATCTAAAGTATCAAAAACAAAAATATAGCAGTTTTTTCCTTTTTTCTCAAGTTTCTTTTTAATCTCAACAGATTTCTTATAGCTATACTGCCCGGGTTTTAGTGAAACTAAGATTCCAATATTATCTGCGCTAAGAAACTGGATTTTTTTTATTTTTTGATTTTTTTTATATTTTTCAATATTTTCTTTATTTAATTTAGAAAATGCATTAGTTACTGGATTAAATGTAAAAACATCTTTATTGGTTTTCAATGCAACCCCTAATGGATGAAACTCTCCGGAACCAATATATAAAAAAGCATCAACTTTGTTTTGTACCTTTAATGCTGCCCCTTGGTCACATCCTAATAATTGGCCTTCATTTTTTTGTTTAATTTTATCAATGAAAATTTCTTTTTTATTGTTTTTTAAATATTGAATTATTTCTTTTGTTGTGTTGATGAATTGCGTTGTTGTGACTATGCCCATTGTATTTGGCAGTTTACCTAATTGAATCTTATTGAAATCTGCTTTTCCAGTATATTGCGTTGGAATGAATACTGCTTTCATATCATTTGGAAATGGTTTTCAGTATTTAAATGATATTGAAAATATTCTTCTTAAAATACTGAAATAAGCCATTTATTGGTGGGTGAGATTAAAAGGTGTAGAAATAGTTTAGATTACTTAGAAAATTAGTCTCTTGTATCACTTCGAGTCAAAAATTTATTCAGCGGAAATTGGGTTTTATACCCCACAGCTTCGCTGTGGACATTTATACCAATTTTGAGAGTAAAAATTCCAAATGCCCCGCAGCTTGCTGCGGTTGGGATTTTTACTGAACAGTTGAAAAAACTTCACCTGCAGCAGTGCGTGTATACGTTGAACCAGCGTTGGAGTTAAAAAAATCAATTTCAACCTGCATTTTATACTTTGTACCACTAACAACACTACTCGGGAATGTGCAGTCAGTCCAGGCAAGATCTTTTATCTCACCTATATTCCAACTGGTAATGGGTGCTTGAGCTCCACAACTTAAAGTTGTACCATCTTCTTCCTTTAAAGTAAACGCTGTTACATCAATTACTTCCCCTAGCTGGTTTTTTAACCGTAGATTGAATTTGTCTGTATCAGCACCATCATCAACAATTACAAATGCATCACATCCAAATCCCACATTAAATGTACACCTATCTGGAAAAATTTTTTGAGGATTTAGAACACCAAAGTACGTAATCGCAGCAATTGTTATAAGTATCGCAATAAAAGCCCATGCATAAGTTGTCAAAAATTCAAGCGCAGCTTGAGATTTTTTATTCATATTAACACCTCTTTACAAGTTACTTACTTAATCTTTAATTACCTTACATGTATATATATCTTTCTATTTTCGGCATGATTTGTTGAATTTCATAATTAGGTTACACTTCTAATATCCATCCAAATT
>CEPV01028582.1_pt1 | contig 13350 bp, 11 predicted proteins | sample 530451 | NCBI WGS metagenome assembly CEPV01 (sample SAMEA2620097, study PRJEB7988) | marine metagenome | isolation source: saline water (ENVO:00002010), including | reverse complement strand
CAAAAAACATCTAAAACAGACGTTGGTCAGGTCCTTGTTGAGGGGCTAACGCTGGGTTCATATAAATTTACTCAATATAAGGATTCACACGATGATAAATCAAAATTAGAATCAATTAAAATTCAATGTTGTGACCCAGAAAATATTACCTCCAGGAAAGCTTTAAAAACAGGCAAAATGAGGGCAGATGGAACAAATTTGGCGAGAAACCTAGGTAACATGCCCGCTAATGATCTGAGACCTAGGGACCTGGCATCTGCAGCCAAAAATATTGCAAAGCAGCATAAAATCGACTGTACAGTTTTGGAAGAAAAACAAATGAAAAAGCTTGGAATGGATATGCTCCTGGGTGTATCTCGAGGCTCTCGTGAATCGGCCAAGCTAATTCTGATGGAATATTTTCATCAGAAAGCAAAACAAACAGTTGCACTGGTCGGAAAAGGAGTAACATTTGATTCCGGAGGAATATCCCTTAAACCAGGGAAAAATATGGATGAAATGAAGTTCGATATGTGCGGTGCTGCCGCTGTTTTGGGTGCCATGAAAATCATCGGGCAGCTAAATCCACAAATAAATGTGATAGGTGTCATTGCTGCAACAGAAAATCTTCCCGGAGGCGATGCCCAGAGGCCGGGAGACATTGTTACCGCATACAATGGTAAACGTGTGGAAATCCTCAATACCGATGCAGAAGGACGACTTATCCTTGGAGACGCCTTAAGTTATGTAGTCAAGGAATTTAAACCAAATGCGGTTATTGACCTGGCGACTCTTACAGGAGCCTGCATCACAGCATTAGGTCACTATGCATCAGGCGCAATCACAAACAACGATGCATTGATGGAACAAGTACGAAAAGCTTCAAATCTCAGTGGTGACAGGGTATGGCAACTGCCAAGTTTTCCAGAATATGGTGAGTCAATCAAGGGCAAATATGGTGACTTGCAGAACATCGGTGTCGGAGACTCCGGAACCATTATTGGAGGTATGTTTTTAGAACATTTTGTTGACAAAACACCCTGGGTGCATCTTGATATTGCAGGCACAGCATGGAACGTCAAGCACATTGGCTACCAGCCAAACAGCGGCGCAACAGGAGTTGGAGTGAGGCTGCTTACGGATCTTATACAGAACTGGGAACCGATTAAATAACTGAGTTTAAAAATTTGAAATTGTCAAAACAATGACAAAAACTCGCGACACTCATTTTCATAAGCTGGTAAAAAAACTTATCAGTACTGAACGGACAAAGCTGCTGAAAAGTATTCTTGAACCGCTGAAGTCCGTGGAGATTGCCAACATTCTACTTCAGCTAAATCTTCAGCATCAGCTTATAGTTCTGGAAAATCTGGATCGCGAAAAGTCTTCAGATGTACTCAGTAGTCTGCAGGGATCACCGTCCATTCTAGGCAACATAGTTCAACAAATGTCCCCTGACCGCTTGAGTGACGTGATTGAAGATATGCCTCAGGACGATGCGGCAGATTTTGTTGGACTGCTGGATGATGATAAAGCAGACGCATTGCTTGAAAAACTTCCGGGAAAAGATCGTGAAGAACTGACACAGCTGCTTCAATACGATGAAGAAAGCGCTGGAGGTTTGATGACGCCTTATGTGGTGGTAATTAGAAAAAACCAGACAGTAGCTGCAGCAATTAAAGAAATTCAAAAATTTGTAAAAAATGAAGGATTCGAATTATTTTATACTGCTTATGTTGTAGATGAGTACGATCACCTTATTGGTACAATCGGGACTACAGAGCTTTTACTGGCTGAACGCAATGCACTAATTGAAAATTTGATGAATCCAGATGTTGTTGCAGTGGACCAGGATCTTGACCAGGAGGAGGTTGCCAGAGTTGCTCAGGAATATGATCTGGTTGTTGTTCCTGTGATAGACAATCATTTAAAATTAATTGGTAGAGTTACACTAGATGACCTGGTTGATGTGATCGTGGAGGAGCATAATGAAGATTTGGGGCATTTAGCCGGAACCGGTCATGAAGAAGTTACTGAAACATCAGTTCTGCGTACTTCAGGAGATCGCCTACCATGGCTTCTTATAGGTTTGTTTGGGGGATTTTTAACTGCAATTGTGATGAGCTTCTATGAAAATGCAATAATATCTCTTCCCGATGTAGCTTATTTTATTCCACTAGTAGCAGCACTGGGGGGAAGTATAGGTATCCAGTCATCAACAATTGTGGTACGTGGACTAGCTACAGGAGCTATACAAACGACTGATATACTTATTCGTCTTTGGAAAGAGTTAAGGGTGGGATTTTTGAATGGTATTATATGTTCTATAATACTTACACTTATGTCATTGTACTTAACCAGTAATTTAGGCAGGTCGCTAACTTCCGGAATTTCATTGCTGATTGTTGTCTGTTTTGCCGCAACTGTTGGTTCAACAATTCCAATAATCCTTAAACGAATGAACATTGACCCTGCTTTAGCAACTGGTCCTTTTATTACTACAACAAACGATATTATTGGCATTGCCATCTATCTGGGCCTTGCGTTTAATGTCAGCTTTTCTCCATAAATCAGTACCTGATTACTTAATGCCTTTTGGAGATATTTTAGGACAAGAGCATGCAATTGAGTTACTTTGCCATGCAATCCAAAGGGACAGAATGCCTCACGCATGGCTGTTCACAGGACAAGCTAATATTGGGAAATTTAAAACAGCTGTTGCTCTTGCCCAAAAATTAAACTGCAGTAAAATCGGTGAAGACGCCTGTGGAAAATGCTATTTTTGTCTTCAGATAAAGCAAGAATATTTCCCTGATTTTCTGGTTCTTAGACCCGAAGGTAAATTCATTAAGATTGATCAAGTAAGAAATTCACTTAACTGGCTTAATCTTCATCCAGATCAGGCAAAAAAAAGAGTATTAATACTGGATGGAGCAGAGAATTTGGGAAGGGAAGCAGCCAATGCTTTCCTGAAAACATTAGAGGAGCCTGCTCTGAACACTATAATTATTTTAATTGCTTTGTCAACAAAGCAGCTTCCGGAGACAATTGTATCAAGGTGCCAGCAAATCCGATTTCGTCCTTTATCTCCGGAAATTACAGAATATATATTGCGAAGAAACACGGATCTTTCTGAAGAATTAGTTCAGCTATTAAGCTCATATGGAATGGGCAGTGTTAAGGGGAATCTGGCAAATAGTTTTGAAATTATGCAAACAGTTCAAAATACTGCAATTAAATGGCTGACTACATTTAAGTCAGAGACCCTTGAGGATTTGCTACGTACCTGTGAAGTATGGGGTAAATCTAAAAATGAAGAATGGCGTTTTCTGCTTGATTTTCTTGAGATTTGGTTTCGTGATTTGACATGGATTCGTTTCGGTCTCCCTGAAAATAAACTATTAAATCGAGATTATACTGTAAATGTGGACAGAGTAAGAGAGTTAAAACAATGCGGGAAGTATTTTACTATGCATCAAATATTTGAAATATTCAAAAAAATTGAAGAATCAAGAGCAGCTATAGATCTTAATGCTAATAAGTCCCTGACAATTGAATCATTGTGCCTGCACATTTACCGGAACGCAACATGATCATTTACTAAACTTATGAAATTCAATATTTTTGAACAAAATGTATTGTCCCGCCTGATAATTTTTTTCTGCTTGCTGACAATTATTTCAGGTCTATCAAATGCAAGCGCTCGTCAGCCTACACCTGCTGAACTGGAGGCAATACGCAAAGAAACTAAGATTGTTTTCCAGAATTTTCTGCAGCTTTGGCAGGAAGAACGTTATTTTGAGCTGTATGAATTCGGCAAAAGACATTCCAGAAATCAATTAACAATCGAGGAATTTGCAACTCGAATGGTTGAACTGGACTGGGTTCCAGTGGGGTTGCTTCCTGATAAAAATCCTGAAGTTAATTACCGCTACAGGACACTACTATACGTAGATGTTGCAATATTGTTTCGTCATAAAAGCTTTATGGATTTGCAGTTCAGCAAACAACAATCTTTTCTGTTACTCAAGGAAGAAGGCAAATGGCAGTTTGACTTGCTTCAGATGATTCGTTCTCCTTTTTACTCCCCACAAAAATAAGCATTAATCACTTAATTATTCTCAATAATAGTAATGTCGTCAGAGGAAGTAACATTAATTGGAACTTTGGAAAAAATATTGTACAGCAACCCTGAAAACGGATTTATTATTGGGACATTCCTCACTGAAAATACCATAAGACCTGTCACAGTTAAGGGCATTGTATACAACAATGTCGTTCATGAAACTTTAAATTTAAAAGGTAATTGGGAAAATCACAAAATTTATGGTCGGCAATTCTCTTTCCGTGAATTCATGCCTGTTGCACCAAAATCAGAAGAGGGAATGATTCGCTATCTTTCTTCAGAAATATTTAAGGGTATAGGCAAAAAAACTGCTCAGCGTATTGTTAATAAGTTCGGGAATGATACTTTCAAAATCATAGACAGTTCACCTGAATTACTTTCAAAAATAAAAGGAGTAAATAGAAAGCAACAAAAATCTCTGCTTAATTCTTGGGAAGAGCAAAGAGGGCTCAGGGATGTGATGACTTTTTTGCGAGGAGTTGGAATATCCCATAGTTTCGCACAAAGAATTTATGCTAAACATGGGATGAACAGCATTCCCCTGATTAAAGCAAATCCTTATTTATTAACAGATATTTCAGGAATTGGATTTCTTACAGCAGACGGAATTGCCCATAATCTTGGATTTGATAAAAATTCTCCGCATCGTGCATCTGCAGGATTGCTTTATATGCTTGAACAGCAGGTGCTAAACGGACACACATGTTATCCCCTGCCTGACTTGCTGGAAAAAACAGCTTCAGAGCTTCTTATAGTGAAAACATCCCTTGAAGAACCCCTAAATCAACTGATTGAAGATCGATTGATTCATTGTGCTGAACAAAATGATGAAAATGGTGAAAAGCAAAAATTTATTGCCAGAATACGGTATTACAGGGCAGAACAGCGAATAGCGGAAAACATTTTTCGAATCCTGAAGAGCAAAGCTTATACAATCTTTGAGCGTGAATCATCTCTAATTGAAGAGCAGGAAAGGAAAGTCGGTTTAAAACTTGATCAAGCCCAAAGGGAAGCTGTAAGCGCTGTTCTTAAACATAAGGTTTTGATTGTAACAGGTGGCCCCGGAACTGGCAAAACAACCCTGGTGAGGTTTATACTTGGCCTGATGCATCCTAAAATTCCTTCTATAGCTCTTGCTGCTCCCACGGGTCGTGCCGCCAAACGCATTACAGAAACTACAGGATTATCCTCATCCACAATTCACAGACTTCTGGAAGCAACCAACGTGGGTTTTCAGCGCAACAGGGAAAATCCCTTAGACCAGGAGCTGATTATAATTGATGAAACTTCGATGATAGACACCTTGCTGATGGACAGTTTACTGGAAGCTCTTCCCTCAGCATCTCGCCTGATAATTGTTGGTGATGTGGACCAGCTTCCATCAGTAGGTGCAGGAACAGTTTTACAGAATTTTATCAAATCCGGGTCAATACCTGTAGTGCGTCTAAACCATATATTTCGTCAAGCTTATGGAAGTTTTATTACAGTAAATGCTCACAAAGTAAGACGAGGGGAGCTCCCCTCTGTTAATAAATCATCCAAACAGAGTGATCTAAAGAATCAGTTACAGGATTATTATTTTATCGAAGAATCCGATCAGAATAAAATTGTTGAAAAAATACTGCTTTTGAACACAGAAAGAATACCACAAAGGTTTAAACTGGATCCAATGAAGGAGATTCAGGTACTTACACCTATGCACCGTGGTATCACCGGGGCATCACAGCTTAACCGTAATTTACAGGAAAAAATTAATCCTGATGCAAAAGGGATTGAGCATCGTGAACAATGGTTCCGTGTGGGTGACAAAATCATGCAGCAGCAAAATGACTATGAAAAACAAGTATTTAATGGAGATTTAGGAAGAGTAGTTGACTGTGATCAAGATTCTAAAGAATTGTATGTGAAATTTGAACAATCACATATCCATTATAAATCTAATGAATTAGACCAATTAACACTTGCCTACGCAATTACAGTTCATAAATCTCAAGGAAGTGAGTATTCCGCTGTAATTATACCAATAACAACACATCATTACATGATGCTTCAGCGAAATCTGCTTTATACTGCAATTACGCGTGGTAAACAATTGGTAGTTTTGATTGGGACATCAGCTGCGGTCCGTATAGCAGTTGAAAACCAAGGAACTTTAAATCGTTATACGGGATTACTCAATCAATTTTCTGAGTGGGGGACAAATTATTAATTTTAGAGATCTTCAAATAGAATGCTTAGCCATACTTTGAAAAAAATTGTGCATCTCCTGAAATTTACAGTAACGATAATATTGTTACTACTCACAACTCCTGATTGTTTTGCAGAAGATGGAGTTTATCCTAGGAAGATTGTTTTAGCAACACACCAGCCCCTCAGTGGCCCAGCGCATGAATACTCTGAAATTGGTAAAAGCGCTCTGGCTTATTTTAAATTTGTCAATGATCAAGGCGGTATACATGGACGTGCTATTGAACTGATAATGTTTGATAATCAACTGAAACCAGAAATTACAGTAAAAAATTTTATACCTCTTAGTTTCAAAAAAGATATTTTTGGTATTTTAAGTGGCATCGGCAACAAAACTAATCAGGCTGTTTATCCATTTTTAAAACAACATAGAATTCCAAGCTTTTTCATTGGTTCTGACTTACCCGAATGGACTTTACCAGTACGTAAATCTGTTTTTGCTTTTTTACCTACTGCTGATACAGAAGCTCGAGTTTTGGGTAAATATATTACACAAAACCATGAGAAACAGGAGCTCATAATCTGGTATGCGGAAAAGCCGATCTTTCTAAGGGCAGTAAAAACTTTATCCAAAAAATTGTATGGTGTTCCAGCAAAGCTACTTCCAGGAAAAACTGGTCGACTTGGTGCAGAGTGGAAACTGATAGTGAAGCGAAAACCTGATCTGCTGGTAGCAATAGGAAGTTTCAGTGATACTATCGATTTTTTAAAAGCTGCTCCCCGCCTAAACATTCCTGTATATACAGGACATGCTATTGCCGACAGTCGCCTCCCCAAGTGGCTTGGCAAAGGTATTTATGAACAGGTACGAGTATTGACAGCCTACCCCCTAATTAAAGATACTGAACATGCCGGACATAAACTTCATTTGAAACTTCTAAGTGCATATGAACCAGAGCTGACACCAACCAGATGGACTGTTTACGGCCATGCAGTTGCAGAATTGATGGTTGAGGTTCTAAGGAGGTCCGGACGATCTTTGAGCAGATCAATTGCAATTCAGGCAGCAGAAAATATTAAGAATTGGCAGGGGACATTACTTCCTCCAATTTTTCTCAACACTAACAACCATCTTGCTCTCACCACATTACGTGTATCACAAATTCTGGATGACAGGGTTAACCATTTGTCTGATTGGATTGACGGGAGATAAGAGGTAATCTCCCTCAGGAATTCTGAGGGAGTTATAATGTTTTAAGAATGATATTTCTTTCCTTAATTTCTAAACCTGACATTTCAAAAAATGACTGCTCTGATTAAATACCCTTTTACAAATGATAACGAAAGTTTGATCACTGACATTTTGTCAGAAAATCAAATTCTGGCTTTTCCAACTGAAACAGTTTACGGTCTTGGCGGGAACGCATTTTCAAAAGAAGTCGCAGATCGAATATACATAATTAAGCAAAGACCCAAAAATAAACCTTTTCCATTACTAATTACACTGAAATGGCTTAAAAAACTTTGTCTTTGGAATGATTCGCGGATTGATGATTTGATCGAAGCTTTTTGGCCGGGCCCATTAACACTTATTTTGAATAGTAATCCGGATTTACCAAAACACCTTAAAAATAACTCCGGGACATTGGCGGTTAGGTTTTCAAGTTCTGCTGTAGTGCAGCGTTTAATTGAATTAGGGGAATACCCATTAATTGGGACCAGTGCTAACAGGTCAGGATTTCCTGCCTGCACATCTGCGGAGGAAGTTTCTAGTCAGTTGAAGGATGATGTTGATATTGTCATTGATGAATACAATAGATCAGAGAATTTGGCTTCAACAATTGTTCATTGTCTGACTGAACCCTTTAAAATTTTACGACAAGGAGCAATATCATTAAAAGAGCTGAATCATATCTGCAAGATACAGAAATAATGTTTTTTGTTCTCCATTTTCATAAACTCATTTGCAGTTGATCCTTTATTAATTCAGTATTTTATCGATTACAACATTTAAATATTTATCTGCAAAACTTCACAGTAATCAAAATATTCTAAAAATATACTCCAACTGTAACAACAAAGCCTGTTGGAGAATCCAACCAATTAAACCATTTGTCAGTTCGTTCACGTATATTTTGATCCAGTCTTTCCCTTGATCCGGAAAGTTCACTCCACGTTTCCCAATACTCTATAACTTCAACAGACTGATTCTGCAAATAGCTTAGACGTATAATATCTATCGCGAGAAATCCAATTTCGTTGAAGCGTAACAATCCTGTCCCCAGACTGAAAACTGTTGTATTAAAAAACATGTCAAAAGTTGCCCTCCCTAAAGAAGTTCGATTATAGGTCCTGGTCCATAATTTCACTGATCTTTTCTCCCTTGCAGCTATAAGGTAGAAATTTTCACCGTAAAACCATTTCAAAAACTGAGTGTCTCCGCTCATCCTGGATGGCCCAAAGTTTTCTCGACGCTCTTTTTCCCAGATTCCTAGATGCTCTGAATCGCTAATTTCAAGACCAATTACCACCGGATCCCAATACATTCCTGCACTTAATCCTGGAGCAAGTATGATGACCGGATTTAACCCATAGCTGATTCCGAACATGTAGACTCGCTGATGTTCAACACGTTTGGTTGGCTGAAGGATCTTACTTGCACTATCTGGATCGATATACGGATCTTCGTTCTCACCAGCTGTGACATCTTGACCAAATAATGCAGATGGAAACAAGAGGAAGCAGAGAAATGACGTTAGCAGAATCTGAAATTTAGAAAACCGGAAGTGAAAATAACAGGGAATATGAACTCCTTGAAATATAATCTAACGTGAATATAGGCAAAAGAACTGAGACTTTTTGCTGTTTATTGTTATTGTCTCAGTTTTACCTCGTGCTCCTTTGCCCCTGATCAATGGCCATAACAGGTACGGCACAGGTGTTTGTCTGAGATAGGAAGTATTGGGACTCTCCTGAGAAAAGTGAGATAGCTGAGAAAAAATAAGCCGACAAATCCAAGAGTTTTTAAAAGCTCATGCATACCCATGTCCAAGTGATAATGTCCAAAGTTCTGCAAAGACGGCACCACCATCAAGTAAATAGCAAACCATTGTCCAATTGCCACCCTTATTCCCATAATTCTAATCTAATACTGAATCAAATCTGCTTTGTACAGTGATATACATAACTTTGCTCTCTTACCCAAAGATCATCTCAGGTTAATTCTAATGGATTTGTAAAGTTTTTAGTAACTACTGTAAAAGTATAATTTTCTGCAGACAATAACAGAATATCTAAATATCAAAAATGTACCCCAAATGTAACAATAAAACCAGTTGGAGAATCCAACCAATTAAGCCATTTCTCTGAACGTTCGTTGATATTTTGATCCAGTTTTATCCGAGAACCGGAAATATCACTCCATGTTTCCCCATGCTCATTTATTTGAACAGACTGATTCTGCAAAAAACTGAAACGTAGAATATCTATGGCTAAGAATCCAATATCGTTAAAACGTAACAAACCTGTTCCCAGGCTGACTACAGTTGTATTTAAAAACATATCAAACATTGCCTTTCCTTGACCTTCACGATTATAGGTAATGCTCCATATTTTTGCTGATCTGTGTTCCCTTGCAAACATCAAGTAGAAATTTTCCCAGTAAAACCATTTCAAATACTGTGTTTCTCCGCTTAATCTGGAAGAGCCAAGGTTTTCTCGACGTTCCTTTTCCCAAATTCCAAGATGTTCGGAATCACTGATTTCCACACCAATAACCATTGGGTCCCAATACATTCCTGCACTTAAAGCTGGAGCAAGAATAATGACAGGATGTAACCCATAGCCAATTCCGAACATGTATTTTCGATGAGATTCAACACGTTTATCTGACTGAAACAAATCACTTGTTCTATCCGGATTGATATACGAGTCATCATCATCTGCGATTTCAAGGCTGTCCTGAGCAATAACTGCTGTTGTTAACAACATACAGAATAAGACTGAAACTACATGGATGCTTAAAGGTAAAATACGGATTCGAAAATAATAAGGGATTTGTATTTGAAGAAAAATCTCCAGAAAGGAATTAAGCGTAAAACGCAGGTAAATTATTAGGTTTTTAATTTGGAATATGACATTTAGCCAAGCCAAACAGTGTTGGCTCAGTGTCCATGCCAACTGCGACACAGGTGTTTGTCTGAGATAGGTAGTATGGGGACCTTCCCGAGAAAGGTGAGGTAGCTTAGAAAAAACAGTCCCGCGAATCCAAGTGTAATTAAAAGCTCATGCATACCCAGATAAACATGATAATGACCATAATGCTGTAAAGAGGGTACCACCATTAGGTAAATTACAAACCATTGCCACACAGCTACCCAAATTCCCATCACCCTGATATAATTCGGAACACGGCAAAGAGTTTTAGGCAGTAGTCCAATAAAAGGAATAGCAAATACCCCAATAATGATAAGCAAGAACATCAAAGCCCATGGTTGCTCCATTGAACGTATAACCAGGTAAGGTGTTTCCTCCGGCATGTCTGCATACCAGATAACGAGGTACTGTGTGTAACCCATATAGGCCCATAACAGTGAAAACGCAAAAACCATTTTTGCCAGGTCATGCAGACGGTTCAGCGTAATGTATTCCTGCATTCCAAATTTGTTTCTTACAGTGACACTTATAGCCAGCATCAAGCCCATGAAAGCGTGCATGTTACCAATTATGAAAAATACTCCAAAAAGAGTACTGAACCATTCCTGGTCCAGTGTCATCACAAAATCCCATGCTAAAAATGAGGCACCAAAAGCATAAAGAATAGCAAGTGCAGGAGCCAGTTTTCTTGACAATTTTTCCAGCCGGATAACTTCGTCTTCATGTTCACCGTAGCCATTCAAAACTTTGTCTGCAAATGCTCCACCCCAATCGGAACCCAGTAACTTTCGTGCCAGCGCAATATCTGGTTTAATCGATGTTTTTACAAACCACCATGAGACAGCATATATGATCACCAGCCAGGCTATATTTCTGCTTACGAAAAATGGCAGGTTAAGCCATCCTGCTTTAACTGCAACTCCATGATGTAAAAATGGAGTGTGTGTCCATTCATAAAGTACTTTGCTTCCGAAAAATACTATAACAAACATTAAAAAGGAAATTGGCAGGAATGCAGCACATGCTTCAGAAAGGCGCTTGAAAGGACGGCCCCATTTGGCATCAGTCAATTGCCAGATGACACTGAATAATATCCCCGCGTGAGCAATACCTGCCCAAAAAACAGTATTGATTAAAAAAGCCTGCCATGTACGAATTACGCTGTCTTCACCTCCGGTTGTCAGGCCAGCAATAAACATCCCCGCCCCTATAATTACTAGAGCCCAAAGAAAACGCTTAAGATTTTCAGGAATATTAAATAGAGATTTTTCTGCAATTTCTTTCATTGACTATATCCTATTTACCAAACCAATCACTCATCATGTAATTAACCATGTCCCAACGGTCCCGGACCGAAGTCTGTGCACCGTACGAGGGCATATAACCACGCGGAACCTGGAAGAAACTGCCGTACTTGATCTTGTTATAGAGGTGTGATGTAGCAGTAGGTATCTGAAAAAATCCTGTGATAGGAGGTGCAGGTACCCCTTTTTCGACAACTATAGTTTGTGACAGACCATCTTCACCATGACATACAGCACAGTAAGTGTTATATAGAACTTTTCCTCGTTTTAATGAATCTGGTGTTGCCTCCGTGTGATTTTTCGGATAAAACTCCCTAGGATTCCCCTTAACTCCTGCACCATCTCCATAAACTGCTGGAATAAACAGATCATAAATCTTAACTACTTTTCCCAACACCACTTTAACTGGAACAGATTGTTCAGGAAATTTTTTGTAACTTCCTTCTTCCTGTGGCTTAAGATGTTTTCCATCATACATTTCACTAAAAAATGGATAATCCTTACCATCAAACCACGGCCTCGCATCATTTTTGATCTGGTATCCTTTTTGCGGATCAAAATACGGATACTGCTCCATAGCCATGACACTGTCTGCTGACAAAAGCAAAAATGCTGAAAAACAAAAGAGCAAGGACAATACTGAAGTGCAACAATTATTTTTCAACATGCACCTCCTCTGCACCATTGTTTTTCATGATTGTCTCGAATTGTTCCAGCTTCTCTGCATCACAGCGAACCACTACACCGAAACGATCTCTTTGAAAGCGGGGATATTTTTTGGCGGCCCTTGGTATAGCGAAGCGAAATGAATCGATTATTCCAAGCATTGCGATACTAACTAAGGTAAAGATAGTAGTAAACAAAATTGTCAACTCAAATCCAATAATGGTGTATGGCGGTATAGCTAAAATAGGTTTTCCGCTTACCGGTAAAACCCAGTCAGAAGCAGTCCAGGCAGGAAAACTGTAGCCAATAAAGCAGCCCAATGCTCCAAAAAACAATGCAATCCAGGGAAGTATTGTTGTTGGATTACCCAGGGCATGGTCAATTTCATGGCGGGGACAAGGGCTGATCACAGTAGGCTGAACACCCTCATTACGAACTTGTTCTATAGTTTCAGTGGTCTCATCCAAGAACTCAAAAGTTCCCCATACTCCCGTAAATTTACCCATCAGCACCCTTATGTACATTATGTTTGACTGGAGGCTTAGTTCCTTCCTTAAGTTCCATAATTGCCATTGGCGGTAAACTCTTCACAAAAATAGTAAACAGAGTAAAGAAAAATCCAAAACTTCCAATGGTAACACCTGTTTCCACTATTGTAGGCCAGTATTCTCCCCAGGATGCTGGATCATATTCATGCTGCAGGGAACTGCCGATGATGTTAAAACGTTCAAACCACATCCCCACATTTATTAAAGCAGCAATTATCCAAACTGCCAGAGGATTGTTTCTGACTTTCCATCGCCACAATGGTATTGGAGCAATTACGTTACAAAAAACCATTAACCAGAATGCTATCTGTGGGAAGTTTAATTGATTGTCCCCAAGCAAGGTCCAACTTGTCATTTCCCCAAAGGGCCGGTAGTAAAAAATAGC